>Ga0184638_1000442_pt1 | contig 11624 bp, 15 predicted proteins | sample PLM31_50_b2_FD_133141 | JGI IMG/M metagenome (GOLD analysis project Ga0184638, IMG submission 133141) | Groundwater sediment microbial communities from an aquifer in East River, Colorado, USA - PLM3-1_50_b2 | ecosystem: Environmental > Terrestrial > Soil > Riparian zone | place: USA: East River... | reverse complement strand
TGCACCGGCGCCGGGCGCTGGCCTATGCCGAATCTCTTCGGAAACATCTTCGCCCTGATACCGTTCATAAGCTTCGCACCCATCTGCGGCGACTTCAGGCCCACGCAGAGTTACTGGAACATCATAAGATCGCCGCACGTTTCGCCCGATGCGTCTCCTGCTTCAGTCGCCTTCGGTCGCTGCATGTCTTTAAGAGCTATCTCAAGCGGACAGGCGCATCGGTGAAGAACCGACAGCGTGTCCAGCGGGCTGTTCGAAAGGAGGAAAAAAAGATTAGGGCGTCGGACCGTCTACAAAAGGTCCGGGTGCTTCTTTTGGAAACTCCCATCAGCAGTCTGGAGCGGCCAAATATTTTCTTGAAGAACCGCCTCGAAAGACTGCGGCACGAAAACAGAACAATGTTGCACCAGGCTTTGCAGGACCTGTCCCGTAGACCCAAGTGGAAAGAACTCCATCGTCTTCGCTTGCTCATTAAATCGCTTCGGTATCAGCAAGAAATTGCGGTTGAGCTGAAGTGGGGGAATCCGCGCACCGTTCACTCTCTGAAGTGCATACAACGGGTGCTGGGAGACTTCTGCGATCGCGAGCAATTTGTGCGCCTGGCCAAGGAACTTGATCTCAGCGGACGAAAGAAGATCAAGAAGGACCGTCGGCGGTACCTCAAGCGGGCCCGTCGCGCCCTCATTCGGCTCAGACTCGAGCAGACCGGCCCATCAGCTGTCTCCTCCACTGGCTAATAGCAAACAGAGTGGGTCTATTTCTGATGGGAGGCGTGCACGAGCGCATGGCCACGGCCGAGGCGGATCAGCCACCGATTGACGGGAAGAGCTGCGACGAAGGCAACCGCGAGAGACAGCACCAGTGTGCCCCAGAAGAGCAAGCTTGAGAGTCCCGCGGTCATAGCGCCAGGGACGATCAGCATAACTGCATTGTCCACGATTTCCATCACCGTGATTGAAAGAGTATCGGAGGCAAGGGCCAGACTCAGCGCGGTGCGCCACGGCATTCCGCTTGTGATAAGTGGAGCGAGCGTCAACGAATAGCCGAAGAAAAATGCCAGAACAACTGCCAAGGCGATCGAGGGCGCATTGTTCCAATTCAAAGCCGTACCGATCACCAGGCCGAGGACTTCGCCAATGGCGCAGCCGGTCAGGCAATGGATCGTGGCCGAAAGGGCGAGCCTGTTAAGCGAGACATTCTTGCGGGGTGTCCCTTCATGGTGCTGCGTATGGCCAAAGTGCTCGGCTTCTTGCGGCATCCCGGCAATGATAATCCCAAGCAATGTAATGAGCAATGTGATCCCCACATTGAACATCGATAGCGTGTGGATGCCTGATGATCACGATATGCAAGGACTTGGACGGCGGCGAGGAGAAGCGATACACTGGCTATAGCAGTAGTGAGGCCAGGCCATGGAAAAGCGGCGAGTCGTCATCGTCGGGGGCGGGTTTGGAGGTCTGACGGCGGCACAGTCTCTTCGCCGGGCGCCGGTCGAGATCGTTCTCATTGACCGTACGAATCATCATCTTTTTCAGCCGCTGCTGTATCAAGTCGCAACCGCGGCCCTTTCCCCGGCAGATATCGCGTCCCCGTTGCGAACGACGCTGCGCGGGCAGGACAACGCGAGGGTTCTCCTGGGAGAAGTTACAGCGATTGACCGCCAGCACCGTACCGTAATCCTCGATCCGTGGGGGCCCCTTCCGTTCGATATCCTGATCCTGGCGCCGGGTTCGCGGCACCATTATTTTGGAAAAGATGAATGGGAGCGCAGGGCGCCCGGCTTGAAAACGCTATCGGATGCTCTCCAGATTCGTCAGCGCCTCCTCCTTTCATTCGAGCTCGCCGAGCCCGTTGGCTCCCCTGAGGCACGCAAATACCTCACCTTCGTGATCGTCGGTGGCGGGCCCACCGGCGTGGAACTCGCCGGCGCTCTCGCGGAGATTGCCCGCAAGGCAATGATTCCGGATTACCCCACACTCACCGCCAAGGGTTTTTCGATCTTTTTGCTTGAAGCCGGGCCCCGGCTGCTGCCGGCCTACTCTCCTGAGCAAAGCGAGCAGGCCAAAGCCTGGCTCCTGAAGATGGGGGTACGTGTTCTGGTGGATAGCCCCGTGACCGGCATCACGGACCAAGGGATCCAGCTTGCCTCACAGTTCATTGAGACCGTCAATGTGATCTGGGCAGCCGGAAATCGGGCCTCACCAATACTGGAGTCACTGAAAGAGCCTTTAGATCGCGCCGGTCGGGTCACGGTCCAGCCAGACCTGAGCCTCAAGACCGACCCGTGGATTTTCGTTATCGGGGACGCCGCCTGCTGCATTGACGGCCGGGGGCAGGAGGTGCCGGCCCTGGCTCCCGCGGCCATACAAGAAGGGCGGCATGTCGCCGGCATCATCGAGAAGAATGTTCCTGCCGATGCGCGGCCGGCCTTTATCTACCGTGACCGCGGGAGCCTCGCGACCATCGGCCGGGCCAAAGCGCTGGGAGAGATCGCCGGCATACGGGTTTCAGGACTGCTTGCGTGGCTCATCTGGTCGCTGGTCCATATTTTCTTCCTCATCGGTTTCCGTAACCGGTTTCGCGTGATGTCCGAATGGGTGTGGTACTACCTGACCTACCGACCCGGCGCACAATTGATTTATCGGAGCATTCGGAAGGCAGGAGAGCAGGATACGTCGTAGGAAAAACCGGTGAGGTTACAGGGGCCATGTAACCTTTCGGGCAGCTCCACCGACTCTATCATTGAGGAGCCCTCTCACCTGGGGGCAACCGACGAACGTCGAGATCCTCCAGCGCCACCTTGGGCGGCTGCGGCACAAAACGGCCCCTGGCATATGGAAATGTGGTGGGGGCTATGCTGGCGGACGAGGAGATCATCCGGAGGGTCGTGGGTGGAGAGGTGGATCTCTTCGGGGAATTGATCACTCGATATCAGCAACACGTCGGCCGTATCGTGGCCGGCCATGTTCCGAGGGATATGGTGGACGAAGTCGCTCACGATGTGTTTGTGCGAGCCTATACCTCCTTGCGCACGTATTCGTTCAGGACTCCTTTTGCGCATTGGCTTGCCAGGATCGCTGTCCGCAGCTGTTATGACGTGTGGCGCACCACGTCAGCACGGAAGGAAGTCTCAATCAGCGGGACGGGAGACGAGCATAGGGAGTGGGCGGATCGGCTGCTCGCGACGGAGTCTGAGGATCGCTTTGAGGCGCTGGCGCGGCAATGGGAAACAACTGAGTTGTTGCACTGGGCGCTGGCCCAACTATCGGCAGAGAACCGCATGGTCGTCACCCTTGTGCACCTCGAGGGCTATTCGGCACGAGAGGCGGCAGAGCTGCTGGGCTGGAGTGCGGTGAACGTGAAAGTACGCGCGCATCGCGCGCGTCAACAACTCCGGAAGATCCTGGAGGGAGTCTTGAGGGATCCATCATGATGCCATCCAATAAAGAACAGCTGGACAAGCTTGAGCGAGCCGTCGCACGGGCGCACCAGTCACAGGAAGCTCCCAGCTTTACGCACAGCTGGCTTCAATCCGTCATGCGTGAGGTTCGTCAGCAAGCGGTCCACGTGACACCCGCTTTCGAGGTACCGTTCTTGGTCTGGCGCGCTGCGGCTGTCGTCGCAATCATCTCGCTGCTTTTCGTTGGATCGGTGCTGACGTGGAACGCCGGACAAGCCGATGAGGACTTCACTGCCCTTTTCGCTGAGGCGAAAGTAGACACGACTCTTACAGGTGAGTTATGAGCGGCAGCGAGAGCCCGATGCGAAGCAGTCAGGTGCGGATCTTGGCCGGGCTCGCCGTGGTGTTTCTCTGCGGCCTGCTCGTCGGGAGCGTCGCAGCAACCGCCTACCATGACCATCAACGGGGGAAAAAGTGGGAGCGAGGCCTTGCCGGCCTGAAGCCACGGCTGATGAAGCACCTCACGAGGGAGCTGCAATTGTCTAGCGAGCAACAGCAGCAGATTGAGCCCATTGTGACGCAGGCCGAGGGAGAGTTGCTGCGTCTGCGTATAGCGCAACAGCCACGCGTTGAAGAGATCGTAGGCAGAACGATCGAGGCACTGAAAACCACCCTCACTGCTGAGCAGCAGCGCAAATTGGATGAACTGTATCGCGGCCTCCAGCGGCGCTGGGAATCAGACAGCACGTACGTCCGGGGGTTGCCACATGGTGGTCGCGAACAGATGCGCGAGGTGACGCCATGAAGAGGTTAACACGCTTTGCGATGATCCTCCTGTTCTTCGGCGCGGTAGGCATGTCCCCAGCATTGGCCGACGATCCAGGTTTCACGGAGCTTCAAACGAACCCTGAGGCGTATCAAGGTCAAGAGATCGTGCTGGGCGGCGAGGTCATCACTGTCCGGCAGTACGACGATACGACCCAAATGGAAATCATGCAACTGCCGCTGGGGCCGGGACAGGAGCCCCAGCCGAACCAGGCACTGACTCAGGGCCGCTTCCTGGCGTTTCAAAAGGGTGGATTAAATCCCGCCACTGTCCTACCCCACACCCGTGTCACAATCTTCGGTCAAATCGTCGGCTCCGCCGTCGCGGATCCAGAGCATGCGACGATTGCCTATCCGGTCATCGCGGTGAAATCGCTGACGATCTGGCAAGTGGCTCAGCCCATACCGGCGCAGCTCCCTCAGCCGGCACCGCCTCCTGTGGATATTTTGCCGCCACCGATAGAAAGCGCGGCGGTCTTCGAGCAGTACTACTGGACGCCGTATTGGGAGCCGGCCGTAAGCGTCTGGTCCTGGCGGCCGTTCTGGGTGTACCCGTGGTGGGCTAGCCCGGTGGTCGTCGTCCCGCCGCCTCGGCTTGGCATTGTCCGACCCCATCCGAAGCCGTTTGTGCCGCCGCCGAGGAAGATCGTTCCACTCCCACCCCGATTTGTTCCACGCCATGGTCCGGTGCTTACGCCCCCTTCTCACAGCATCGCACCATTCGCTCCTTTGCACATCAAGCCCGGTCCGCGATATAGGGCTCCGCATCAATTCAGTCCTCCGGTCCCGCCACGACCGCGCGCAGAGTATCGAGCAGGCAGTTCAGGGCGTCCCACCCTTCATGGCCAAGGACGGCATCGGCGCTGACTATGCAGGAGCGTACGGTGAAATGCGGCCTGGTAATGGTCTTAGGGCCGCGCGCATGAGCCTTCTCGTGATGACCATATCGGTGGCATTTCGGGTGCTCAGCCGAAATCGCATGAGGTCCGCGCTGACGATGTTGGGTATCATTATCGGCGTCGGAGCCGTCATCGCAATGGTCAGCATCGGGGAGGGCGCGAAGGCGACGGTCAAGGCCCAACTCGCCTCCTTCGGGACCAATGTGGTCATGATTCTGCCGGGCGCCACCACCACCACAGGGGTGCGAAGCGGCTACGGCGGCTCGATCACTTTGACAGTAGCGGATATGGTGGAGCTTGGTAGGCTCCCGCATGTCGCCGAGACAAGCTGGACCAAGCGGGATGCCATGCAGGTCGTCTATGAGAACAAGAATTGGTTTACCACGATCGCCGCGGTCACCCCGGCCTACATGGTGATCCGCAACTGGTCGATCGCGAAAGGCGCATTCTATACGCAAAATGATGAGGACACAGGGGCAAGAGTCGCCGTCTTGGGGAAGACGGTCATGGACAAGCTCTTCGAGCCCGGCGAAGATCCCATCGGTACGACGATCCGTCTCAAGGGCATCTCCATCCAAGTCGTCGGGACATTAGCGCCGAAGGGCTTCGACACGCGTGGCAGTGATCAGGACGATATTATTTTCATCCCTTTCTCGACAGGTGAACACAAGGTGATCGGGACAAAATTCCTCGGCTCCATCAACGCCGGCTTTCTCTCCGCCGATGCTTTAGAGAACATGGACCAGGTCACGACCGATGCCAAGCAACTCCTGCGCCTGCGTCATAAACTGCGCCCCGATCAGGAGGACGATTTCACTGTGCGTAATCAAATGGATATCGCCAAGGTCCAGGAAGGGACGGCCGATTCCATGACGATGATGCTGCTTGCCATCGCCTCGATTTCCTTATTAGTCGGGGGCATCGGCATCATGAATATCCTCTTAGTTTCAGTCACCGAGCGCACCCGCGAGATCGGTATCCGAATGGCGGTGGGCGCGAAACGCTGGCATATTCTGCTGCAGTTTCTCGTGGAAGCCATGATTTTGAGTGCGATGGGCGGCTTTATCGGCGTGGTGATCGGCGTGGTGGGCGCACAGACCGCTTCACGACTTGCAGGCTGGCCGACGATTGTATCACCGGAGAGCCTCGTGGTGGCCTTTGGCTTCTCGGCCTTCGTCGGTGTCTTCTTCGGGCTCTATCCAGCCAACAAGGCGTCGCGTCTCAACCCGATAGAAGCCTTACGGTATGAGTAAAGAGGCCGGGGTTCCGAGTTAGAAACCAAAGGAGAAGACCGTGGGCGAGCCGTTGGAGAGCATTCGTCGCATGCTGGAATCCATACCGAGGGCGCAGGTAACACGACGTGGCTTCGTGATGACTGCGCTTGCCACGGGATTTGCGCTGGCGGCTCGGCCGGTCTCAGGGGAGACGCTGAAAACGGACGTAGACGGTCTGAGCGCGGGCGAAGTCAAGATCCCGACGAGCGATGGGATCATTCCGGCCTATCGCGCCATGCCGGTCCAAGGCGGTCCCTTCGCAGTGGTGTTAGTCGTGCAGGAGATCTTCGGCGTGCATGAACACATCAAAGACGTCTGTCGGCGCCTCGCCAAACTCGGCTACTTGGCTGTGGCACCCGAGCTGTATGCGCGGTACGGCGATGTGTCCAAGATCTCCGACACCAACGAAATCCTGACGAAGGTTGTATCCAAAGTGCCGGACTCGCAAGTCATGGCCGATCTTGATGCCGCGGTTGACTGGGCCATGCACTCAGGCGCCGGAAATATCCAGAAGCTAGGCATCACCGGCTTCTGCTGGGGTGGCAGGATTGTCTGGCTGTACGCGGCTCACAGCACGCAACTGAAAGCCGGGGTTGCTTGGTACGGCCGCCTAGCTGGCAAGCCTTCCGAGATGCAAGCACAACACCCGATTGATGTGGTCAGTTTGCTCAAGGCCCCGGTCCTTGGATTATACGGTGCGAACGATCAGGGTATCCCGCTCGAGACTGTCGAGCAGATGCAGAAGGCCTTGAAGGACGCGAACAACCCTTCTCAGATCATTGTCTATCCAGATACGCCGCACGGGTTTCACGCCGACTATCGGCCGAGCTATCGAAAGGAACAGGCACAGGCCGGCTGGAAGCGCTTGCAAGCCTGGTTCAAGCAGTACGGCGTGGCCTAAGAATTCTTCTTCCACTAACACCGCACACTCCTCACGCACGTGGGTTCGGGAGGGGGGTCCAGCAGGACGGGGCCCCCTCCGCGATGGTGGGTTCGGGAGGGGGGTCCAGCAGGACGGGGCCCCCTCCCGCGATGATTGACAGGAGAGTCACGGAGTTATATCGTGCGGCCTTCAGCCGACTTTCAAAGGAAAATAGCCTGAAGATCCTGTCCTTCCAATTAGGTCCCCACCTTACCGCGGTGGCGATCTTTCTCATCGTCACCGTGCTGGTCTTTTCGTTGCGGCACTTCGCCTTTCGAGCGCTCCACAAGTGGAGCAGCGCCAGCGCTACTCCCGTTGACGACATGGTCTTTCGTGCCTTACGCGTGCCGTCTCTCGTCTGGTGCATCCTCATCGGCATCTACAGCGCGCTTGCCTCCGCCCAACTGCCGTCCGAAGCGCGCTTGGTGATTTTGAGTGTGGTGAATGTCCTACTGGTCCTGTCCGTAACAGCTGCCGTCGCCAGTCTCTCTCGTGCAACGCTGGGGTACTCGCTTCGGAAGAACAATCTCGCCATCCACGCGACGGGCCTCTCCTTAACCGTGGTCACAGTGGTGATCTGGACTGTAGGCAGCTTAGTCCTGTTGAGTGGCCTCGGGGTTTCGATCACCCCGATCCTCACCGCTCTAGGAGTCGGCGGCCTCGCGGTCGCTTTGGCCTTACAAGATACCCTGTCGAATTTTTTCGCTGGCCTGCACCTGCTGATGGACGAGCCGATTCGCGTCGGGGACTTTGTGAAGCTGGAATCGGGGCAGGAAGGCTATGTGGAGGACATCGGCTGGCGGACGACCCGCATCCGAATGCTCCCGAACAACATTGTTATCATCCCGAATAATAAGATCACCCAATCCGTCTTGACGAATTACTATCTCCCCGACCCACGGATGGCGTTACTGATTCCGATTAGTGTTTCCTATGAAGCCGATCCCGATCATGTGGAGCGGGTGCTCGCGGAGGAGGCGATAAAGGCCATCGGTCAGCTCCCGGGACTGTTAGCTGAGCCGGCGCCGTTTGTGCGCTTTATCCCTGGGTTCGGCACCTCGTCGTTGGACTTTACACTGATCTGCCAGGTGCGGGAGTTCACCGATCAGTTTCTGGTGCAGCATGAGCTCCGCAAGCATATTTTCAGGCGCTTCAAAGCGGAACACATCGAGATCCCCTATCCCCAGCATACGGTCCATCTCCGCAAGGATCCAGAATAGAGCCTGCCCGACCCCGAACTGTTCACGTCAAAAGGAGGCATCCATTGGGGAAGCTATAATCACCTAGGATATAACTACGCACTACGAAGTATCTGGCCTCTTAACTTGACGGGTAATGGTAATTAACTTACTGTGGTTAACGAAAAGCGCTATGCGCTCTCAATTTCAATGCATTTTAAACCAAACTAGGTTATCTGAAATCCTTGAAACGCCTGTAGCTCAGGAAGTTTCCATGACCGCTCGAAAAGTTACCATTCGCTTGAAGGCCCATAGCGTCGCAGATTTCATCAAGACACTCGAGAACGATGTCATTCCGCTGCTTCGAAAACAGAAAGGTTTCGAGGACGAGATCACGTTTCTCGTCCCCGGTGCGCGGGAAGCGGTAGGAATCAGTTTCTGGGATAAACCAGAGAACGCCGAAGCGTATAGCCGCGGCAGTTATTCAAAAGTACTCAAGGCTTTGGTGAGCGTGCTTGACGGAACTCCCTACGTTGAAACCTGGCAGGTGTTGAATTCGACCACCCACAAGATTTCCGCGGCCGTAGCGGCCAAGCGTCAATGGGTCCGTTCGAGAAAGAGAATGTCTTGGGGGCCGCCCATCAAAGGAGAGAAGTGATGAGAACTTACCGGTTCATGAGCCTGCCTATCATCGTCGCGTTCCTATCGTTGATGCCATCCCTCTCTCCACTGTCAGCAAATGCAGTGGACCGGCCTCTGGGAGAGATTACCCCGGTAGAGACGAAACAGGCATTCACGGAAGTGTTTGCTACCCCTTCCGAGCCTGCTAGAGCGGGAATGACCCCCCTTCAGGGTGCCTGGGCCGATCAGCTAGAGAATTCACTGAATACATACAAGACGAAGTACCCTGCTTCCAATTTTGACTCCTACACAGCGTCGCTGGGAACGGTGAAGCGTGCGCTGTCGGCAGGGAAGAAGGAAGTAGTAAGGGCCCAAATGGGGGTATGGTTGAAGATGCTTCGCACTCGTTCTCACGGCATCAACGACGTTGCCGCGGACGAGTTGTTCCACTATTCGGTCCTGGTGGCGCCAATTCAGGAATATAGGATCTCAGTGCCCCCGCCCGTGGAGTTTGGAATGCCGCCCCTAGGTCGCCAGTAGGCTCGTCGGGGCTGACGATTAACCGTTGGGACTGGTACGTGTTCCAGTGACTTCATCGCAAAGATCAAAAGGAGAGACAATGACACACACTCAAATTGCAAAGGTCCAACCGCATGAATCTGACGAGCATCGCGAGTATGTAGATGAGCAAATCAATGATTTGTATCAGGCACTCGAGCAAGCCGAAGCCTCGATCCACAAACTGCGGGAGCGCTCAAAGTCAAGGACGACGCAAGCTGTTCCGGTACTTTTGAACAACTCAGCGGACTGAACCTGTCCTACTACGATTCCTCCGGCGCGAAAATCAAAGTTTCCGCCGGGGGTGGGCACCGCTTCCACATCACCCTGCCCGTGCAGGCCCATCGGTTTCCCCCATCGAGCTCTCACCGTCTTCTGTGCCGCCATCCTGATAACCGCGAAATTCTGCTCGTCGCTCCCCCGTTTGAAAAGATAAAGAATGATGACGGAAGCAGAAAAGGCAATCTTCAACGGGAAAGAAATCTGTTACAATGCCGCGAACCATTACCGCGGGAGGGGGCCCCGTCCTGCTGGACCCCCCTCCCGAACGATAACCGCGGGAAGGGGCCCCGTCCTGCTGGACCCCCTCCCGAACCTACGTCGGCGAAAGGGGGCACGGATGAAGCACGCAATGAAGAGTCCTTTTGGTCCTGGCATCAGGATGCGGAATCTCGGCTGGATACTCCTGATTGTCGCACCCTTGTTCCTTGCCGCTATACCCGCCAAAGCTGCAGAAGCCACAACAGCAGACGCCGCTGACGCGCAGGAACTTGTCAGCAAGGCGCGCCCCACCTTTCAAAGCGTGGTCAGGGATCCCAACATGGCCTGGTTTCGTGACCACCTCAAGGAGGCCAAGGGCATCTTCATCGTGCCGCAATTGCTGAAGGGCGCCTTCTTCGTGGGCGGCTCAGGCGGCAGCGGTGTCTTCCTGGTGCGGGACGAAAAAAGCGGCGAATGGAGTGAGCCGGCGTTTTTCACCCTAGGCAGCGCGAGCTTCGGCTTGCAATTCGGCGCCGAAAGTTCCGAAGTCGTGTTGATGGTCCTGACCCAACGAGGGGTCGAGTCAATGCTCACGTCAACCCTGAAGCTGGGCGCCGACGCGTCCGTCGCGATAGGACCGGTCGGCGGTAAAGTAGAGGGCGCGACCGCCAATCTCAGCGCCGATATCATTTCCTTTGCGCGCTCCAAAGGATTGTTCGCAGGTGTGTCGCTCGATGGCGCGGTCATTGCAGAGCGCAAAGACCTGAACAGCGCCTACTATGGGAAAGACGTGCGCGTGCTGGATATTCTGGTGAACCGCAAGGTCAGCAATGCTCAGTCAGCTGAACTTCGCGCCACCGTGGGCGAAGCTGCGGCCGGGAAATAACGGCCGCTTAGAACCGTAAGAATTATTTTAACGGGTAGCTGCCGGATGCTGCTGAGCATGACCCGCCCTGCCGTCTTGGCCTCAACCTAAGTGGAGGACACCCATGAGCACGATATCACGTAGACGATTTCTCCAACTCTCGGCAGTAGCCGGCGGCGCGCTTGCCTTCGGAGATCTCACCGACCGGGCCCTCGGGTTCGCCGGATGGACGCGCTCAGCCCATGCAGCCGAGCCCATCAAAGTCGGCATTATTGATCCGCTGTCCAGCCCGTACAAGACTTCTTCGATTCACGACGTCCACGGCGCCACGGTCGCCCTGGAGATGTACAACAAGCGCGGCGGCGTGCTCGGTCGCCAGGTCATCATTCTCGAGGCCGACGACGCCTCCAATATACAAACCGCGATCAAGGCAGCGAATAAGCTGATCAAGGAAGATCATGTGGACTTCCTCATGGGAACTTACAACGGCGACGTCGCTCTGGCCGTGTCGGACATTGCGAAGCAAGAGAATAAGTTGTTCAGGGCCACCGGCCCTCACGTCATGGAACTGAGCGGCGGTCGCTGTAGCTCCCATACGTTTG
>Ga0184638_1000440_pt1 | contig 11626 bp, 10 predicted proteins | sample PLM31_50_b2_FD_133141 | JGI IMG/M metagenome (GOLD analysis project Ga0184638, IMG submission 133141) | Groundwater sediment microbial communities from an aquifer in East River, Colorado, USA - PLM3-1_50_b2 | ecosystem: Environmental > Terrestrial > Soil > Riparian zone | place: USA: East River... | reverse complement strand
GCGGCGTTGGAACTGAGCCGTTCCGGCCGTGTCATGGTGCTGACGAAAGGGCATCCGCTTCAGAGCAGTTCGATCCATGCGCAGGGCGGGGTGGCGGTGGCGATGAGTGAAGAAGACGACGTGGCCATCCATTTAACCGACACGCTCAAAGCGGGGCATGGACTCTGTCGGAAAGAAGCGGTGCGGGTCCTCGTCGAAGAGGGACCTGATCGGATTCAAGAATTGATCGGATGGGGGGCCAAGTTCGACAAGGTCGGCGGCAAGTTCGCGTTCGCTCGGGAGGCTGCCCACAGCCGAAGCCGCATTCTGCGCGCGCGGGGGGATGCGACGGGGAACGAGATGGTACGAGTGTTGATTGCCGAGGTGAATCGGCAGGAGCGTATTCGGCGATTAGATCATCACTTTACCGTAGATCTCGTGGTCGACGCCGGACGCTGCTGCGGGGCCGTTGTGCTGGATGAAGGGTCTGGTCGCCAGTTCGTGTTGCCGGCTCGCGCGATCGTGCTGACCACCGGCGGGGCCGGGCAGATCTATGCGCGGACGACCAATCCACCGAACGCCACCGGTGATGGTATGGCCATGGCACTGCGCGCGGGCGCGGTGCTTCAAGATATGGAGTTCGTGCAATTCCATCCCACGGCACTATATTTGCCGTCGAGTCCGCCGTTCTTGCTGTCGGAAGCGATGCGAGGGGAGGGTGCGCAGCTGCGCAATAATAAGGGGAGCCTGTTCATGCAGCGGTATCACCCATTGGGGGCGTTAGCGCCGAGAGACATCGTGTCGCGGGCAATCTTGGCGGAGATGGCGGCGACGAAAGCGCGTCATGTGTATCTTGACGTCACCCACTTGGGTGCGGAGTTCGTGAAGCGGCGATTCCCGACGATTTATGCGACGTGCCTTCGCTATGACATCGATATCACGGAAGAATGGATTCCTGTGTCTCCCAGCGCGCATTATATGATGGGTGGGGTCTGGACTGATCTGAACGGTGCGACAACGATTCCAGGGCTCTTTGCCGCCGGGGAGGTGGCCTGTACTGGTGTGCATGGAGCGAATCGCCTGGCGAGTAATTCCTTGCTCGAAGGATTGGTGTTTGGCGTGCGTGCGGCATTAGCAGCCGTGGCTTTTGCCGACAGGCACGAGTTCTCCGCACCGTCGTCTCAGGAGGCCCCGCTCCGAGCGGGCCAATTCGGCGCACTGGAGGATGCGGAAAAGTTGCGAAGCTCACTTCGGCGAATGATGTGGGGACAGGTCGGCGTCATTCGTTCGGGCGAGTCACTCATCCAGGCCTGTGCGCAACTGTCAAGGTGGGCCCAACTCGTGACCCAGCCATTTGCAAGCCGAGCCGTGCTGGAAGTGAAGAACATGGTGCAGGTGGCGCAATGCGTCGCGGAAGCGGCGCTGTGGCGAGAGAATAGCGTCGGGGCCCATTATCGGTCAGATTTTCCAGAGGTCAAGCGGGCCGGTTGGCAACAACACAGTCGCCTATCGAGCGGAGAAGTCGTTAGTGGGAAGACATCTCAGAAATCACGGGGGTTACTGTTGTCTCTGCGGGGGCGTATCGGCTGACCGGACGTTCCGTGATGACGCCATCGCGGACAAGGAACGTGCGGTAGTATCGGAGAACCTTCCGGACGTATTGCCTGGTTTCATCGAACGGGGGAAGTGCCTGATAGTGGTCGACCGCATTCTCTCCGGCATTGTAGGCCGCCAGGGCCAGCGGTAAGTTCCCATGGAAGCGGTCGAGCAGTTGGCGTAAGTATTTCGTTCCTCCGCCCACATTATCATCCGGATCATACATATCCCGCACATCCAGACGCACGGCGGTCTGTGGCATCAGTTGCATCAGGCCGATAGCTCCAGCGCGAGAAACTGCCCGTGGATCAAAGTCCGATTCAGCTTTGATGACGGCCCGGATCAACGCGGGATGGAGCTGGTGCTGGGAAGAATGCCGACGAATGACTGGTTCGAGTTCTCGCTCGGATAAGGTGGCGTGGAGTCGGCTGGATTCGAGCTCAATTTTTCGATAGCGCGAGTCTGACGGGACATTGGTGAGGGAGATTGAGCCGTCGCGCCCGACGAACTGATAAATTTCTGCCTTGGTTGTTGGTACTGAAAAGGCCAGCGAGCCGATTCCCGCGATCACCGTCGTGGTGAGTCCAATGGCTGTGTGCCGCCGGAGGGTTGTCATTATTAGAGAAAAGGTGTTGCGCATGGTTGCAACGATACCAGTCTGCCACTGGGTGTCAAGAAAATGCATGTCTTGTGCCTGGATGCCTGTAATAAAATAGTACGGAAAAACAATAGGGTTTGTGGGGGTGTGGAACGGCTAAGGTTCTAGAAAACGCGTTCGGTTGGCCATAAATAGTCTGTGGAGCTGCTGGGTAAGAAGTCCCTGTGTCCCATTCCCCACCGGATGTCCGTCCACCATGGTGACCGGCATCACTTCCATACTTGTGTTGGTGAGAAAACACTCGTCCGCCTTATGAATCGCCTCGATCCCGAAATGTCCTTCGTCAACCGGGATCTGTGCTTCTTGCGCGAGGCTGAGCACGATGTCGCGCGTGATCCCGTCCAGCAGGCCGCATGCAAGTGCCGGGGTGCAGAGCTGGCCTGCTCGGACAAAAAAGAGATTGCTGACGGTGCATTCCGTCAGATGCGACTCCCAATTGAGCAGGATGCTGTCGAAGGCACCCGCAGCGATCGCTTCCCGTTTGGCCAGGATGTTGTTCAAAAAGTTGGTGGCCTTGATCTGGGGCGCGAGCGCGCTGGGCAGGTTCCGTCTCGTTCGGGCGACGATCAGGTTCACGCCGATACGGTATTGTTCAGGTGGGGGAGGGTGAAGCGGTTTGGTCATGATCACCACGGTGGGGGTTGGGCACAGGGCCGGATCGAGACCGATGTCGCCTGCTCCTCGGGAGATGGTAATGCGAAGGTACGCGTCGGTGCGTTCGTGTCCGACGTCATTCCGCGTCATGGCTTCGTGGAGGAGCGCCGGCCACCTGTGGTCGGGAATTGGGATAGTCAGGCCGATCGCGTCCGCAGACCGGCGAAGTCGAGCAAGATGCAGGTCCCGCATGAAGATCCGGCTCCCGTAAGAGCGAATCGTTTCATAGACGCCATCGCCGTAGAGAAAACCATGATCGAAGACGGAGACAACGGCCTCCTCTTCTTTTACGAACCGATCATTGAGATAAATCCACATCGTCACGTCTGTTGCAGTGCGCTGAAGAAAGCCTGGGCCTTCTGGAGCGTTTCCTCGTATTCCTTGGCCGGATCGGAGTCGGCGACAATCCCGGCACCGACTTGCAAGTAGCCCTTCCCCCCACACCATACCAAAGTTCGAATCACGATATTGAGATCGAGGTCGCCGTTCCAGCCGATGTACCCAAATGACCCGGTGTAGGGGCCACGGCGTACCGGCTCCAGCTCCTCAATAATCTCCATGCAGCGGATCTTTGGCACGCCCGTGATGGTGCCTCCAGGAAATAGCGCCTGAATCAGATCGAAGGGCGTGGCATCCGGCTTCAAGGTGCCGCTGATATTGGACACGATATGGCTGACGTGGGAGTACTGCTCAATCGTCATGAATTCATCGACCTGCACGCTGCCGAACCGGCAGACGCGGCCCAGGTCGTTCCGTTCGAGATCGACGAGCATGAGGTGTTCCGCCCGCTCCTTTTCATTCGAGAGTAATTCGCCGATGAGGCGATGATCGTCAGAAGCGTCGAGCCCGCGCGGTCTGGTTCCAGCCATCGGGCGCGTGTCCGCCTGCCGGTCGTGCAGGCGGACTAGCCGTTCGGGCGAGGAGCTGATCAACGTGACATCGTCGAAGTGTATGAGCCCTGAGAAAGGCGAGGGATTAACGACTTGGAGACGTCGATAGAGTTCCTGCTCGTAGGATGGTCGATCCGCGCCATCGTTATAGGCGCTGGGAGGTTGCAGGGTGAATCGATGCGACAGGTTGGCTTGGTAGATGTGTCCTGCCGCAATGTACTCCTGGCAGCGCCGGACTCGATCGAGGTAGGCATCCCGCGTTTGGTTCGGATGAAAGGCCATCTGATCGAGGGAGGGGAGAGTCTTGAGGGGAGCGGGCCGTCCGCTCAACTTGGCTTCCCACTCGGCCAGCCGGTCTAAGCCCTCGCGATAGAGTTTCTCTCGTGACTCTCCCAAAAACCGTTCCATGGGCGGACAAAAGATAATCTGCAGACGATCGGTTTGATGAGCGACGGCGGTGCTGAGGTCATACAGACCGAATTGCAGATGGGGCAGCAGCAGATCGTCTTTGGCAATGGTTGGAAGCGTTTCAAATTCGCGCACGAGGTCGTAGCTGAGGTAGCCGATGGCTCCGCCCCAAAAAGGGGGCAGGCCTGGAGGGGGCTCGATCTGGGGGGAGGCGAATAGTCGGCAGAGACTTCCGAATGGATCTTTCGACGAGCACTCGTGTCCTTCGTGGGTACGAAGGGAGGCCTGCCCATGTCGCTCAGTCAGCACCGAGAAGGGGCTACTCCCCAGAAATGAATAGCAGGCTCCGCCGTCTGCCCCCTTCCCGCTGTCAAGTAGGAACGATGGCAGAGAAGGAGACGCTATCAGGCGGTACAACTCAAATGGTGTCTTCCCTTGGCCGTCCATCGTGAGGACCAGGGGCTGTGGAGGACCGCCCAGGAACGATGGTTGGGAGAAACGAGTCATGGGTGAACGTGTATCGTTCTACACAGATGCGCCACTCACTATACCCCACTGTTTCGGCTGTGTCACAGCGCATAGTCGGCTTGACAAATTTAGGATGATTCTGCTTGAATTGCGCGCCCGCCATCGGCAGAGTCCTTGCGTTATGGGCTGCATTGCACTCTCCTCCGTGGGTACGACATGCCCCCTTCACAAGATCCATTGTACGCGGGGCTCGGCCAAGCGGTTCGGATCGCAACCGATCTGCTCGCTGCGCTGATTGTCGGAGGAGGGGTGGGTTGGTTGTGTGACACATACCTCTTCGGCTCCACTCCCTGGGGGATGGTCGGAGGTCTTGTGTTGGGCGTCGTGGCCGGGATCAGGAATGCATACCGGTCGGCGCAGCGGTGGCCGAAGACATAACGCGATTCAATAGAAAGTACGACAGCGCCATGGAAGAAAGTCCGCTTCATCCGTTCGAGCTTCACAACTGGATACCGATTTCACTCGGCGGATTGGATATTTCCATTAATAAAGCCGTTGTCATCATGTGGGTTGTCGTCTCCCTGGTGGCGGTGCTCATGGTGATGGCAGGATCGGCACGCAAGCTGGTACCTGGCAAGTTGCAGAATATGGCGGAGATAATGGTGGATTTCATTCGCGGCATCATCATGGATACGATGGGCAAAGAGGGGATGCGATTTTTCCCCCTCATCGCCACCCTGTTTCTCTTTATTCTCTTCTGTAATCTTATCGGGTTGATCCCCGGCAGCTACACCGTGACGAGCCAGATTGTCGTGACGGCCGTGTTCGCCTGCCTGGTGTACGGACTCAGCATAGTCATGGGATTTTTGTTACACGGGGTGAAGTTCCTGGGCATTCTTGTTCCGCCCGGTACGCCCGGGTGGCTACTGCCATTGATGGTACCGATCGAATTGATCAGTCAATTGGCACGGCCCATTTCACTGGCCGTTCGGTTATTTGCGAATATGACGGCGGGCCACGTGATTCTCGGGGTCCTGTTCGGCTTGGCGATCAGCGGCGGATTGTTGATCGGGTGGTTGCCCTTTGCGTTCACGGTCGCGATGAATGGATTGGAAGTCGGTATCGCGTTTATTCAAGCCTATATTTTTACCGTGTTGACCTGCGTCTATTTGGGGGACGCATTCCATTTGCACGGCCATGATGAGCACGCGCACTAGCGCGTGTGAGTTCAGACAAAGGAGGAGTAGGACACAATGGATTCAGCAGCAGCAGCATTGTTGGGTATGGGGTTAGCGGCGGCAGGGTTTGCCGGAGCCGGTGTGGGGATCGGCTACATCTTCGGGAAGATGATTGAGGCGGTGGCGCGCCAGCCGGAAGCAGAAGCCCGCGTCGGAAAGTATATGTGGATCGGGTTCGCGCTGGTGGAAGCCATCGCGCTGTACGGCCTGGTCATTGCCTTCATCATCATGGGCCTCCGCAAATAAGCGGGAGACAGGGGTAGCGGGGTAAGCGAGAGAAATGGATACTTCATTATCCCCTTACACCTCTACCCGGGGGAATTCACATGCCGCAGTTTGAATCTCACTTTTTTTCTTCCCTGATTTTTTGGGAAGTCCTGTCGTTTGCGATTCTCCTCTTCGTGCTCTACAAGTTTGCCTTTCCCGGCATCTTGAGTGCGTTGGAAGAACGGGAAAAGAAAATTAGGGACAGTCTCGATCAAGCCGAGCGACACCGGTCAGAAGCCGAACGGAAACTCAAGGAGTACGAGGCCAAGCTGAACACCGCTGCGAAAGAGGCGGATGGAATTCTGGCTGCCGCAAAGGAACGGGCGCAGCGGCTCATGGAGGAAAATGAGCAGCGGTTGACGGCCGAAGCCGAGCGGATCAAGGGCGATGCGACGCGTGAAATCGATCATGAGCGTCGCAAGGCGATTCAGGATATTCGCGCCCAAACTACCGATTTAGCCCTGATGGTTGCGGAGAAGGTTGTGCAGCGAAGTCTGAATGAGGCAGACCACCGGAAATTCGCAGACGAGGCGCTCGAGGCGGTGTCAAAATCCTACCAACGATAATTCTCGGACCAGGCGGGGTCAGCCTAGGCTGACCCCGCCCGGTCTGTATCCTTCCAAATCCACACAGATGAAGCGAAACCCGGCCTTGCGGAGACGGGCACTGATGTGCGCGCGCAGGTCTGGCTGATTCAGCCGAGAAAACTCCTCTGCCCCGACCTCGATTCGCGCCACCTCTCCGTGCTCCCGTACACGCACATGGCGAAACCCCTCAGCCTGTAGAATTTCTTCAGCCTGCTCCACGCGACGGAGACTCTCGATCGTGATCGGAATGCCACGAGGAATTCTGGAAGAGAGGCAGGCGGCTGCCGGCTTATCCCAATTTGAGAGTCCCAAGGCCTGGGCGAGTGCCCGCACATCGGACTTCGAAAGGGAGGCTTCGACCAGCGGGCTTCGAACTCCCCACTCGCGTGCGGCTCTGATTCCTGGTCGATCGTCCCCGAGATCGTCGAGATTCGTCCCGTCCACAATCCACCGGCTTGCGCGTGGTTCGCGCAGTCCGTCCAGCAATTGATAAAGATCGGTCTTGCAATGGAAGCAGCGGGCTGCATCGTTCTGCACAAAGGCTGGAATATCCAGTTGATCGGTGTGGACCAGTTCATGCCGCGCGCCGATCTCTGAGGCCACCTGCTTCGCGCTGTCGAGTTCAATCGTGGGAAACGTCGGTGAGACAGCGGTGACGGCCAGCGCGTGTTCACCGAGTTGTTCATGGGCGATTTTCAGAACGACGGTGCTGTCAATCCCGCCGGAGAAGGCAACCAGGACGGACTGCATGTCCGAGATCGCCTGGCGGAGTGTATTGAGTCTGTCGTGGAGGGATTCGGTCATCATAGATTCCTGCCTGTAACGTTGCGCCTAGCAGGCTGCGGAAAACCTCTGTAAGCACGCGAACACGTCATTGATCTGCACGTCTGGAACAACAGAAGAATACCACACAGGATGCTCAAAAAGGCCGCTCAGCAAGGCCGCAGCGAGCGAAGAGGCGAGGCGTACGCTTCGGTACGTTGAGCCTCTGAGCGATGCGAGAACGACGCTGGCGAACTTTTTCAGCATCCTGCTAGTGTTTGACCTTCGCTTTGGCAAGGTTGCCCACCACCACTAAGGCGTACCGCTTGGGGTCTAGGTACTGTTTGGCGACGCGCTGCACGTCCTCCTTCGTGACCCGGTCTATCCATTTTGGGTATTGCGTAAAGTATTCGAACCCCAGGCCGTAGAACTCCACTTGGGCGAGCACCTGCGCGAGCTTCGAGGTGGAGTCAAATCGTAATGGAAAGCTGCCCATCAAGAATGATTTGGCCTCGGCCAACTCCTGGTCGGACACCGGTGCGTCACGAATGGACTTGATTTCGGACAGGACGCCAGTGATGGCTTGATTTGTCGTCTCCGTCTTGGTTTGGAGGTTGACCCAGAATGAACCGGGCATCAGCCTGGCGTCGAAGTGGCTCATGATCCCATAGGCCAACCCCTGTTTGTCGCGAATCGAATCCATCAAGCGGGAGGAAAATCCACCGGCTCCCAGGATGTAATTCATCACCGTGACTGAATAGAAATCCGGGTGCGCGCGCGGAAGACCTACATGACCAAGCACAATAGTGGATTGGGTGAGATCTTTCTCAATGAGTTGGACCGTTCTCCGTTCGACCGGCGAGGGCTTTTTCGTACTCCGTGCTGACGCCGTCCCTTTTTTCCAGGTCTCAAAATGGGTCCGTACCAGTGCGGTAGCCTGTTCAAGCGTGACGTCGCCGACGATGGTCAGGATGACTTGGGAAGGGGAGTATTCCCGCCCATAGAAGGCCTGCACATCGGCCAAGGTGATCTTGTTGAGCGTCTCCTCCGTTCCATTGACAGGCCAACGGTAGGGGTGTCCGTGGAAGACGAGCTGATTGAACGCCTTCATGGCGATATGGCCCGGGTCGTCGTTGTCGCTTGCCATCTCCCCCAGGAGTTGAGTGCGAATCCGTTCGAATTCCTGCTTATAAAACGCGGGGTGTTGCAGCATGTCCGCGAGCAGGGTGAAGCCGAGGTCGATGTCTTTCTTGAGTACGCGGGCGGAGGCGGTGGTGAAATCCTCTGCGGCTTTGGCTTCCAGGGCCCCGCCGACGAAATCGATTTGCTCCGCCTGCTGTTTTGACGTACGCGTGGTCGTCCCTTCGTCCAGGAGACTGGCGACGAGGTTCGCGAGTCCTGCTTTGTCGGGAGGATCTTGCGCAGAACCGGCCTTGATCAGCGTGTGGATCTCAACGATAGGGAGGAAATGTTGCTCAAGGACGAGCACCGTGATGCCGTTTGCGGTCACAAATTTCGTCGGCGCGATCTCTGCCGCCACACTGGGACCGCTTGCTAGGAGGAAGGCACAAAATCCCATCACGAGGCTCAGGATCGTCTGTCGTCGAGGCACAATAGGCAGTCGTCTCGTCGTTGGCATGATTAGGGCTTTCCCTGCTGCGCGGCGGTGGAGGGCGCCTCTGGTTGTTTGGGAGGCACGGGAATCAACGTGCCGACGGTCCGATTGTCTTCCGTCAAGTATTGGCGGGCGACACGCTGAATATCTTTGGTCGTCACTGCCCGGATCCGTTCGACAAACTGGTCGATTTTCTGCCACCCAGCACCGACGGATTCAGCCTGTCCGAGCAACATGGCACGCCGGAAGTTGGAGTCCTGTTCAAAGACATGGGTGGCTTCGACCTGGTTCTTCGCCCGTTGGAGTTCTTGCTCTGTCGGCGGATCGGCCTGGAGGCGTTTGATCTCTCGATGAAGAGCTTCTTCAACCATCTCCGGTCTCTGGCCTGGGCTCACGAGGGCATAGAAGTAGAAAAGGCCAGGATCGGTCTGCAGCAAGCTGTATTCTGCGCCGACGGCAAGCGACAATTTTTGCTCATACACGAGGTTCTGGTACAGGCGCGAACTTTTCCCATGCGACAGAATCGAATCCAGAATGTCGAGAGCGTACGAGTCTTCACTCGTAAAATTCGGCACGCGGTAGCCCATCATGACGAAGGGGACTTGTGCATCTCGCTTGAGGAAGAAGCGGCGTTCACCTTTTTGTTCCGACTCCATGGTGGCGATCAGCTTGGGTTCCGGTCCTCGCGGAATCGGTTCGAATAGCTGTTTGATCGTGGGGAGCAGGCTGTCGGCGTTGATGTCGCCCACCACGACTAGGGTTGCATTGTTGGGTGAGTAATACGTGTCGTAATGTCGTTGCAAGTCGTCCAGGGTCATCGCATCCAGGTCGCCGAACCAGCCGATCACCGGCCAATGATACGGATGGCTGAGATAGGCCTGGGCGAAGAGCGCCTCGACGAGCGCACCTTGTGGGTCGTCCTCCGCGCGAAGGCGTCGTTCTTCCTTCACGACCTCTCGCTCCGTCGTCAACTCACTCATGTCGAGCACGAGCCCCTGCATGCGATCGGCCTCGAGTTCCAGGGCCAGCTCGACGCGGTCGGCTGCGAGATTCTCGAAGTAGGCGGTGAAGTCCTGGCTTGTGAAGGCGTTGTCCATCCCGCCATTCTTGCGAATGAGACGGGAGAAGGTGCCTTTGGGATATTTCGCGGTACCCTTGAACATCATATGTTCAAGCATGTGAGATAGGCCCGCACGGCCCATGACTTCGTTGCGTGAGCCGACTTTGTACCAGACCTGGACGCTGGCAACCGGGGCTTTGGGAACTTCGACTAACAGAACTTTCATCCCATTGGAGAGGATGAACTCACGAGGTTCCGTTGCGACGGCGGGCGATGTTAAGGCGAAGACGAGACTGCTCGCGGCAATCAACCAGGATATTTGCATGAAGTGTCGAGAATACAAACAGGTCATGTTTGGGCGGCGTGCACACTGCATGCTAGCAACGAGATTCGATTTGTGTCAAGGCACGTTCTGCGTACTCGGGTGAGAGATTGCCCAATTGGCCGCAGGCGCCGAGGACGTCGCGCCCCCGGCTCTTACGGACGAACACATCGAGGCCTGCCCGTCGCACAATGGCTTGAAACGCCGAAATGTCGCCTTCCGATGGACGGCGAAAGGGATTTCCGGGGAATTCATTGAACGGAATCAGATTGATTTTGCACGCAATCCCGCGGACGAGCTTGATTAGCCGGCGAGCATCGTCAGCTTGATCATTCACCCCAGCCAGCAGCACGTACTCGAAGGTGAGTCGTCGGGTAGGTGGCAAGGGGTAACGGCGGCAGGCAGCGAGCAATGTCTTGAGCGAGGCGATACCATTGACGGCCGGCATCAGGCTGGCGCGCTGATCGTCCGTCGTGGCATTCAGCGAAATGGCCAGATTGACGCCGAGTGGTGCAATATCTTTCAATCGCGCCGCCAGACCGGCAGTCGAGACCGTGATGCGTCTCGGCGACCATCCAAGTCCCCACGGCTTGTTGGTGAGTCGTCGAATGGCCTCTGACAAGGCCTCCATGTTTGCCAAGGGCTCGCCCATCCCCATGAAGACGAGGTTGGTAATCCGTTCACCGGGGAGAAGGCGATCTTGGGCGGTCAGCACCTGCTCCATGATTTCATGTGGTTTCAAGTTGCGTTTCAATCCCATCGTGCCGGTCAGGCAGAATCCGCAATCCAGGGTACAGCCGACCTGCGTTGATACACAGAGGGTTAAGCGGTCTTCATCGGGGATCAGCACCGTTTCGACGGTGAGTCCATCGTTGAGCGTAAGCACTAATTTTCTCGTGTGATCGATCGAACGGAAGACTTTGCAGCCTGCGGCGCGCGGAATCGTTGCCAGTGAAGCCAGCGCCGTTCGCTCCGCTTGGCCGAGGTCTGTCATCTGGTTGATGTCTTTGGCTCGACGTTGATAAAGCCAGCGTAAAATCTGACCGGTTCGGTAGCGGGGCCATCCGAATTGCTGCACGAGCCGGCCCATCCCTTCTTTATCAAGGGCCAGGAGGTTCGTGG
>Ga0184638_1000439_pt1 | contig 11630 bp, 12 predicted proteins | sample PLM31_50_b2_FD_133141 | JGI IMG/M metagenome (GOLD analysis project Ga0184638, IMG submission 133141) | Groundwater sediment microbial communities from an aquifer in East River, Colorado, USA - PLM3-1_50_b2 | ecosystem: Environmental > Terrestrial > Soil > Riparian zone | place: USA: East River... | reverse complement strand
GTAGAGCGCCATGTCGGCGGCGCGGATGAGGTCCTCGGCCGTTCCCCCGTGCTCGGGGTAGGCGGCAACGCCGGCCGACATCGTGACGGCTCCCAGAGGGCGCCCCCGTTGGGCCACCCGCATCTCCCGGACCTCCTCCAGCAGGCGCTCGGCCCTGTCCAGCGTCACATCGAGAGGCGCCTCGGGCATGATCAGAGTGAACTCCTCACCCCCATACCGGCAGGCGATGTCCTCGGCCCGGACCTTGGTCCTGATCAGCTCGCCGAAGGCCTGGAGCAAAGTGTCGCCGGCCTGATGACCGAAGGTGTTGTTGAAGTGGTTGAAGTGATCGAGGTCGAGCATGATGACCCCCACCGGATGCCCCCGGCGCTCGGCTCGCCGGAACTCGCGCTCCAGTGACTCCTCCATGTAGCGCCTGTTGAACAACCCGGTCAGGGGATCGCGGATCGACTGGGTCCGAAGAGTCTCGCGCAGCTTGAGGTTTGCCAGGGCCAGGGCGAGGTGCTCGGCCACCGCCACCGCCACCTGGTCGATCGGACCTGTCGAGCCGTCGGCGTGCCCCTCGGTCCAGGTCCCGTCGGCTGACTGCAGGTTCAGGATCCCCAGCGCCTCGCCCTGCGCCATCATTGGCACGCACAGGGACGAGCGGGGGAAAGGCTCCGCCACGTGCCGGCACATCAGGCGGGAATTCGGATCCTCCACCAGGTGCTGGCGGCCCGTCCGCAGGGCCCAGCAGTCGTCGGGGGCGAAGACGGGCTCCGCCAACGAAGGACCTCCCCAGGTCGCGACGGGCTCCACCATGTTGCGCGAAGCGGCGATCACGCAGAGCGCCCCTGAGCGCTGCGCGAAAAGCTGCTCGGCCCAGTGAGCCATTACCGCGTACGCCTCTTCTGGTGTCGGGCAGCTCTGCAGCATGTCCCCCATCTGCTTGATGAGACCCATCTCGTTGTTGCGCCGCTCGAGCTCGCTGACCCAGGTCGAGAGGCGCTGGTTCGCCTGCCGAGCCTCCCATTCGGCCTGTTTCTGGCGGGTGATGTCCTGGAGGATCCCTTCGAACCAGATGACCCTGTCGCTCCGGTCTCGGATCGCCCTAGCGCTGTCCCGCACCCAGATCACCGAACCGTCGGCGCGCCTTAGCTGGAGCTCGAAGTCGGTGACCGCTCCCTCCGCTTCGACCGCCGCCATCCAGCGCTCTCGTTCGACGGGATCGAGGTAGAAGTCTGTGGCCTCGGAGGAGAGGAGCGCCTCGACGCTCGAGTAGCCGAGGATGCGCGCGAGCGAGCGGTTGCCTTCCTCGAGCTTCCCATCCGGTGTGCTCCGGTAGATGCCCACCGGGGCGTGCTCGAACAGGCCGTGGTACCGACCTTCGGAATCCTGCAGAGCTTGCTCGGAGTACTTCCGAGCGGTGATGTCGATCATGAAGCCCTGCCAATGGAGGGGAACACCTCGCTCGTCGCGGACCAACACGGCCTCATCCCGCACCCACACGATCCGACCGTCCCGCGACATGATCCGGTATTCGGAGCGAAGTGGATCACCCGTGGCCTTCGAGTTGACCTCGTCCTCCAGGGCTCGTCCGCGGTCCTCGGGGTGTATCTGCCGGAACCATAGGTCGGGGCTGGATTTCCACTCCTCGGCCGTGAAGCCGAGCATCGTCTCGATCTGGGGACTCACGTATTCCCAACGCCCCGTCTCTCCGAACCCGGCGATGTAGCTGACGGCGGGGATGCGCTCCAGGAGACCCTTGTAGTCCATTGTGGTGGTTCTGGCCGGCCACCCAGGGAGCAGGTCGCCATCGCCCCAGAGCGCGTTGCTGGAGGGCGGATCGGAGGTGCCGTCGTCGACACTCTCCTTGTGCACGCGCATGGCAGCCGAGCCCCGATCGGAGCCCTTGGACGTTTCCACCGATTTGCCTCACTCTCGAGAAAAGGCTGTTCTCCAATGTTTCATCGGATGGTCACGCTGCCCTCCTGAGAGGAAGAAGGACCCGGGCCAGAACCGATCGGGCAGGCCGAGCATCTTCTCTTGTGTGGCGACTGGAGACTTGATCCAGGTGGCGACAGGCAAGGCAGAGGAAGGTGGGAAGCTGGGGCGCCTGTACGAGCGCCACGCGCCCGCCGCGGCTCGGCTCGCCTACCTGCTCACGGGCGACCGGGCACTGGCCGAGGACCTCGTGCAGGAGGCGTTCGTGAAGCTGGTCGGGCGGTTCGCGGACCTCCGGGATCCGAGTGCCTTCGAGGCCTACCTCCGAAGGACCGTAGTCAACCTGGCCAGGATGCACTTTCGACGCCGGCGGAGAGAGCGGGCTTACCTCGAACGGGAGCGGCAGCTGCCTCTCGCCGCGAGACCGCAAACGGATGTGGCCACGCACCAGGACATGAGGGAAGCGCTCCTGACGCTACCAGAGCGGCAGCGCGCCGCAGTTGTGCTGCGTTTCTACGAAGACCTATCAGAACTCCAGATAGCCGATGTCCTCAAGTGCCGGCCTGGGACGGTGAAGTCCCTTCTTGCGCGTGGCAAAGAGGGACTCCGCGGGCAGATGCGAGGTGACCCAGATGAGCGATGAGATCCGGGAGTTCCTGGCCAAGATGGCGACGGAGATCGAGCCGAAGTCCGTTGCGCCGCGCGAGACGATCAAGCGAGCACGGCGGAAGCGAGCGCGGACGGCAACGGTCGGTGCCGTGGTGGTCTCGTTGATGGCCTACGGCGGGTTCGCGGGCGTGCGTGCACTGACGCGAACGACGGTCCCCGGCCCGGTCGCCTCGACCGCCGGTCGTCAACCGGTGCTGGAGGAATGCTCCTGGACAGGCGTGCCGACGCCGAACCAGGACTTGACCCGCTACCGGAACAGGATCGACTCGGTAGAGGTCGTGTCCGACGACGACGTTTGGGCTCTGGCCGAATACTACGAACCTCGGGAAGGCGGCGCCGGAGGGCAGAGCATGTTGCATTGGGACGGAAGCAAGTGGGCCACGGTCCCGCTACCCACCGTGGGAACCGACTTACACATAAGTGACTTAGCGGCAGTTTCCCCCGAAGACGTCTGGGCCGTCGGGTACTTCGACGACGAGAGTGGGGGGCCCAATGTCCTGGCGCTTCATTGGGACGGAACGGCCTGGGCCAACGTGCCTGCGCTTGATACCGACAAGAGGTTCAACCTCCTGCATGGGGTTGACGCCATCTCCCTCACCGACGCATGGGCCGTCGGTGCATGGGCAACTGGCGAAGTCGGCGGCACTCTGATCGAGCACTGGGACGGGGCCGAGTGGACCATCGTCCCCAGCCCGGATAGGGACCCCGACCCACTCATAGGCCAGTCCTATCCAGACTTGAACGCAGTCGCTGCGCTTGCCGCGGACGACGTCTGGGCCGTGGGCTCGGCTGAGAACGTGGCGCCCGCCGGACCCTCGAATACCCTGGTCGAGCACTGGGACGGCACGGAGTGGACCATCGTCCCCAGCCCGGACGTGCCAGCGGAGAACGGAGATCCCTACGATCATCTCAACGCGGTGGCCGCGGTGTCCCCGACCGACGTCTGGGTCGTCGGCGACTACGGCACGAAGGTCCAGCAGTACGCGGCGCTTCCGGAGCATGTGCTCATCGAGCATTGGGACGGAAGCGCCTGGTCCGTGGCGCCGAGCCCACTACTGGAGGGCCGGAACACGCTAAACGCCTTAGCAGCGGTCTCTCCCGACGAAGTCTGGGCCGTCGGCTGGTACTGGCAAGGCGATGTGAGGCAAGGCATCATCGAACGCTGGGACGGCGCTTCATGGACTCAGATCGAGAGTCCGGTGGTCGGGGCCTCTCTCTACGACGCCGGGGTGGGCCCGACAGGAGAGGTCTGGGCGGTGGGAGAGGTCCAGACCGACCCGGAGACTGTGGAGACCTTGGCGCTTCGCTGTGGCCGGTCGGGCTGAAGTGGTTTCAGCCCCCCAGGTCGAGCCTCATTAGTGCCTTGGCGAGGTCGGCTTCGGCTTCGGCGTCGTGATCGGCGGCGATGCGCCTCTCGGCGTCTTCCTTCAGCCTTCGCGCCCTCTCGATGTCGATCTCCGTCGACAGCTCCGCGTGCTCGGCCAAGATGTCGACGCGTGTGTCCATGCCCGAGCTGACAACGTGCAAGAAGCCGCCGTCCACAGCAGCGGCGATGCGCTCGCCCTCCGTCTGGATGAAAACGGGGCTGATGCCCAGCTGGATCAGCATCGGCGTGTGGCCCGCCAGTATCCCCACCTCGCCCTCGGTCCCGCGCGCCACGACCATCGTGGCCTGGCCCGACCAGAGCTCATGCTCCGGAGTGACCAGGAAGACCTCGAGCGGGGTCGCCATCAAGCCTCCGCGCCGACCTCGGCCATCTTCTTTCCCTGAGCCTCGGCCTCTTCGATCCCACCCACCATGTAGAACGCCTGCTCGGGCAGGTGGTCGTACTCGCCCTCGGACAGCGCCTTGAAACTGGCGATCGTCTCGTCGATCGGGGTGTATTTGCCGGGGATCCCGGTGAACTGCTCGGCAACGAAGAAGGGCTGGGAGAGGAACCTCTCGATCTTGCGGGCCCGGGCCACTGTCACCTTGTCCTCCTCGGAGAGCTCGTCTACACCGAGGATCGCGATAATGTCCTGGAGGTCCTTGTAGCGCTGAAGGATCTCCTGTACGCGGCGGGCCACGTTGTAGTGCTCCTCACCGACGTATCGAGCATCCAGGATGCGGGACGTCGAGTCGAGCGGGTCCACGGCGGGGTAGATCCCCTTTTCGACGATCGCCCGTGACAGGACGGTGGTCGCGTCCAGATGGGCGAAGGTGGTGTGCGGAGCGGGGTCGGTGATGTCGTCGGCCGGGACGTACACGGCCTGGAGCGAGGTGATCGAGCGGCCCTTGGTCGAAGTGATGCGCTCCTGCAGCTCGCCCATCTCGTCGGCCAGGGTGGGCTGGTAACCGACCGCCGAAGGCATGCGCCCGAGCAGCGTCGACACCTCGGAGCCCGCCTGGACGAACCGGAAGATGTTGTCCACGAACAGAAGCACGTCCTGGTGCTCGTGGTCGCGGAAGTATTCGGCCATAGTGAGGGCCGCAAGGCCCACCCGAAGACGCACGCCCGGCGGCTCGTCCATCTGGCCGAATACGAGGGCCGTCTTGTTTATGACGCCCGATTCCTTCATTTCGAGGAAGAGGTCGTTCCCCTCACGGGTCCGTTCGCCGACTCCGGCGAAGACCGAGACGCCTGCGTGCTGCTCCGCGACGCGATAAATCATCTCCTGGATGATCACGGTCTTGCCCACGCCGGCGCCGCCGAACATCCCGATCTTGCCGCCCTTCACATAGGGCTCGAGCAGGTCGATGACCTTGATCCCGGTCTCGAACATCTCGACCTTCGGCTCCAGCTCGTCGAAGGGCGGGGACTGGCGATGGATCGGCCAGTAGTCGTCCGCGTCGACGTGATCGGTGTCCAGCGGCTTGCCCAGCACGTTGTAGACGTGCCCCAGGACCTTCTGGCCAACCGGGACCTTGATGGGCTCACCGGTGTTCACGACAGGCGAGCCTCGGACCACCCCGTCGGTCGGCTTCATCGCGATCGTTCGAACCGTGGAGTCGCCTATATGTTGCGCGACCTCCAGGACGATCGTCGTGGTCTCGCCGGCCAGCGTCCGGTCCAGCTCGAGCGCCGTGTGGATCTCGGGGAGCTGGTCCGGGGGGAAGTCCACGTCCACCACCGGCCCGATGACGCGGACCACCCGTCCGTTCGACCTCTCGTTGCCATCAGCCATCTCTTATGCCTTTCTGTCCGTTACTCTCCGGCGGCCTTCCGAAGCGCCTCCGCCCCCCCGACGATCTCCATGATCTCCGTCGTGATCTCCGTCTGCCTGGCCTGGTTCGCCACCCTGGTCAGCACCTTGATCAGATCCTCCGCGTTCTCCGTCGCCGCGCTCATCGCTCGTCGTCTGGCGGCGTGTTCAGATGCCGCCGCCTCGAGGAGCGCGCTGAACACGCGCGTCTCGACGTAACGGGGCAGCAGCGCAGAGAGCAGGGCCTCGGGATCCGGCTCGAAAAGGTACTGGGCAACCGGTCCCTCGCTGGGCCTCGCAGTCTCCTCGAAGACCATAGGCACGAACCGCCTGGCCACCGCTCGCTGGCGAACCACCGAGACGAAGTCGGTGAAGACCCCGTGGATCTCGTCCACGTCGCCCGCCTGGAACCGGTCGATCACGGCATCGGCGATCTTCTTCGCGTCGTCGTATGTGGGAGTCTCTGAGAATCCGATCCAGGACTCTTCCACCGGGCGTTGTCGGAACCTGTAATACGAGACCCCCTTGCGTCCCGAGACGAACAACCTCACCTCTTTGCCTTCGGATCGAAGGAGCGAGAAGAGCTCCTCCGCGCGCTTGAGCACGTTCGAGCTGTAGGCGCCGGCCAGCCCCCGGTCTGAAGTCACAACGAAGACCGCGGCCGCCTTCGGTTGCGGGCGCGCCTGCAGAAGAGGAAGGGCCAGGGACGTCGTGGCCGACGCCACGTCCGCGATGGCCGCGGTCAGCCGTTCGGCGTACGGACGGGCCGCTTCCACCCGTTGCTGGGCCTTGAGGATCCGCGACGTCGCGATGAGCTCCATCGCGCGCGTGATCTTCATCGTCGACTGAACCGACTTGATCCGCCGCCTGACCTCGCGAAGCTTGGCACCCATGAGCTACCCGGGAAGCTGGACGCCGGTGCCGGCGGCGGGTCCGGCCTTGGCCTCGAATTCCTCCGCGGTGGGCCTGCGGAACTTCTTCAGCGCCTCTTGCTCCTCGTCGGTGAGCGGGGCGGACGCGGCCTCTTTCAGCGCGGCGCCCTCCGAGGGGACGAATACGGACTTGAAATCGCGCACGGCAGCCGCGAGTTGTTCGGCGGCCTCATCGGAGAGCTTCTCCGACTTCGCTATCTCGCGCCCGATCTCGGGGTGGCGCGACTCGACGTACTGCAGCAGCTCGGCCTGGAACCGCTTGACGTCGGCTACCGGGATGTCGTCGAGGAACCCGTTCGTCACCGCGTGGATCGAGATGACCTGTGTCGCGACCGCCATCGGGCGGTACTGCGGTTGCTTCAGGATCTCGACCACTCGGGCGCCCCGGTCCAGCTGGGCCTGAGAGGCGCGATCCAGCTCGGAGCCGAACGTGGCGAATGCCTCGAGCTCCCGATACTGGGCCAGGTCGAGCCGAAGGCGGCCCGCCACCTGCTTCATGGCCTTGATCTGGGCGTTACCCCCTACCCGCGAGACGGAGATGCCGACATTGATCGCGGGACGAACACCGCCGTTGAAGAGATCCTTCTCCAGGTAGATCTGCCCATCGGTGATCGAAATGACGTTCGTCGGGATGTACGCCGAAACGTCCCCGCCCTTGGTCTCCACGATGGGAAGGGCTGTAAGAGAACCGCCGCCAAGCTCGTCCGAGAGCTTCGCGCCCCGCTCCAGCAGCCGGGAGTGCAGGTAGAACACATCGCCCGGGTAGGCCTCCCTCCCCGGTGGCCGGCGGACCAGGAGCGAGAGCTCCCTGTATGCGTCGGCCTGCTTGGAGAGGTCGTCGTAGATGATCAGGGAGTGCTGGCCCTGGTACATCCAGTGGGCTCCGAGCGCCGCCCCGGCGTATGGCGCGATGTACTTGAAGGAGGCCGGTGAAGATGCTGGGGCATTCACCACGACCGTGTACTCCATGGCGTGGTTCTCCTCGAGGGATTGCACAACCTCGGACACGGTCGAGGCCTTCTGCCCGATGGCCACGTAGATGCACTTGACCTGCTTGTCGGTCCCCCACAGGTCTCTCTGGTTGATGATCGTGTCGACGGCGATGGCCGTCTTACCCGTCTGCCGGTCGCCGATGATCAGCTCACGCTGGCCGCGCCCGATCGGGGTCATGGCGTCGATCGACACGATGCCCGTCTGCAGAGGCTCCTTCACGGGTTGCCTCTGGACCACGGTCGGGGCCTGGATCTCAAGAGCCCGGAACTCGGTCGATGGGATGGGTCCATTCCCGTCCAGCGGATCGCCGATAGGGGTGATCACGCGACCGAGGAATCCATCCCCGACGGGGATGGAGAGGATCCTCCCGGTCTGCTTAACGGGGTCGCCCTCCTGGATGCTCTCGGAGCCGGCCAGCACGATGCAGCCGATGGCGTCCACGTCGAGGTTGAACGCGATCCCCAGGACACCACCCGGGAACTCCAGCAGCTCGTTCGCCATCGCCTGAGGTAGGCCCTCCACATTGGCCACGCCATCCCCGGTCGCGGTGACGCGCCCGACCTCCTCACGCTCCAGATGAGGCTCGTAGCCCTCCACGTACTTGCGGAGCGCCGCCGCGATGTCCTTCGATGAGATGCTCAGCTCTTGCGCCAAAAGCCACAAACCCCCTAACGGACCTTCGCCAGTTGCTCCTTGGCCAGCTCCAACTTCCTTCGGATCGTGCCGTCGAAGACCTGGTCACCGACGCGGGCGACCACGCCACCGATCACCGTGGGATCCACGAGCACCTTGAGGTCGATCTCCTTACCGGTCGCCGCGGAAAGAGCGGCCGCCAGCTTCTCCCTGCGCCGGGCGTCGAGCGGAACCGCCGTCCGCACCTCACCCACGGCTTGCCGGCGCCGCTCGGCAGCGACTTCCTCTACCGCGGCGATGATCCGCGGCAGGTCCTTGGCTCTTCCCTGCTCGATCACAAACCCAAGCAGGCTGACCGTGTGGCGCGAGGCCTTCGCTCCAAGGAGCTCCTGAACCACGGATCTCTTGCGACCCGCAGGCAGTCTCGGATCGGTGAGCGCCTCCCGGAGCTTGGGCGTCGCCTGGACGGTCTTGCCGAACCGGAACAGCTCGTCCTCGACCCGATCCAGCTCGTCCTCGGCATCGGCCACCGCGAAGAGCGCCCGAGCGTATCCCTGGATGAGAGCGTCTTTCGTCGCCAATCAGCCCTCCGACCCGTTCGAGCCCAACTTCCCGAGCTCCTTGATGTAGTCGTCGACCAGACGCATGTGGCGGGTCTTATCGAGCGACTCGCCAACCACCCGGCCGGCCAGAACCACGGACAGCTCGCTGACCTGCGCCTTCAGCTCCTGGAACACTCGGTCGCGCTCAGCCCTGATCTCCTCTTGGGCCCGGGCGACGATCGCCTGGTACTCGTGTTCGGCCCTGATGGTCATGTCGTCACGGAGCGAATCGGCGGTCTTGCGCGCCTCCTCGATGATGCGGTTGGCCTCTTCCCGGGCGCCCGCCAGCTGCGAGCGGTAGTTCACCAGCTCTCCCTCGGCCGCGACCCTGGCCTGCTCGGCCTTCTCCAGGTCCCCCTGGATCTTCTGCTGGCGCTGCTCCAGGAGCGCGTTGATGCGCGGGATCGCCCACTTCCACATGAAGAAGAACAGGATGCCGAAGGCCACAGCTCCGATGATCAGCTCGGAGAGCTTCGGGTACAGATCCTTCTTGTCACTGACCTCATCGGCGGCCAGGACGAAGGCCGCTATGAACGGGTGCATGGCGACCTCCCTAGGAGATGATGAAGGACAGGACGAACCCGAACAGGGCGAGCGCCTCGATCAGGCCGATGCCGATGAACATCGTGCCGCGGACCAGACCAGCCGCTTCGGGCTGGCGAGCCATGGCCTCGACGGACTTGCCCATCAGGATGCCGATGCCGATGCCCGGCCCGATGGCGGCAAGACCGTAAACCAGCCCCTTGCCGATGGCGGTCAGGCTCCCAGTGGTCCCCTCGGCCTGGCCGATCAGGGCCACCAGGTGGGTCAGGACTCCTACCATGATTCCTCCTTGGCTTCAGTGCTCCGAGGCCATCGCACCGGCGATGTACGAGCCCGTGAGCACGGCGAAGATGAACGCTTGAAGCGCCGCAACGAAGATCTCGAACCCGATCAGGGCCGTCCCCATGCCAAAGGACACAGCACCCAACACGTATGGAAAGCCACTGAACAACGCGATCGAACCCAGGAAGAAAACGGCCAGCAGGAAGTGGCCGGCCACCATGTTGGCGAAGAGACGGACAGACAGGGTGAGCGGCCGGACCAGGATGACCGAGATGAACTCGATGGGCGCAAGCAGGATGTACATGAGAGCTGGGGCGCCCGGCGGGAACATCACCATCTTCATGTAGCCGAGGAAACCGTGGCGCTTGATCCCGATCGTGTTGTAGGTGATCCAGGAAATCACGGCCATCACCATCGGGAAGGCGATCCTTGAGTTCAGAGGGAAGCCAATGAACGGCACAACCTCGAGGATGTTGCCTAGGAGGATGAAGAAGAACAGGGTGGATAGGAACGCAAGGTAGACGAGACCTTCGGGGCCGATCATCTGCATAACGATCTGCTGGCGCACGAAATCGACACCGGTTTCCATTAACAGCTGGAACTTGCCCGGAACGATCTTCGGACTGCGGAAGGCCAGGACGAACAAGAGGATGAACGTCACGAATACGATGGTGAGCAGGAAGAAAATGAAGTTGTAGCAGACGGTGTGGATCGGCCCGATATCGATGCTCGGCCCCCAGCAGCTCCACACGAAGTCCTTCGTCGTCGGCCGCTCGAAGGCCGAGGCAAGGATCGATGGGATGACCGCCAACCACTTCACCCTGCGACCTCTTGCTCGTCTCCTGCCGGAAGGATGAGTTCGCGGCCGACGCCACCGGCCATTAGCTTCATCTCGAAGCCAAGCAGGAGGATGGTCGCGGGCAAGACCGCCAATCCGAAGGCGAGTGGAGAGAAGAACGCGAACCGATCGAGCAGGAACATGATGGCAACGATTACCCCCAGCCGGACCACGAAGCCGCCCATCGCCACCGCGGAAAGCGCCGTCAAGGAGACCCGGGCCGCCCGGGCGAGGGAGAGGCCGTTAACCACGAAGTTGGCCATCACAATGGCCACCCCGATGGCCGCGGACAAGCCGACGTTCCATCCGGCCGCGAGTCCCCCGACAAACAACGCAAGAACGATCGCCGGCGGGCCATACGGGGCTACCCGCCGGACCATCTCGCGTTCCGGTTCAGCCCTTGGTTCCATCGATCCTTCCGTACCTCACATAGATCAGATAGATCCCCAAGACAGCGCCCGCGATCATCCCGATCGCGGTGAACACCTTCCCCGTCCCCGCCAGATGGTCTATCAACAGGCCGATACCCCCATACAGGAGCAAGCCAGCCAGAAGAGTTGAGGTAATCGCGACCCCGGTCGACATACCGCCCCAAAGGTCCCCGGGGTTCGTTCCGTCAGCCATAGAAGCGCCCGGAGTATATCGGCCGCAGGAACGGGCCGTCAAAGTCTGACTGAAGGCGTTTTCGCAGGTAGATGGCCCGTTTCCCCCTCTCGCCCGACCTTGTGAACGGTTTCACAAGCGATTGTAACTCAGGCTGGCTTGGAGCCGACGCCGGCCTCGCGCGCGGGCGCGGGCTTCGGCTCCGGGGCCTCGGCCGGTTCGCGGAAGCCGCGAATTCGTTGCGGGAGGTAAGTGACGCCGATCAGCGCAAGTGCCATCACGAGGATGACGCTCACCAACGCGCGGCCGTTGATGAACGAGACCGCAAGCCCGGATCCCGCCAGAAGGATGCTCCAGAAGTACATGATCAGCACAGCGCGCCTGTGCGTGTGGCCGATCTCGCGCAGCTGATGGTGGAGGTGTTCCTTGT
>Ga0184638_1000438_pt1 | contig 11636 bp, 3 predicted proteins | sample PLM31_50_b2_FD_133141 | JGI IMG/M metagenome (GOLD analysis project Ga0184638, IMG submission 133141) | Groundwater sediment microbial communities from an aquifer in East River, Colorado, USA - PLM3-1_50_b2 | ecosystem: Environmental > Terrestrial > Soil > Riparian zone | place: USA: East River... | reverse complement strand
GGCGAGCGCGTCGGCGAGCAGTGCCTGCGGCAGGTAGGGGGCCAGCGCCGCCAGCGCCTCGGCCCGCCAGCGCTCCTCGCCGAGGTGACCGGCCCTGTCGAGGGCCATGGCGAGGTGGGGGCCTGGCAGGTAGGGAGCCAGCAGGCCCACGGTCATGGCCAACCGCGAGTCGTTCCTGATCGTCCGTATCGCGCGTTCCGTCTCCGCCAGCGCCGCCACCCGCTCCGGCTCGGCAAGCGACGGTATCAGCGGTGCGAGCGCGCGGATGCGCCCGGACCCGTCCCCGACCGTCCGCGCCGCGGCGAGTGCCTCCGCCAGGAGGGCGCCGGGAATGTGGGGGGCGAGCGCCGCGAGCGCCTCGGCGCGGGAATCCTCGTCGGCGATCTTCTGTGCCGCGGCGAGTGCCTGCGGCAGGAGCGCGTCGGGAAGGTAGGGGGCGAGCGCAGCGAGCGTCTGGGCCCGCCAGGGACCGAATCCCATCATGGCGGCGGCCTCGAGGGCGTCGGCGAGGAGCGGGCCACGCAGGTGCGGCGCCAGGGTCGCCACCACCCGAGGCCGGCCGAGGCCATCCTGGCTGGCGGGCCGGGCGGCGGCAAGCGCCTCGCCCAGCAGCGGGTCGGGCAGCATCGGGGCAAGGGCCGCGAGGGCCCCCACCACCCAGCGTTCGTCCGAGAGGGTCTGGGCGGCATCCAGCGCCTCGGCCAGCAGCGGCTCGGGGAGGTGCGGCGCCAGCGCCGCGATCGCCCGGGCCCGCCAGCGCTCGTCGCCGATGGACCGCGCCGTGGCCAGTGCCTCGGCCCCCAGGGACTCGGGAAGCTGCGGCGCGACGGCCGCGAGCGCCTCCGCCCGCGAGTCTTCTGTCATTGTCTGGGCGGCCGAGAGCGCCTCGGCGAGCGCCTCGGCCGAGAGGGGCTCGGGAAGCTGCGGTGCGAGGGCGGTGAGCGCAGTGGTGCGGGCGTCTTCGTCGGTGATGGTGCGTGCGGCGGCGAGCGCGTCGGCCAGCAGTGGCTCGGGGAGGTGCGGCGCCAGCGCCGCGACCGCCCGGGCCCGCCAGCGCTCGTCGCCGATAAGGCGTGCCTCCGCATGCGCCTCGGCCAGCAGTGGCATCGGCAGGTGGGGTGCGAGGGCGCTGAGCGCCTCGGTACGGGCGCCCTCGTCGGTGATGGTGCGCGCGGCGGTGAGCGCTTCGGCCAGCAGCGGCTCGGAGAGCTGGGGTGCCAGCGCGCCAAGCTCCTCGGCCCGCGAACGTTCCTCGGTGATGCTCATGGCCGTGATCAGCGCATTGCGGTGCACCGAGACCGGCAGGTGTCGTCCGAGGTCCGCCAGCGTGTCGGCTTGCGCTGCCTGGTCCCCGATTCGGCAGACGGCATCCAGCGCCTCGTCGAGGAGCGGCCTCGGCAGGTGCGAGCTGAGGGCACCAATTGCATGGATCCTCCACGGTCCCGCCTGGATCGCGCGCGCCTGGTCGAGCGCCTCGGCCAGCAGCGGTCCCGGCAGATTGGGACCCAGCTCCGCGAGCGTCTCCGCCCGTACCCGTTCGCTGCCGATCATCCGGGCTTCGCCCAGTGCGGCTTCCAGCATCTTCGCTCGGGTGGGTCCTGACAGTAGGCGCCTGAGCCTGGTCAGCGCGTGGATCCGCCAGTGTTCGTGCTCGATCGTACCGGCGGCGGCGATCGCCTCGGCTAGCAGCAGCCCTGGCAGGTAGGGACCAAGGGCCAGGAGTGCCTCCGCGCGGCAGCGCTCGTCCTCCATCGCCTCGGCGGCGACCATCGCCTTGGCCAGCAACGGGCCAGGCAGGTGTGGAGCCAGGGAGGCCAGCATCCCGGTCCGCCTGGTCTCGGGCTCGGTTGCCCAGGCCGCGGCGAGCACGTCGCCGAGCAGCGGCGCCGGCAGGAAGGGGGCAAGCGTGGCCAGCGCCGCGCTGCGGGCGGACTCGTCGTCGAGCGCGCGGGCGGTCGCCAGCGCCGTGCCGATCGCCTCGGTGCGCGCGGGCTCGGCGAGGTGACCGGCGAGCGTCGCGAGCGCGCCGACCCGTGATGCCCCGTCGCCGATCGCCGCGGCGGCGACCACCGCCTCGCCGAGCAGCGGCGCCGGCAGGAAGGGGGCAAGCGTGGCCAGCGCCGCGCTGCGGGCGGACTCGTCGTCGAGCGCGCGGGCGGTCGCCAGCGCCGTGCCCAGGACCTCCGTCCGGGCCGGCTCGGCGGCAACCGCCGCCAGGGCGACGAGCACGCCCGCCCGCGACTGCCGGTGCCCGATGGCCTCGGCGACGGCCAGCGCCTCGTCCCGGAGCGATGACGGCAGGTGCGGGGCGAGGGAGGCCAGCGCCTCGGCTCGCCCTGGCCCATCCCCGATGGTCCGCACGGCGGCGAGCGCTTCACGCATCGCCCCGGACAGGGCGGGTTCGGTCAGGAACGAGGCGACGGCCGTCAAGGACTCTGCCCGCCGGCGTGGTTCCGGCACCTGCCTGGCGGAGGCCAGGCCCTGTGGTGCCGTCCAGCGTCCCTTCTCGACGAGGGCCGTGATCAGTGGAGGAGGGACGTTGGCAGCGACGCTGTGGATCGAGACGATGATCAGCGCGTAGCGAAGCTCCCGCCCGAGGCTGGTGGCCGCCATGCCCTGCTCGAGTTCGTCCGACGACGCCGCCTGGGCCGACCGCCAGGCGAGGGCGACGTCGTCGAGGTATCGCGCGCTGTCACCAGCCCGCTCGGCGGCCTGGTGCCAGGCGTTCCTCGACCGCGGTCGCAGTCGCGGCGCGGCGCCTTCGTCGCTCCACTCAACGGCCAGGACCCGATGCAGGTCCTCGCCTCGGGCACCCGCGAGGTGAACGGTCAGATGGCGCAGGCCGTAGCGGTCGTCGAGCGCCGCCGTGGCCGGATCGCGCAGGCCGGGCAGACCGTTCTCCAGGCCGCCCCACGCCCGCAGATAGCGGTCGGCGATGCGACCGTGGGCCTCGGCGGTGGCGTCTTCCAGTTCCGCGACGAACGCCTGCTCGGCGGTGGTGAGCTGCTCGAGGTCCGCCTGCCCATGCAGGAACTCGCGAAGGCTTGCGTGGTACAGGCTGTAGCGCCGCTCCTTGCCGCTCCCGACGATCAGGAACGGGCGCCACTCCTCATCGAGCAGCCGGCGGGGCGGCGGAGCGACGCCGGCCAGTGTCGACAGCAGCTCGAAGGGGAGCTCCTCGACGGCGGCGCCCAACGTGGCCAGCAGCGGCAAGTGTACCCGATCCCAGTCGGCTGCGTGCTCGTCCCGCCAGCGCCTCCAGTGCTGCGCGTAATACTGCCACAGCCCGATCGGCAGCTCGTCGAGGGTGCCCAGGGTGCGCTGGCCCCGGTCGATCTCGCCGAGCACGCAGGCGAGGTAGATCCAGACTCCACGGCACCGCTCCAGCAGCGTGTCGACGAACGCGTCGACGTCGGGGGCGCCGTTGCGCCTGGCAGCGCGCTGCAGGAAGGCCCGCATGTCCTGGAGGTTGCGCCAGTCGTTCGCGGCGAGGCGAAGCACCCGCCTCGGCGTGTCCACCTGCAGTGTCACGTCGGAGGGTCGCTGCGAGGCCAGCACGTAGACTCCCGCCGGGAGCTGCCGCGGCAGGCCGAGATTGTTCTGCCCAGGCGGGCGGTCCGCCCCGTCCAGCCCGTCGACCAGCAGCACGATGCGCTGGCCGGGCCGGCGCCTGTCCCTGGCCTCCGCCGCCTCGCGGAGGATGCTCGGCAGGAACTGCGGGCGCAGGACCTCGGCCGGCAGGGACGCCTCGACCAAGTCGGGGTCCAGTTCCCAGGCCCGGACGAGCTGGGCGGCGAGATTGCGCAACCCGACCGCCACGCCGGCCTGGCCGGAGGGGGCCAGCTCCACGAAGTGGTGGACGTAGCCGCGTTCCCTGGCCAGCCAGGCAAGGAACGCCGTCTTGCCGACGCCGGCGGCTGCCTCCAGCAGGAAGTAGCCGCTTTGGTGGGTGTCGATGAACTCCCCGAAATCGGCCGTCAGCCACTCGCGGCCGACGAAATCGTCGAGGCCGAGGTGATCGTAGAGCGGCCATGGCTCGATGTAGCTGGCGGCGATGGGCTCGTACGGCCCGACGAAGATGCGGGCGTGATCCCCGGTGGCCAGGACGCTCCGGATGACGTCGCGGCCGATCGAGATCGACCGCCCTCCGTCCGCCATGGGCTCACTCGGGACTGGCAGGACGGTCGCCGGTGTCCAGGCGGCTGTCGGTGACGTCACCGCCGACCGCGATGGACCGCTCACCGCGCGCGGTGACCGTCACCGACGACCCCGTCCCCGGTCGCTCGTCCAGCAGACGACGCAGGTCGCCGGCGAGCGCCTCATCGCCCGCGAGCAGCTTCCGCAGCTGCAGGCGCAGCGCGGCCCTGGCGTCGTCGTCGCCAGGCGCCTCGGCGGCGTCCCGCACCGCCTCGAGCGCCGCCGGGCGCTCCTCCAGCCTGCCCCGAAGCCGGTCCCAGAGCACCTTGGCATGCTCCCATGCCTCGCTGCCGAGCTCGCGTCCCGCCACCTCGGCGGCCTCCTTGCCGAGCTGGACGAGGTATGGCAGGAACGGAGCGAGCAGCGCGACCAGTTCGTTTGAGAGCACGGTCACGTCCATGGCGGACCCCCTGAACAGCGCCGACGCGACGATTCCCCATCATGGCAGCCGAGCCGAGCCTCCGAAAGCAGTATTGTCAGCCTTCGCCGGAGGTTTCGGAGCGGGTCTGCTGGATCGCCAGGTCGAGCTGTTCGAGCACCTGGGCGATGTCCAGCGGCGCTCGCCCCACGCTGGGCGGCGGCGGCAGCAGCGGCGGCCCGGGCGGCAACGCGACGCCGACCAGCCGCTCGTATGCCTCCCGGTACTCGACGGTTGGCGCGCGCTCGTGGAGCATCCGGTAGAGCCCGGCTGCCTCTTGCCGCGCCAGCTCCTGGCTCGGGTCGAGCTGCCACAGCGCGTCCAGGACCGCCGCCTGCTCGGGCGGGTCGACCTGGTCGTTCCGCAGCACCCGTAGCTCGCGGACGGCGTCGCCCCGGTCCATGCGTCCCAGCTTGACCTGGAGGCGGAGCGACAGCAGGCGGGCGCGCAGCTCCACACCGGCCTGGCGGTGCTCGGCGGCGATCTCCAGCGCCTCCCGATTCGCGCGTTCCGCCTCTTGCGGCCGCCCCACCGCGGCGAGGAGGCGGGCCTGCTGGTGCAGCCACTCGCAGAGCGCGTACTGGGCGGCGAGCTGTCGGGCCAGCCTGACCACGCGAGCGTAGAGCTGCTCGGCCTCCGGCTCGTGGCCCTGGGCGGCGACCGCCATGGCCAGGTTCCCCGCTTGGATCATCATGTTGGGCCGATCACCGATCTCGGCGGCGGCCCGGAACGCGTGCGCGAGGCAGCGAACGGCGCGACCGTACTCCCCTTGCCGCCGGTGCGCCTCCCCGAGGTTGCCGATCACCCGGGCCGCCATCCGGCGGTCGCCGATCTCCTCGGCGACCGCCAGCGCTTGCCCGAAGTGCCGGATCGCCCGGACGTGGTCGCCACCCTCGAAGCAGACGCCACCGAGGTCGTTGGCGGCCAGGATGACGCCCGGACGGTACCGTGCGCCGGTCGCGACCTCCAGGGCCTCCTCCAGCAGCGGGAGCGCGGCGGCGTGCTGGCCGGTGAGCCAGCGCACCACCCCCTTGTTCTCCAGGGCGGCGCTGACGCCGACCAGGTCGCCGGCGCGCGTGGCGATCGTGAGCTGCTGCTCGGAGGCGGCCAGCGCCCCATCGAAGTCGCCGAGCTCCCAGGAGGTCCAGGCGAGCCGCTCGAGCGTCGCGGCGAGCCCAGGCCAGTCCTCGAGCCGCTGGAACTCCACGACGGCCTGGCGGAGCCGGTCGACCGCCTGGCGCAGCGCCTGCCCCGCTGGCCGGGTGTAGGGCAGCACGCTCCCAAGCCCGCGGGTCGCCGCCGCGCGGACCCGGCGATCGCTGGTGCCGGCGACCGCCAGCGCCCGGTCGTAGACGCGCTCGGCATCGGCCCACCTGGCTGCCAGGCGCAGCAGGTCGCCCAGCTCGATCAGCGGCTCGCCCGTCTGCTCCTGCGGCAGCAGCGCGAGCAGGGCCTCGTAGTAGCCGATGGCGCTGTCGGCGGCGAACGCTCCCCTGGCCGCGTCGGCGGCAGCCTTGAGCCACTCGCGCCGCTTGGCGACGTTGGGCGTCTGCTGGTAGTGATGGGCGAGCACGTGGACCAGCTGCGACAGCCGGTCCGGATAGGCCCGCTCCAGGTAGCTGGCCACGGCCTCGTGCCGCGCCGCCCGCTCGTGGGCGCTCAAGCTCTCGTAGACCGCCTCCCTGGTGATCGCGTGCTTGAACGCATACTCCGGTTCCGGCGAGTCGGTGAACCGGCGGGTGAGGTCGAGCTCGGCGAGGCGCTCCAGGTGCCGCAGCACCTGCTCGGGCGTGCCCGCCGCCGGGTGGCTGCCACAGATCCAGGCTGCGGCGAAGCGCGCCCCGATCACGCTCGCGACCTCGATGGTGGCCTTCTCACCGGCATCGAGCCGCTCGGTTCGTGCCAGCACTAGCCGCCGAAGGTCCTCGGGCCGGTCGAGGCCGGTGAGGACGCCGGGCTCGAGCGGATCGGTGCCACCTGCGAGCAGGAAGGCGACCAGCTCCTCGAGATGGAACGGGTTGCCGCCAGCCCACGCGACGATCTGCCGGACCACCGCGGGAGGGACGTCGCCGTCCTCGCCCCGGAGCGAGCGGATCCGCTGGGCGACGAGCCGCTCGGCGTCCTCGGCCGGGAGGTCGCTGACCCGCATCTCGGTGAAGTGCGGCAGAAACGCCAGGGCGAGGCCGGGTGCGGCCTGCTCGGGAGGGCGGCTGGTGGCGACGAGCAGGACTGGCCGATCGGCGAGGTTGCGGGCGAGGAACTCGAGCAGGGCCCGCGAGGCGGGGTCGATCCAGTGGCAGTCCTCCAGGACCAGCAGCAGCGGGGTCGCCGCGGCGAGCGTGCGGACCTGGTCGAGCAGCAGCGACCGCAGCAGCTCGGTGCGGGCCTGCGGCTCGAGCGGGGCGGTCAGGTCGCTGTCGGGCATCGGGAGATCGACGACCGGTGCGAGCAACGGCGCCCGCTCGTCGGATCCGCGGTCGCGCCCGGCGACCGTGGCGCGGAGCCGGACCCGCTGCTCGGCGATCTCCAGGGACGGGTCGACTGCGAACAGCGCCCGCCAGATTGGCTGCCACACGAGGTAGGCGGTGGTGGTCCCGTGCGCGCGGCACGCGCCGGCGTGCACCTCGAACCGCAGCCGTCGCGCCAGGAGGCCGATCTCGGCGGCGAGCCGCGACTTGCCGACCCCCGGCCCGCCGGTGACACCGAGCACCTGCCCTCGACCGCGGCGCGCACGGTCCAGGACCGTCCATGCGATGCCCATCTCCCGCTTGCGGCCCACCAGCGGTCCGGAGAGGGCCGACTCGCCGAGCGCGGGGTATGCCTGGCCGCTCATGCGTCGTCCCCCTGATGGCGGATCGTTTGTAACAAGATGGTCGATGTGACGACTATCACCTGATACAGTCCTACGTCACGAGCCGCGTGTCCATCTCGTCTGTCCCGACCCGCCGCATCGGAGGCCACGGCATGACGACCGACATGTTCGCCCCCGGCAGCGACCTGGTGATCAGGCTCCGGCAGGTTCGTCAGGACGGCATCGAGTTCGACCTCGCCAAGGTCCTCCTCCCAGAAGTCGAGCAGCTTGCCGCCGCGCGCGACGAGGAGGTGACGGTACTGATGAAGGTCCGGGACGGTCTGCGCGCGGACGCCGCCGGGCTGCTCGCCGAGCCTGAAGCCCCCGTCGAGCTCAAGCGGCAGGACGGCGATGCGGCGATCGACTTCTGGCACGAGGCCCGCCTGGCGCTCGCCGCGAACGCCCGCCCGGGCCTCTTGGTCCCGCCGTACAACTGGCAGCAAAAGTGGCCGAAGGGTCGCGCGACCATCACGCACCAGGCCAGCAACCAGTTCCTCCGGTGGCGACCAGGGCAGACGCTCGCGCCCGGGACCGAGGTCGTGCTGGACTTCCGGACCCGGCTGGTGGACGGCAGGGCGGACATGACTCCGCAGGAAACCTCGCTGTGCGTGGCCTACGTCGAGGAAGGCCGCCTGCTGGAGCCGCCTGCCGCGGACCCGTTCTCGTCCCCGGCGGAGGCGGAGCCGGAGCCGCCCCTGCGGGCCTCCACCAGTATCCAGGGCGAGGTCCTGGCTGGCTTCAAAAAGGACCACCGGGCGATCCTCCTCCTGGCCTTCAGGAACGGCGAGCATGCCGGCAGCGATGAGCGGGCGCGCGCCTGGCTGCGGGAGCTCCTCGACCCACCGGAGGGATGCGGGATCGCGACCACCGCGAAGGTGACGGCGTTCAACGACCAGTACAGCGCGGCCCGCCGGCGCGGGGACCCCGGCCTCGGGGGCCTCAAGGCCGTCTGGGTGAACGTCGCCTTCACCCGCAAGGGGATCGGCCGGCTGCAGCCGCTCCTGGAGGACAAGCGCCTGGAGGAGGACTTCAAGGCGTTCTGGGAGGGACCGGCCGAGCGAGCGGGGATCCTCGGCGACGACGCCGACAGCGCGCCGCAGCACTGGGTCTTCGGCGGACGCGGCCAGCCGGACATTCACGTTCTGCTGACCGTCGCGGGCGACGACGTCGACGAGCTCCGGGACGAGGTCAACCGGCAACTGGCCCGCGCGGTCACATACGAGCTTGACGTGGTCTACCAGCAGCGTGGCGACACCCTCCCGGGCGAGGCACGTGGCCAGGAGCACTTCGGCTTCAAGGACGGCGTGTCCCAGCCCGGCGTCAAGGGCTACACCAGGCCGGGCGCCGACCCGCACTACGACCTCGACCACCCGGGAACGAGGATCGTCCCCAAGACCAAGTTCCTGTGCGGCAAGCGTCCGCTGCTGTGGATGGAGAACGGGTCGTTCCAGGTGTTCCGAAGGCTCGCGCAGGACGTGGCGGGCTGGCGGGCGCAGATCGCCTACCTGAGCGAGGGCTTCCCGCTGGAGTTCCAGATGCGGCCGGCGCTGCTGGCCGCCAAGCTGGTGGGACGCTGGCCGAGCGGCACGCCGATCGCGCGGGCGCCGATGCGGGACGACCACCCGGCGCCGAGCCCCGACGACAACGACTTCGACTACCGGGGCGACGACCTCGGGGAGAAGACGCCGTTGTTCGCCCACATCCGCAGGCTGAACCGCCGGGAAGACGCCGACCAACCCCGCATCCTGCGCCGCGGCATCCCCTACGGTGCCGTGTTCGACCCGCAGGCGTCCGGCGCGGAGCACCAGGCCAGCGCGCCGCGCGGGCTGCTGTTCAACGCCTACATGGCGAGCATCGAGAACCAGTTCGAGCGCCTGCAGACGGAGTTCGCCAACCAGCGGGCTTCGGAAGACCCGGACCCGGACCCCCTGGTGGGCGTGCCGCGGGGGGACGTGATCTGGCGGCTGCGCCGCGTGAGCGGCGGCGCGAAGAAGCCGGTCGAGCAGCCGCTCCGCCTCCGCCGCTACGTGTGGACCACCGGCGCGGTCTACGCCTTTGCGCCCTCGCTCGACGCCCTTCGCGCGCTGGCGATCAACGACCTCGACAAGCTCGGGGTCACGGCTTCCGCACCCTCCCAGCCCTGAGAAACCCGCGGCCGCACGATCGCGGCCGTGGGCGGGTTGCGAGGAACGGGCGTCATGGCCGGGCCCGCCCCGGGTTGCCCATTGACAAGGGGCGGCTCCGACGATGGACACTACCAGCCATGGCTCATCGGGCGAGGTAGTCTCGCACCCGCCCCAGCGGAGGTGGCTCGGGATGGAGCTCTCACGGAGGCAGTTTCTCGCGTTCGTCGGCGTGACGGGCGGTGCCGCCGCCGCTGACGCCCTCCTTGCGACCGCCGCGGTCGGGGCCGACGGTTCGGTGGGCGACTTCCTCGGGCGGGGCGCGACCCCTGTCCGGCTCCCGCACCAGCTCCCGATCTACCTGAGCCGCGACAGCTTCCTGCCCACCACCGGCCAGGTGGGCGACTTCGGCGCGCCGCTGGGCGAGTACACGGTGCTCGACGACGTGATCGTCGCGCCGGAGTTCGAGCGCTACCTCGTGGTCGCCTGGGGCGACCGGGTGTTCGACGACCGCGACCAGTACGTCGGCTACAACTGCGACTACACGGCGTTCCGGCGGCTCCACGGCGCCGGCGACGGCTTCCTGTGGGTCAACCACGAGTACGTCTCCTTCCCGATCTCGCTGGGCGCGCCGGAGACGCCGGCGACGCTGCAGGCGGCCAGCCCGCAGCCGGCCACCTCGTTCCCGACCGTGGTCGGCTTCGACATCGACGGCCCGACCGTGCCGCAGGGGACCCGCTGGGGCGAGTTCCTCTACAACATGGGCGGCACGATCGTGCGGCTCCGCAAGGGCAACGGCGGCCGCTACGCCCCGGTGGCCGACCGGCGCAACCGCCGCCTCCACCTCCTGTCCGGGCTGGCGCTGAACGCCGGCCGCAGCGACCTGCGCCCCGACGGCACGGCGTACTCGTCGCTGGTGTCGTGGGGCGACCGTCCCCACCAGCAGGGCGACCGCAACTACCTGATCGGCACCGGCCCCGCCGCCGTCGAGGTCATGCCGCACTCCAGCGACGGCCTCGGCAACCGGATCATCGGCACCGGCTTCGGCTGCTCCGGCGCGCTCACCCCGTGGGGCACGGTGCTGTCGTGCGAGGAGAACTTCCAGGGCGGCGCCGGCGCGTTCTTCGTCGGCGTGCAGGAGAACGTCCTGCCCGACGGCACCCAGACCGGCTACGTCGTCGGCACGCCGCCCACCTTCACCGACCCCGTCAGCGGCCAGACGTTCCACAACTACACCACCGGCACGTTCTTCGGCCAGGTCGGCGAGAAGTACGGCTGGGTGGTCGAGATCGACCCGGCCGACCCGAGCTGGCGCGCGCGCAAGCACACCGCCATGGGTCGGGTCCGCCACGAGAACGTCGCCATGCGGGCGGTGGCCGGCCGCAAGCTGGTCGCCTACATGGGCGACGACCGCCGCGGCGGCCACATCTGGAAGTACGTCAGCCACGACCGGGTGCACGACCCCGACAGCCGCTCCACCTCGCGGCTGCTGGAGCGCGGCACGCTGTACGTCGCCCGCCTCGACCCTGGCGACACCAGCGGCACCGGCCGGTGGATCCCGCTGGTGCCGGACACCCCCGTCGACCCGATCGCCCCGTCGGACCTGGCGGAGCGGGAGGCGGCCGAGCGTGGCGTCCCGGTGGACACCATCACCGCCGCCAAGCTCAGGCTGCCAAAACGCAACGGCGTCGCCGGCCAGACCAGCGACGGCGGCCCCTTCGACGTCACCATCGCCAACGAGGTTGCGGCGCTCCTGTCGTACCGGACCAAAGGCGGCACGGTCGCGGCGGCCACGCTCGGCGACTACTACACCGGCCACGGCGCCATCCTGGTCGACGCCTTCCTGGCCGGGAACCTCGCCGGCGGCACGCCGGCGGCACGGCCGGAGGACCTCGAGGTCAGCCCCCACAACCGGCGGGAGGTCTTCATCTCGTACACCGACGGCGCCCCCGGCAGCGACGGCTACCCGGACTCGCGGGTGTTCGTGGTCGGCAAGTACACCCCAGAGGTCGACGACACCCAGCAGTTCGGCGGCCTCTACAAGATC
>Ga0184638_1000436_pt1 | contig 11658 bp, 9 predicted proteins | sample PLM31_50_b2_FD_133141 | JGI IMG/M metagenome (GOLD analysis project Ga0184638, IMG submission 133141) | Groundwater sediment microbial communities from an aquifer in East River, Colorado, USA - PLM3-1_50_b2 | ecosystem: Environmental > Terrestrial > Soil > Riparian zone | place: USA: East River... | reverse complement strand
CGGGGCCACGGTGAAACTCAGCGTGCCGGGCATCGAAGTGGGCACCTATTCGGGGAGGCCGAAGAGGTTGGATGTCCCGGTCAACGTGCCGTTATCCATACCATCAGGCGATGTCGTGGTGGAGGTGACGACGCCGATCGGCAGCACCAAGACCAAGTTCAAAGTGACCGATGTCCAGATCGGCCGCGGAGGCGGAATGCCCAAGCGTGATGATGTGATCAAGCATCCCGGGCAGGGTTATGGAGCCGATGAGGGCTCAGGGCTCATTCCCACCACGGCGCCGTCCTCCTGCCCTCCGGGGATGGTTGCCGTGGGAGGAGAGATGGGCGGGTTCTGCATCGACATTGATCGCACATTTAAAGGGGATTTTCGGGTGGCCGACCAAACCTGCGCAATCTCGGGAAAACGGCTTTGCATGCTGGACGAATGGCGCCGTGCATGCACACAAGCGGCGGCCGGCAAGGTGCCCTTGCAAAACATGAAAGGCGAATGGGAATGGACCGCCGGATTTGACATCCTTCAGGACGACACTCAGCAAGACACCCGGTACTTTCTACTCGGCAAGTCGGATTGTGAGACCGAACACGGCAGCATGCGATTGAACGCCGAGAAATTCGTGGGCCGGTGCTGTAAAGGTAGTGCCCAATAGCGAGCTGAAGCCATCAGAGAACCTCATAAGGGGTAAGAAGCAGTATGCGGTACGTTTCCTTCCTGTTTGGACTAGTGTGGCTGCTAGCGTCGGTCGTCAGGCCGGTGTCTGCGAGCGAAACCTTTAAAGACGAGGCCGGTCGTATCATCTATATCATAGACGAGAATGGCGCGGTGTCGATGTTTGAAAACAGCCCTGGGATTGATATCACCCTCTCAGTGACCCGCGGAACCCGGGAGCAGATGCAGCCTCAGGTCACGGAGCTGGTCCCCGAATCCGTGACCGCCGGCACGAACACCATGCTCCGTCTCAAAGGGAAAAATCTCGTGGGAGCGACTGTAAAATTCAGCGAGCCGAGTATCGAGGTTGGGACATATTCGGGGAAGCCCAAGTCGGTCGATGTTCCCATCCGCGTACCGGTGGAAGTCGCCCCTGGACCGGTTACGGTCGAGTTGTCCACGCCGATCGGGACGACGAAGAGCAGCTTCAAGGTCACCGACATGAAGATCGGCGGCACATCGCCGGTGAAGCCAGACAGCACAGGGAAATCCGGCATCAGCACCGGGGCGCCGTCGTCCTGCCCGGACGGCATGGTGGGAGTGTCGGCCGAGCGCGGTGGGTTCTGTATAGAGGTCGAGCGAACCTTTACCGCTGACTTTTATAAAGCGGAGAAGGCATGCGGCATTGTCGGGAAGCGCCTCTGCCAGGCTGCTGAATGGCGGACGGCCTGTGAGGAAGCCGCCGCCGGAAAACTTCCGTTAAAGAAGATGATCGGCGATTGGGAGTGGACCGGGACGCAGGCGATTAAGGAGGTTCCGGGTGAGGCAACCGATTATGGCGGGACCGGGCAGTTGACCTCTGTCCTAATGGGAAAATCCGATTGCAAAACCGAGCGGGATTATCAGGTCTGGAGGACGGAGAACATCCCAGGTCGGTGCTGCAAATAAACGCCCTTCGCTTCCTCTCCCTTGAGGGGACGTTGAAAAACGTTGGAGCGAGGGAACTGATTGCTGAGCGGCCATCATGAGAACCATGCGATGCTTTCATATCGTGCTGCTCGGGATAGCATGGACCGGACTTTCTGCCGGGCCGGTGCACTCGGTCCGGATCAACGGCGAGCTGAATGAATTCAACGGCTACGTCATGGAAGCCCCGCTCTCCCGCTACCAGGGTTTAAAAATGGTAAGAACCTGGAGCACGGATTTTGTGAAAGAGGTCGGACTCTACGAAAATCCGCAGGAGATTCCCCGCATCAATGAAGTCTCTTTCCTGAGCGCGTGGTATCGCTTTGCGGATGGCCGGCTGGAAAGCATTCAGTTGATCTATGAAGGACGCGAGAATCGGGAAAAGCTGCTCAGGTGGATTGAAGAACAGTACGGCAAGCTGCTGCCTGCTGAGCGAAAGATGGTTAATCAGGTCGAATGGCACGGCGACCGCTTGACCATTGCGCTGAGCCTTGACCCGAACACCAAGCAAGGGACCTTGTGGTTTATCTCTCCGACGCTCCATCACCTCGTGAATAAGAACATCAACGACATGACCGAATAGTTGAAGATCTTGCCGCTCGATCCCCTTGTCTTATCCACCTTCCGAAAGCGATTGCGCGAGGCCCTGGAAAGCCAGCGTGAGGAATGGACCGCATCGCGCCGGCTCGTCGCTCCGGATCTGGCCCACCTGACGATCCAGCGGTTGCGAGCGGCATTGGCCCAGTCGCAACTGGATTCTGCTGTGCGCGACACACTATTGTCGGCCTTACTTCCCGGAGAGAAGGGGGGTCTAAAAGACATTTCCGGAGACAGGCTGAGGACAGTCACAGGGCTGAATCCGACGAAGGCGGTGCGCAATCTTTGCCTGCTTCTCGGCCTGCATGCTGCGGAGCCTGATACTTCGGTCTCCGGTATGTCACAGCAAGAAATCGAAGGCCTGATCCGGGGAAAGGCCAATCCCTATGATCTGCTCCTGAGCGCAGATGTCGCGTCCCTCATTGATTTTGGAGCGGGCGATCTGACATTTGAAGAGCAACTAGTAAAACAGTACCTGCCGCAGCTTGAGCAAGCCGGAAAGGCCTTGACCCTTCATTGTCTGGATCGGCTCGACCCTGATGAAGAAGTCAGTAGCCTGGTCCGGGCCGAGCGGGACCGCTTGCAGTGGCTTCGTCAGCATCCATCTTCTGGGCTTCGGTTTCGATTCTTCGGCAATCAGGACATGTTCGCGCTTCAAGACCTAAAGCCCGGGTGCCGTCGCTACACGATTGCGGTCTGCCACAGCCCGGCCTCGCCGACCTTTGCCTATGAACCCTCCCGGCTAGCTCAGGAGGCGATTGAGGGGCGATTGCGAGACACCAAAGGCGAGTTTCGCCGAACGACACGCGGGGGCCGGGACATGCTGGAGGTCCGGCACGGAGGCGAATGGCTCAGGTTCCCGCCCTGGAAGTTCGACATCTACGGTCCGCTGGCTCTACTGGATCTGCTTTCCCGAAGTGGTAAACTTTGCGTCATGGGGGCCGTAGACATGGAAGTATTCTTGGAGATCCTTTCGCAGCTCCTGCCGGACGAAGGCGCGCGGCCGCGAGACACCTTTTTCATCGAACAGAACGCGGAGAAATTCTTCGGAGCCCCGTACGAAAGACTCTCGCGGCTGGCCGTGGGAGAATGCGCCATCGTGGAGGACATCCGTCCGGACATTCCGCGCGTTCTCGGACCGGAGCGGGATCGCGGGGAAACCTACAGCTTCCGGTATGTCGAGGTCCGTCGCGGTGCGCTGGTTCCCGAGGTTCCATCGGGGAAGACCGCGTACGTCTTCGAGGAAATGACGCGCGAGGCCGCGCCCTGGTTTCTGACACTGGTGCCGTCTGTCTGAAAAGGGGAACCGGTGAAAGTTATTCGAGATCGCATCCCTGTCGCCTCTGGGCCGGTGTTCACCCCTGAGGGTCGCGCCAACTCCCTGTACCTGAATGAGCTGTTCGATGCGGTCGCGAAGGAGACGTCAGCCAGGCTGCGGCGTCGCTATAAGGCCGAGGTGCCGCTGACCGGGGGGCTGTGGGGCGGCTCCTGGTATTTCACCGATGAACGGGGGTACACCCGCGCCCGGTTCCGGCGATTGTATAGCCTGGTCTGCGTCCCTCAATTGCCGGCGCTCAACGATGCCGACAATTACAATATAGTCTTCTGGCAATACTCCAAGGTATTGGCGGACGCTTTCACGCCCTACGGCATTGCGCTGGACGATGCCCACTGGGGCGAGAGCATTCCGTATAGCAACCGTACCCGCCCCCTGATCTCGCTTCAGATGTGGGACGCGAATAAGAAGATTGATTTTATCCGGTGCTTCTTCAGCTACAATGCCGCAGAATGGGAGGAAGCCTATCTCTACGAGACTGTGCGCCTGATCCAGCAGACGAAAGAGGCGCTGGACAGTCGAACGATGGCTGAGCCGCCCCGCTTGGAAGACATGGCGATCCGTTTCCAGCTTCAGGACATTGTGATCCTCTATTCGACCTTGGACCCGGTGCTCTCAGAAGAGACCAAGGCCATCGGCCGCCCTCTCGTGGAGCGAATTATGACACGCTTTGCTCAGGGCATGACTGATGAGGATGAGATGCGAGCCTTGAATGCCGAAGCATTTAAAACTGGTCTGATCTACGGCTACGAAGATGCGATCCGGGAGGATTTCGACAAAGAGGGGCTGGATATCACGAAGCCTGAGGACTGGCCTGTCAGCCGCATCAACAGGATTCCCGACGGCCTGAAAGCGAAACTCATCCCTCATCTGAAAGGCATCTTCGGGCGTTTTCGCGAAAACCTGAAGGCGGCCGAGGCGGCCGGATTGAGCGAGAAGCGCAAAGGGCGATAGAATCGTGCGTCCGCTGGGGCGCGTGTTTCGTCTTTTGAAGAAGAGGACCTTTGAAAATTATTCGAGATCAGATCCCGACCGTCTCGGGCGAAGTTTTCACTCCTGAGGGCAGGGCCAACTCCCTTTACCTGGGGGAATTGTTCGATGCGATCGCAAAGGAAACCACCACTCGCCTACGCCGCCGCTACCGCGCTGACATTCCGCTGAGTGGGGGACTCTGGGGCGGGTCCTGGTACTTCGCCGATGAGAAAGGCTACACACTTGCGCGTTTTCGGCGGCTCTACAGCATCGTCTGCGTTCCACAAATCCCGGCGCTCAACGATGCGGACAACTATAATCAGGTGTTTCAGCAGTACATCAATGCGTTGCACGATGGCTTCTTAACCTATGGCATTGAGATGCACATGGCGCAATACGGAGATCCGGTCCAGTACAGCAACCGGCTTCGTCCCACCATTTCTTTTCAGATGTGGGATGCTAATCAGAAGATTGATTACATTCGGTCCTTCTTCGTATACAACTCAGCGGAATGGGAAGAGGCGTATCTTTACGACACAGTGCGTCTCATCAAGCAGGCGAAAGAGGCCCTCGACAACAAAACTCTCTCGGAACCGCCCCGCTTAACCGGCATGCCGACCCGCTATCAGCTTCAGGATATTGTGATTCTCTACTGCACATTGGAACCGGTGCTGTCTAATGAGACCAAGGCGCTGGCAGCGCCTCTCGTTGAGCGCATCAAGACGCGGTTCGGCCAGGGCATGAAAGATGAGAGCGAGATGAACGCGCTCAACGCCGAGGCTTTCAAAACCGGCCTGATTTACGGTTATGAAGATGCGATTCGCGACGATTTCGCGCGAGAAGGATTGGACATAGACAAAATTGAGGACTGGCCCATCGAACGGATCAATAGAGTGCCGGACAGCCTAAAGGCCAAGCTGGTCCCGCCGCTGAAAGCCCTATTCCAAGGGTTTCGTGATAATCTAGAGGCGGCGGTACCTAGTGAGAAGCGCCGCCGGAAGTAGAGGAGTTGCAATGCCGAAATGGCTTGATGAGATGACGAACGCCGGCGAGCCGGTGATTCCAGAAAATCTCAAGAACGCGGTTTGGGAACGGGACGAAGGGCAGTGTACCAAGTGTGGAACGACCGAAGACTTGGATGTCTATTGCGTCGTGCCGTACGGCATGCCGACCGAAAAAAATGCGCAGCTCCTGTGCAAGGCCTGCAAGCGGCTGCTCTGACTCTAAAAGTGCTCCCGAATCCTCTGTCCACTGATCACAAGGTCCGCGGAATGCTGTTGACTCATAAAGATAACCGCAAAAGCTCTTTCCCATACTGGCGTTGGGTATCGCTTCAGCGACTATCATAATTATGGGAGACGATTGGTCGCTTCCTACATTTAAGTCGCTCGAATTGGGTGCGCTCTTTCCGCGACGTGTATTTAGGGCGTTTGCGTGTGTCGCGTTGATTTTGGGGCCCTGGTGTGCCCTCGCACAGAATTCAACGGAATCTTCGTCAAATGAGCCACTCGCGGCACTGGGCGAGCTTGTGGACAGTGGCCGGATCAGTGAGGCCGAGCGTATCGTGAAGCAAACGCTTCCGAATTCCGCGATGGAGCCGGCGCAATCCGGATTCCTGCGGATCAGTGTCTACGATTTCGCCTGGGCCCTGGTCGGATACTCGTATCTTGGGGCAAACGACTATGCGAATGCAGAGCGTCTCGGGAAGGAACGGCTGCAGGTGGAAGCCTCAGCCGACCAGAAATCCGAGCACCTGCCGACGTTTCTTATGCTCATGGCCGATGTGTACCGCTTACAGAGCAAACATGCGGCTGCGGCACCGTTGTACCAACAGATGTACCGGCTGTGGATTGACGACAAGTTGTCGGCGGATTTTATCGACAACACCCTTGTCGCTTTGGCGGAATGCTATATTGCACTGGGACGTCAGGCTGAAGCAGTCCAGATCTTGACACCGGCGAAAAACCCTGACGGCTCCGATGCTGGGATCGCGTTTCACGAGCAGATGTACAACGCCTATGCCGTGGCTCTAGAATCGGCGGGACGCAAAGCAGAGGCAACCCACCTCGGCGCGGTCATCGACGCCCAAAGCCGCCGCCAGCCGGCTGCCAATCAACAGGACCGAGAGTTGTTTCGCGCGCGGCTATTAAGCGCCGAAGGCTCTTATGCCAAGGCCGATGCGATCTATCAAAAGTGGATCAAATATTGGGAGAGTTCGAGTGCCCCGCCGAGTATCGATGCCAAGGAATCACTGGAAATACGCACGCAGGCTCTGGCCGAATACACGCATTTTCTGAGCAGGCGCGGGCGCTCCGGCGAGGCCAAGGCAGCACGGGCCCGGTGGAAGGCAATGGGTTGCGGACTGGGGAAAGGGAAGTGCGGGTGGAGATAATACAGTTAGGGCCGGCTGCTCCTACATCGTCCTCACATCTTTGAAGGCGTACCCCTGCCGGTTCACGACCGGATAGACCGAAAAGATAGGCGTGTTAAAGGGGACGAAGGCAGTATCGGTACCAGGCAGCAGTCCCAGGTGCATATTGATGTAGTTGAAGCTCAACCCCTCCTGCCAGGGCTTCTTCGAGCTCTCCGCGTAAGCCGCTACCTTTTCCGTTCCATAGGTCCGAACCACGAGGCCTGACGCGCCGATTAGACCGTACTCGTGCAGATCCGGTGCGCCTTGCAGGAGCAGCGCGATATTGTTGGCGTCGAACCAGACTTTGATATTGCAGACAATCTGCACATATGGGCCTAACGTATTGGAGCCTTCAAGAAAAGCCCGAGGGAGGCCGATCTCGGGAGAACTGTCCGGCGGCAATGGGCGGTCAACCGCGCCAAGTTCCGTTTCCTTCACCTCCGATGCCGACACGAAGAGCAGATTGGGATCGTCCAAGGCGAGAGCCACCACTTCGTTGCTCCAATAACTGCACAATTTGCCCCACTCGTAGCGCAGCGGATAGGAATAGCCCATCTTGGCGTACCAGATCCTGATGCCGGCCGAAAGCGGCTCATCCGGCTTGCGGCTGATTTTCAAATCGAACGGCAGCATTAGGTGAAAGGCGTTGGTGCGCGCATTCATGAACGGCGCGCAGGCCCCGGGGAATTCTTTGTGAACAATCTCCTCGTCGGGTTGGAATTTGCGCTCGGTGCCGGGGTTCTTGAACTGTTGAGCCGTGTGGGCTTCCGTCGAGAGCTTGAACTTGCGCTGGTAGTACGCCGTCGCGCGTCTCTGTGCAATCGTGAGAAAATAATCCGGGAGGTCGGTCTCGACGATGATGTGATGCTTCTCCGCAGTGGCTGGTCGCTGCCCTCGGTAAGCCTCGTTGTAAATTCCAAGCTCGGCTTCCGTCTTTTGAATCTCTCGTCTTAGCTCTCGCAGCAGCGCTTGATCCGCATACTGTGTCCGGTGCAACACTTCGACCGCTTTTTGCAGGGCTTCCAACTTTAGTTTGAACCGCTTGGGTTCGTCCGCAAAGGCTTCCGAAAGCGCCATCCAGAGGTTGAACTGCTCTTCAGCCAGCAATCCCAGGCGGTCCAGGTCATGATCCCGGCCGAAGGCAAAGGCCAAAGGTCCAAAAGATTCCTCCTTGCGGATGCACAAGGTCATTAAATAATTCAAATATTCCCGTGCTTCCTGTGGGGTCATGTCTTTCTTCTCAGGTGAGATCTTCTCGTCCATGCCGTATCTTTTAGGAATGCCTTTTCTGCCGGGTTTTCCTGCCCTCAAGGGGGTATGGGTGGTGGTGACGAAGGGTCTTAACGGCAGATGATGGGGATTGTGGCTGCCGTCCAGGAACTTTGTCAAGGCGTCCGCGATGCCCCTGATTAGGCTTGACCAACTTCATCGGCGACGCCTAGAATTAGCGGTTAGCCTTGATTTCAACGCCTCAGCAAAGGTCGGTGGGTAGACAGGCTGTTGTAAGCAGGGCAGACTATACCCATGAAGATTGAGTATTCCAAGGGCGAGCGAGCAAGCGCAAAGCTGATCGAACTGCGCCGGCACTCGCCCGGAACCTCAGGCGGTCGGAAAATGAAGGTCATGCTGATCTTTCCGCCCGACTGGTATCCCTCCGAACCCTACCTGAGCCTGCCGTCCTTGACTGCCGTGTTGCGCGCCGCGGGGCACCAGGTCGTGCAGAAGGATGTCAATCTGGAGATGTACGACTGGTACTTCAGCGGCGAGTTCCTTCGCCGGGTCCTCAAGAAGGTGCCGCAGCAGCTCGATCGCCTCCGAAAGCTGTCGCGCTCGCAGGAACTGACCCAGGCCGAGCAGGATCTCCAGATGGCCTTGTGCGATCTCACCCGGGAACGGATTGCGCAGCTTACCGCGAAGGCGGAGAAGGCCAAGCAGATCGTCCGCGGGCCAGAGTTCTATGACGCCGAGAAGTTGGAATGGGCGATCAACACCTTCCGCGAGATCACCGAGACGATCTCACTGGTCTACTTCCCGGCCCGTATCTGCATGCCGCCGATGGAAACTGACCTTTCCTATAAAGTTTTCATGTCATCGGAACTGGTTGAGGCCGTGCAGGACGTTCAGGTTAATATCTATCGGGAGGTGTTCGAGCAGCTCGTTAAGCCCGCGATCGAGGCTGAGCAGCCGGACGTGATCGGCATCTCAGTCGTCCTGCAACAGCAGCTCTTCTCGACCGTCACCTTTTGCGCGCTGATCAAGGAGCAGTTCCCGAACATTCACGTGACGATCGGCGGCAACACCGTCACCCGCTTGCGGGATGTGCTCCCGCAGACGCCGGGCCTCTTCGCGCTCTTCGACAGCGCAGTCGTCTACGAAGGCGAGACCGCGTTTCTGCAGTTGGTCGAGGCGGTGGCCGCGGGGGGCGATCTCAGTCAGATCCCCAATTTGATCTACCGAGATTCTGCCGGCATCCAAATCTCGTCCCTGACCTATGCGGAGGACATGGCGTCGCTACCGCCGCCGGATTTTGACGGCCTGCCGCTGGAGAAATACTTCGTACCTGACCGCATGTTGTCCTACCTGGCCACCCGCGGCTGTTATTGGGGCCGCTGCGAGTTCTGCGACCACGGCGAAGGCTACACGGCGGGCTACCGGACCAAGAAAATTGAGCAGATCATCGAAGAGATCCGGCAGCTGAAGAGCAAGTACAACGTCCGGCATTTCCATTTTACGGATGAGTCCTACCCGCCGGCACTGTTCCGAAAACTCTGCCGGCAATTGATAGAAAAAAATGTGGACATTCTCTGGCAGACTCATATGCGGTTCGAAAAGAGCCTACTGGAAGAATCTCTGTGGAAGGACGCATGGGGCTCGGGCTGCCGGTATTTGCATTTCGGCTACGAGTCAGGCAACGAGCGGGTGCTCAAGTTGATGGACAAGGCCACGACCAAGGAGGTCATCCACCGCAGCTTGCAGCTCTCGGCAGAGGTCGGCATCTGGAACCACGCGATGGGATTTTTCGGCTTTCCCGGGGAGACTCGCGAGGAAGCGCGGGATTCCGTCGAGTTCCTCCATGAGAACAAGGACCTGGTGCACTCCGTCGGATTCGGCACCTTCGATTTGAGCAAGCACACACCGGTGGCCAAAAATCCGGAGCGCTGGGGGGTCATACCGTATAAGAATCCAGACTGGGACCTTGCGTTGGACTACTACTACACGGTGCAGCAGGGATTGAGCGTTGAAGAGGCTGAGCGGGTCTTTGAAGAATTTGAGCGGAACCACCATTCCGGCTGGGATTTGAAGATCTTCATCCGCGAATACGTCTTCCTGTATGTGGCGAAATTCGGCACGAACCGGCTTCCGGTCCTGCAGTTCAGCGCCTCAGGGACTGCAGGCAATACAAGCAGCAGCATTGAAGCAAAGGTCTGTTAACTTGGGTCATTCTGAGCGCAGCGAAGAATCTGAGTTGTTCGGCAATGCGATACCCTTCACGGAGCCTGTCCTGAGTCAACAAGTTAGATCCTTCGCTGGCGCTCAGGATGACAAGCGAAGGATTCTGGGTGACACGGTGGAACCGACTATATATGACTACTGAGCTCATTCAGCTTGATAAGCCGGTGATGAAGACCGGAGCGCGCAAGCTGAAGACCATGCTCCTGTTCCCTCCGGAGTGGGTCCCGACCGCGCCGTATCTGGCGCTGCCGAGCCTTACCGCTGTCCTGCGCGAAGGCGGTCACGAGGTGATCCAGAAGGATGTGAACATTGAGATGTACGATCTGTTCTTCAGCGACACCTTCTTGATCTGGATCATGGCGCGAATGTCCATGCAGCTCCGCACGCTTGAGACGAAAGAGATGTCCGTCGGCCTGACTGATCGCGAAGCGGATCAAAAGGAGCTCCTGATGTCGAAGTCGGCCGCCGACGTGCTGGAGCTGGCGGAGCGGGCGGTCCGGGCGAAGAGTATCATGCGCGGGGAAGAATTCTACGACGCCGACAAGCTGGAGTGGGCGCTCAATACGTTCCGGGAAGTGATGCAGTACATTTCAGCCGCCTACTATCCGGCCTCGATTGTCTTTTACCCGATGGAAAGCAATCTCGGTTACCGGCCGGGGGTTTCCAAAGAGGTGTTCGCCTGCCTCGACGATGAACAGGTCAATATCTACCGGGATGTGTGCCGCCAGATCGTGCTGCCGGCGATTGGCCGGGAGATGCCGGACGTTGTCGGCGTATCAATCGGGACCCAGATGCAGCTGCTTGCGGGACTGACCTTCTGCCGGATGATTAAGGAAGCATTCCCAAACATTCATATCACGGTCGGTGGGAACATCATCACGAGGTTGCAGGAAGAGTTCCCCACCCACGAGCGGTTTTTCACCGACGTCCTCGATACTGCGATCATGTACGAGGGGGAGCACGCACTCCTGTGGCTTTTGGAGGCGCTGGCCGGCGAGCGAGAGTTATCGAGCGTGCCGAATCTGATCTACCGGACCGAGCAGGGGCTCCGGGTCAACAAGGAGATTTACACCGAAAAAACGACGGCGCTTCCGTTGCCTGATTTCGACGGCCTTCCGCTGGACAGCTACTTTGTGCCGGTGCGCATTCTCCCATACCTCGCCACCCGCGGCTGCTATTGGGGACGGTGCACGTTTTGCGATCACGGACAGGGCTACTTCGACCAGTACCGCGGCATGCCGGCGCATCAGGTGGTGCAGCAGGTGAAGGCGCT
>Ga0184638_1000434_pt1 | contig 11683 bp, 10 predicted proteins | sample PLM31_50_b2_FD_133141 | JGI IMG/M metagenome (GOLD analysis project Ga0184638, IMG submission 133141) | Groundwater sediment microbial communities from an aquifer in East River, Colorado, USA - PLM3-1_50_b2 | ecosystem: Environmental > Terrestrial > Soil > Riparian zone | place: USA: East River... | reverse complement strand
GGCAGCCGGCTCTCGGTGCAACCGGTCACTGTGAAGGAATGGAGGATAATTTGCAGGCTCGGTGAGTAAGAACGCATGATGTGGCATCCTGAGCACAGCGAAGTATCTGCTTGCAATTGAGACCCTTCACTAAGCCTGCCCTGAGGGTGGAATTGAGATCCTTCACGGAGTTTACCCTGAGCCACGAACTAGATCCTTCGCTGTGCTCAGGATGACAGCCGAAGGGTTCAGGATGACACGCGAAGAGTTCAGGGTGACAAGAGAGAATCCTTCAGGCTTCGGGATTTCGGATCGAGAGTACCAAGTCGGCGAGGCCTTTGAGACCCGGGCGGTCGGTGTCTTCAAGCGCCAGAGCGATGTGGCTCTCCTCCCCGTGGGACAGACGTAGGCTCAGAAACGCTTCGGTCTTCTTCGACTCCTTATTTTCCCAGACCCCGTCAATAACCTGAAATTTCTCGATCTCCTTGAGGCTCACGGCGTCATAGCGGAAATACTCTTCGCCGACTACGCAATCAAAGAGCGTGTGTCCCCCCGTGATGAGCAAAAGATTGAACGCCCCCTGATCCTCATAGCCGCTGGGAATATGTTTGTTGACATGAAACGCCTTGATCGTGCGTTTCTTCAATACTTCACGGACCTGCTCGACCACGTAATCCAATGGGATATCCTTGTATCCTTGAAGCACTTCTTTAAGTCTCACAATCAGCTGCTCTTCCACGTTAGGTCTCCTTGTGCGGTTGGATGAATGGGAAGACTCTAACAGGCTCCCACGCCCGAAGGCAAGGGCGCGAGGCCACGGGAAAAGGGTCCGTCCAGGGGAAAGGCGGCTGCTTCCTAGCAGACACAGGCTTAGGGATGAAGAGGCTGTCTCGGCAGCCTCTGGGCGGGCGGGTGCCATAGCGGGTGCAATAGGACCCGGGGTGGGCGGGTGAAAAGGCGCATCGGAGCTAGCGCACGGGCCCCCGTGAAGAATCGTCGGTTTGCCAAACAGGGGTTGGATTTTCTAAAATAACGGCACGTGCAAAATCTGGAAGTTGTCGTCGAATCCAGGGTGAACCAAACGTTTCGTTGTGGAGGCGCACGATGTCGGCTTCGGGCGGATGGAGATTCGGACTGATGAGCGCTGTCCTGCTCGGTGTGTTCGCGGGGTCGGCGTGGGGGATCGATATAAAGCTGGATGACGCCGCGGTGACGAAGGCGATTGAACTGGGCAAGCAGACCAAGGATGTGAAGAGCATGCCAACCCCGCGCTTTGGAGCCGATCTCTCCAAGGATCTGTGCGGCGGCGGGGGCGAGCTCCGAACGAAGACATTCACTCTGGAGAGGCTCGGCGCGTTGATTGCGGCTGACCCCGATCGCTTTGAGCGAGAGAAGGACCAAGCCCAGCAGGCCATCGAGAAAGCCGCCCAGGCCAAAGAGTTAAAAATCACATTTGACTTTTGTGGGGATACCCCAGACTTTGCCGAGGACGCACAGGCCACGCTGGAACAAGACGGGCGGATGATCAAAGGGGAGATGGCCAAACCGGACAAGGCCAGAAAGAACCCGGAAGGACCTGCCTATCGAGGCAAGATCACCGCGTCATTTCCGTATGGAACGTTTGATCCCAACGCGGTGACCAAAATTACCTTGTATCCCAAGGTCGGCGACGCGATGAGCTGGGAGGTGGATTTCTCCAAGATTAAGTAGATTATGATTCGACCAGCCGCAGGGTGTAGAGATGATAATAGAGTCCCTGACGGCCGAGCAGTGCTGCATGGGTGCCCTCTTCCACAATACGGCCTCTGTCGAGTACGAGAATCCGATCAGCCTTCTGAATGGTGCTCAGCCGGTGCGCAATGACAAACGTGGTCCGACCTTCCATGAGTCGGTCAAGCGCGTCCTGAACGAGTAATTCGGACTCGTTGTCCAGAGCGGATGTGGCCTCGTCCAGGATCAGCATCCGGGGATTCTTGAGGACAGCTCGCGCGATAGCGATGCGCTGGCGCTGTCCTCCGGAGAGGTTCACGCCTTTCTCACCCACTGTAGTCTCGTAGCCGTCCGGCAATCGCATGATGAAGTCATGAGCATTTGCAGCGCACGCGGCCGCGACCAGCTCGTCTTCGCTGGCGCCGAGACGGCCATAGCGAATGTTCTCACGGATCGTTCCTCCAAACAGGTGGATCTCCTGAGGGACCAATCCGATCGATTCATACAGGCTTATCAGGGTGACGGTCCGAAGGTCATGGCCGTCAATCGAGACGGAGCCGCCGAGGGGGTCGTAAAAGCGGTGCAAAAGATTGATCAAGGTAGTTTTACCGGCACCGGTCGGGCCCACGATCGCCACCAACTCGCCCGGCCGCACCCTGAAGGAAATGTCGGTGAGGACCGGCGTCCGCGGATCATAGGCGAAGGTGACGTTCTGCATGGAAACCTCGCCCCGGGCCGGTGCTAGTGGGAGCGCTGATGGCGAGTCCGCTACATCCGGTTTCGTATCCAGGATCTCGAAGACCCGCTGAAGCGCGCCCTGGGCTTCTTTCACTTGGGAGAAGAGCCGCGCGAAGCCGCCGAAGGGGCCGATCAGCAGACCGGCGTACAGGACAAAGGCGATGAGGTCCCCCGGACTGATAACGCCGCGGATCACCTGAATGCCGCCGTACCACAACACGCCGGCTGCCGCGGCAAAGGTCACAACGGTGATGGTCGGCACGAACACAGCCAGGATCCTGGCACGCTTCAGGGCAACGTCAAGCGTCCGGCGGACCTGAGCCGCGAAGCGGGCCTGTTCGTACCGCTCCCGCACGAATGATTTCACCACGCGAATGCCCGAAATCACTTCTTCAAGGATAGTGGACGCCCGAGCGGTCTCGTCCTGAATGCCTGTAGAGAGCGATTTCAGCCGGCGGCCGAAGAAGCGCGCGATGATCACAATCGCCGGCAGCAGCACGAGGATCAACAGGCACAGGCGCCAGTTCATGAAAAAGAGGATCGTCACGCCGCCGATAAGGGTCACCACCTGCTTGGCCGAGTCAATCGGTGCGTCGGTGACCGCCTGCTGAAGGGCCCCCACGTCGTTCATGAGGCGCGATATCAACTCTCCGGTCCGTCGACGAGCGAAGAAGCTCAGGGACAGGGTTTGCAGATGGGCGAACAGCTGCGTCCGCAGATCGGTCACGATGTGCTGCCCGATAGAAGACGTGAGGTAACTGTGCCCCATGGCGAAGAGGCCTTGCGCGAGAAACAGCAAGGCGAGCTGCATCACCGCCGTCGTGAGCGCCGAGGGATTCTGCTGCACCAGCACATGGTCCACGAACTGGCGGACGACCCACAGCATCGTCAGATTGGTGGCGGCGACCGCCATAACCAACAGCACGGCCGCGATCATCTGGCCTCGATAGGGCCGGAGGTACGCTGTGAATCTGCCGAACGGCGACATTCAAAACCTCGAAGCGATTCGACGGTGAGGGTGGTAAATGAGGGCTGTCGGAGCTACTCGATGGCAGTGAAGAAGGTCACGAACCCTTCCGACGGGCGAACTTCATGCGCCGTCGAAGCTTGCGGTGCTTGTGTTTCCGCATTTTCTTTTTGCGCTTCTTGACGACACTCGACATGAAGGCTCCTCTGAAGCGGGCTGAGGGTAGTTGATCCGGAATCTCTTGTCAAGCCTGGCGCGATGACAATAGTTCATGGCGGCGGTTCTGAAGCAGGGAAATGTTGACGGACCCAGGTTTTGGCTTCTTCGATGGACCTCAGCACGCCTTCCAGTTGCGCGTCCTCGACGGCACTCAGGATTTCTTTATATCGTGGGCCGGTAGGATAGCCTAAAGCTTTGAGATCATCTCCCGTAAGCAGACGAGCGGGCCGCCGCTGCTCAGGTGTGAAGTCCGCCAACTGCGCTCGGCAGAACTCGTACGTTGTGAGAGAGCGGTGGCTGCCGAGGCAATCCAGACGGTGCAGCTCCAGCAGCTCCGGGAAATGGGGTTTGCGAAGCCACCGCACCAGTGTGCTTCGCCGCATGGCCGGCACATTCATAAAAATTAGGTGATCTTGGACCAGCACGCACACCCGCTCAAGTTGCGCACGCGGCCAACGGTATCGGCGCGCAATCCCTTGTACGATCTGCACGCCCGCTTGAGGATGCCGGTCGAACCGGATGCGGTCAGCTACCCTATACGTCGGTGGTTTGCCAACATCGTGAAGTAAGACGCTCAAGGCTAGCTCAGGTGATGGGCTGTGCATCTGCTCCAGCATGAGTAAGGTGTGGGTCCAGACATCTCCCTCCGGGTGGAACTCGGGAGGCTGCGCCACGCCGTCCATGGCGGCGACTTCCGGCAAGAGCACATGTAGGAGAGCGGTGCGGCGCAGCAGCCGAAACCCCAGAGCAGGGGATGGGCTGAGGAGAATGGCCAGCAGCTCCTGATGAATGCGCTCTGGGCTGGCCTGCGCCGCGTCCGAGGCCCGGCGCGTCATGACGATCTCCGTTTCGGGATCGAGTGTAAAGCCCAGCTGCACTACAAAGCGGATGGCCCGGAGTAGGCGCAGCGGATCCTCCATGAAGCGAGCGTCGGGGCTAAGGACCGCCCGGATCAGCTTGTGTTCGAGGTCACTTCGGCCGTTCACGAAATCGTAGACAGCGCCGCTTTCTGGATCGGCAGCCATGGCGTTGATTGTAAAATCGCGGTGAGCCACGTCTGAGCGAATGAACTCTTCAGCACGGCTATCCGGTGTCGCGCCGCGAAACGTGGACACGTGATACTGGTAGTCATGATGGACAACCAGTACCGTACCAAACGCCGTGCCGATAGGGATCGTGTGGGGAAAGAGGCGCTGAATTTCAGGGGGCATGGCGTCGGTCACGATGTCATAGTCATGCGGCTCCAGACCGAGCAACCGGTCTCGGACGCATCCGCCGACAAAGAATGCCAGATGGCCGGCTCCCCGAAGACGCATGATGATCTCAATGGCCGATGTTTCGAGGACACTGCGCATATCCTTCCCTAGCTGCCTCTTGAACGTTCTGTCAAGCAGGGTCATGCTATAATCCTCAGATGGTCTTGTTCTCACAGTGGCGTGCTGTTCTGTTCCGGGCGCTTCTGGGAATCCTCGCCGTGATCGCGATGGGCTGCTCGAAGCCCAATCCCGTGAATCCTGCGGATGCCGCGCAGGTGCGGAGCATTGATGCGACCGTCGAGCGAATCAGACAGGCCTACGTCAACAAGGATGCTCAAGCCTTTCACGCTCTGCTGATGCCGCTGGACAGCCTTCGTCGTCTGGAACTGGAAGTGGAGCGAGACTTTGCGATTTATGAGCGGATCAACCTGGACCTCGGTATTGACCGCGTCCTGATCGAAGGCACCGACGTTGCGGTCCACTTCCATTGGCAGGGGCAGTGGCAGCGCAAAACGGACGACGAGCCGTTTCGCGAGCGGGGTCATGCAATCCTGCGACTCGTGGGACACCAGAACCTGGCGCTCAGTGGGGTGGACGGTGATGCGCCTTTTGGGATGACCGCCCGTCGGCTGAGCGGCGAGCGGCCTCAAGGAAAATAGCGCTATGCCCATCAATCGGGCGCGCTCAGCCTGCAGCCCCTCCTTGGCGGTTGACTTTCTTGTCATTGGAAGCGGCGTGGCGGGGTTGCGCGCAGCGATCGGATTGAGTCGCGCCGGCCGCGTGCTCATTCTGACAAAGGGCGGCCCGGCTGAGGGAAGTTCGATCTATGCCCAGGGCGGAGTGGCGGTTGCACCGGAAGAAGACGACGTCGCAGTCCATCGGGAAGATACACTGCGGGCCGGCAAGGGACTGTGTGACGAGGAAGCGGTGCGGGTGCTGGTGGAAGAAGGACCGGCGCGCATTCAAGAGCTGATCGGCTGGGGGGCCCGCTTCGACAAAGTAGGAGGGGAGTACGCACTCACGCGGGAAGCGGCGCACAGCCGCTCTCGGATCCTGCGGGCCGGCGGAGATGCGACCGGCACCGAAATGGTGAGGGCTTTGCTGAAGCGAGCGCGGTCCCTACGGCGCATTGCCTGGCAGGACCATCACTTCACCACGGGACTCTTAATTGATGCAGAAGGACGTTGCGTGGGGGCGGTGGTGCTCGATGAGTCAACCGGACTCCTCACTGCCGTTCCATCACGAGCGGTGGTGTTGGCCACCGGTGGTGCGGGTCAGGTTTATGCGAGGACCACGAATCCCCCGAGCGCGACCGGGGATGGAGTGGCGATGGCCTATCGAGCCGGCGCGATCGTGGAGGATATGGAGTTCGTGCAGTTTCATCCAACGGCCTTGTACCTTCCCGGCACCCCGCCGTTTCTTCTCTCTGAGGCCATGCGGGGGGAGGGCGGCACGCTCCTCAACATCAACGGCGACGCGTTCATGCGCCGCCACCATGACCTGGCAGAAGTCGCGCCACGCGACATTGTGTCCCGCGCCATCTGGAGTGAGATGATCGCCACGCGGGCCCGCCATGTCTATTTGGATGTCAGGCACCTTGGAGCCGACTTTGTCCGAAAGCGCTTTCCAACAATCTATACGACCTGCTTGCGCTATGACGTGGACATTACCGAAGAGCCTATTCCGGTCTGTCCCAGTGCGCATTATATAATGGGCGGCGTCAAGACCGACGTGCACGGCGTCACGACGATTCCCGGCCTCTTTGCGGCAGGGGAAGTCGCCTGCGCGGGGGTTCATGGGGCTAACCGGCTGGCCAGCAATTCCCTGCTGGAAGGGCTGGTCTTCGGCGCTCGTGCTGCGGAGGCTGCGGCGCGCTCTGCAACGCAAAGGTCCCCGCTCCCTGTTACCCATCTTCTTGATGGAAGGGCGAGGGGTGGGGGTGACGCCTTACCCGATATGGACAAGCTTCTCAACACGCTGCGGCGGTTGATGTGGGAGAGGGTCGGGATTATTCGAAATCGGGAAGGACTGCAATCAGCCATTGCCCAAATCACTGAATGGGACGAACAGCTCAAAGCCAAGTGCCGAACCCGGCGCGATTGGGAAATTCAAAATATGGCGACCGTCGGCCGACTGGTGGCGACGGCTGCCCTGCAGCGCGGTCACAGCATCGGCGCTCATTTCCGTTCTGATGGACCGGAGAAATGCCCCCCCGGATGGGACCGCCACATTCAACTGAGTGCGGCCGCTTCTGGAATGAAACCGGGAGTGGTCGCTAGTTAGAGCTGGCGTACTGCAGACGGGCAGTCAACGGCGGGGTATCTAAAGAGGCAATGGTCCGCATCTGTTCCTGGCGGTAGTCCTTGTAGAAACGCAGCACGCGACGGACATATTCGCGGGTTTCACGGATTCGAGGGACTCCACTGTCGCGGGACACCCGGGTCTCCCCCGCGTTATAGGCTGCGAGCGCGAGCGGAAGATTGCCTTGGTAGCGATCCAGAAGGTAGCGCAGGTGGCGAACACCTCCGGCAATATTCTGTCCGGGGTCATAGGGATCAGTCACGCGCAGCGACAGTGCGGTCTTTGGCATCAATTGCATCAGGCCCATCGCGCCCTGGCGAGAGACGGCGCCTGGATCAAACGAGGACTCAGCTTTAATGACCGCCCTGACAAGGGCTGGATCGAGGCGGTGCAGCGCTGACGTCTGCGTGATCGCGCGGAGCATCTCTTTGGACGAAGCCGGTTTCAGGCGAACGGCGGAGGGCGCAGCCGATTTCACCCGAACCCCCGGCCATGCGCTGATTTGGATTCTCCTGTAGCGAGGGTCTGTCGGGACGTTGGAGAAATTTGTCACGCCCTTGGAATCAACGAAGGCGTACACCATATCACCTGCGGCAGCCCGCTCGTATAGAGCAAACGGCGCCAGCAAGAATGCGAGAGCGATCAGCAGGGATATGCTACGTGGATTTTTCTTAATAATTTCCTGAGACATCTAAGCGACCATAGCAGCCTGGCCCACGTCTGTCAACTGTCCGTCGTATTTGTCAGGAATTTTCAGGATCGAAAAATCTTCGCTCGTGGCGTTCTCTGTAGCCAGAGACAGCGCAATATTCTTAATGATCTCATTCGCTTGGGTAGGACGACTTTGCCATAGGGGGTTGACTGTGCTAGCGTAGTCGAAAATGTGGCTCGAATTATTTGCCATTGGAGGCCTGATACTTCTCAATGGCTTCTTCGCCTGCGCTGAGCTTGCGATTGTCAACATCCGACGAAGCCGGGTTAAACAGCTAGTCGACGAAGGGCATCCGATCGCCCGACTGGTGCAGGGATTTCAGGACGACTCTGAGCGATTCCTTGCCACCATCCAGATTGGCATCACGGTGTCCGGTGCGACCGCCTCGGCGCTGGGCGGCGTCATGGCAGTGGAATATCTCAAGCCGGCTTTCCTGGCGTTGCCCTTCCCCTTCATGCAGTCGGTCGCGGAACCCCTGGCTCTAGGAATTATCGTCCTGCTCATTTCCTACTGTTCACTGGTCTTCGGCGAGTTGGTTCCGAAGATTCTAGCGCTTCGCAGCCCTGAGCGACTGGCCCTCGTTGTCGCCGCGCCCATCGAATGGTTTTCGAAGGTGGCCACCTGGGGTGTGCGCCCCCTGGCTGTGTCGAGCCGGGCGATTCTCCGACTGCTCGGCAAATCCGTTGAAGAGGAAAAAGTGTTTGTCTCGGCCGAGGAGATCAACCTGCTGATGACCGAGGGGCACGAAAAGGGTGTCTTCGACAAGACCGAGCAGGAGTTGATTCGCAGTGTCTTCGAATTCACCGACACGTCCGTGAAGGAAGTCATGGTGCCGCGGCTGAAGATGTGCGCCATCCAGGTGGACATGCCGATTCCGGAAGTGTTGCGGCTGATTGATGAAAACAAATTTTCGCGCTACCCAGTGTATATGATGGACCTCAATGACATTCGCGGGATCGTGTACCAGAAGGATATCCTGAGCCGCATCGCGTTCGGTAAGACCTTCAAGTTGCCGGACCTCTTGCACCCGGTCTACTACGTGCCGGAATCCATGAAGGTCAGCGTGCTTCTGAAGGAGATGCAGCGGCGACGCATTCATATGGCGATCGTCGTGAACGAGTACGGCAGCGTCGAAGGGCTGGTGACGTTAGAAGACCTGATCGAGGAGATCGTCGGGGAGATTCAGGACGAGTACGATACCGAGGAGAAATCTGTGGAGCGGCTGAAGGATGGAAGCCTCCTGATTGACGCCTCGGCGCCGGTCCGCGATCTTGCGGAGCGATATTCGCTACCGATTCCCGAGAGTCCCGACTACGAGACACTGAACGGCTTCATCACCCATCAACTCCAAGCGATTCCGCGCGGCGGCGAGGTGATTCAGCATGGCGGCTACCGGTTTACCGTGGTGGACTTGGGCGATCGCCGGGTTTCAAAGGTCAAGGTAGAGAAGCTGGAGGACCGGTCACGCGGAGTCAAGGAACCGGTCAAGCCTGGCCCGAAATAAGGCATGCAGCCGTTGAGTGAGCGTTCCGGGCCGGCCATCGCCGAGTCGGTGCCCATCCACGCCGGTCACCGGCAGCAGTTCCTGCGTGGTATTGGTCAGAAAACATTCCTCAGCACGATAGAGATCTTTCACGCCGAGCCGGGTCTCTTCCGTCGGGATCGTCAGTTCTTCAGCGAGCCGCAGCACGAGACCTCGGGTGATGCCGTCTAGAATTCCGCAATCAAGGGACGGCGTCCGAAGCCGTCCAGCTTGAACCAGGAACAGATTGCTGGTTGTGCCTTCCGTGAGTTCCTCCCGCTGGTTCAGCATGATCCCTTCGTGCGCTCCCGCCGCCGTGGCCTCGATCTTCGCCAAAATGTTGTTCAGGAAATTAAGCGATTTGATCTGAGGCGGCACGGCCTCCGGGAGATTCCGACGAGTGCGGACGACGCTGACCGTTACGCCCTCGGTGTACAATGATTCCGGAGAGGGCTGGAACGGCTTGGCAATGATCACCAGCGTGGGAGTTTTGCACAGCGAGGGCTCCAAGCCAATCTCGCCCGCGCCCCGTGAGACGGTGACGCGCAGATACGCGTCCTGAAGCCGATTGCGCACCAACGACTCCCGTATCAGTTCGGCGAGCCGCACAAGGCTAAGCGGCAGGTCAAGGTGGATGCGTGAGGCCGATCGTTCCAAGCGCGCGAGGTGCTCCGAGAGCTGCAGAGTCCGTCCTTGATACGAGCGCATCGTCTCATAGACTCCATCGCCGTAGAGAAAGCCGTGGTCGAAGACCGACACCACCGCCTCTTCCTGAGGCACGAACCGGTCATTGAGGTAGATCCACATTATGATTCCCGCAGTGCTTTGAGCAATGCTTCCGCCTTGAAGAGAGTTTCCTCATATTCGCGAGCCGGAGCCGAATCCGCCACGATGCCGGCGCCGACGTGCAGATAGGCGCGGCCTTCCTTCACGACCAGCGTACGGATCGTGATATTCAAATCCAGATCCCCGCTCGCGCTGATATAGCCGACCGACCCGGAATACGGTCCACGCCGCACCGGTTCCAACTCATCAAGAATTTCCATGCAGCGGAGCTTCGGCACTCCGGTCACCGTCCCGCCCGGGAAGACCGCCTGGATGACGTCGAGAGCATCCCGCCCCGGGGCCAACCGGCCCCGAACATTCGACACGATATGGCTGACGTGGGAATACTGCTCCAACACCATGAAGTCGTTGACGTGGACGCTGCCGTAGGTGCACACGCGGCCAAGATCATTTCGCTCCAGGTCCACCAGCATCAAATGTTCGGCCCGCTCTTTTTCGTTCAGAAGCAGCTCCGCGGCGAGCCGCTCATCTTCATCGGGGGTGGTGCCCCGAGGTCGGGTGCCGGCAATCGGCCGCGTGTCCACCTCCGATTCCGCCACGCGCACCAGCCGCTCCGGCGAGCAGCCGATTAATGTGACATCGGGCAACTCAAGGAGCGATGCGAACGGAGACGGGTTAATATGCCGGAGCTTCTGATAAATAGACCGAGCCGAACGCCCGCCCAAATCTATCTCGAACCGGTGGGCAAGGTTGGCCTGATAGATGTCGCCTGCGCCGATGTATTCCAGACAGCGCTGAACGCGCTTGATATACTCTTTCTCAGTCTGACCGGCGGTGATCCGAAGAGGGGCATACCCGCGGGGTTCAGGGACAGTGGGGGACCCGGTGATCAGTCGCCCTTTCAATTCGGCAAGGCGAGCGATCCCTTCTGCCTGGAGAGCCTGACGGGACTTCTTAAGAAACCGTTCCTTCCAGGGCGTGAAGACCAGCCACAAGAGCTCCTTCTGATGGTCAATCACTGCCACCAGATCGTAGAACGCGAGTTGGAGATCTGGAAGACCCAGGTCATCAGGCGCGCGATGAGGCAGCTGCTCAAAGGCGTGCGCAAAATCATAGCCCAAATAACCGATGGCGCCCCCGAAGAACGGCGGAAATCCGGGCGGACGAGGTAACATCATGCGATTCACGAGGGCTCGGAACGCGGAAATGGGATCACCTTGGCAGACGATGGAGCGGCCATCGCGCTCGCGCCAGGCGAGCCGCTGCCCGCTGGCTTGAAAGACGTGCGAGGGATTGCTCGCGATGATGGAATAGCGTTGGCCTCCTTCGGCCATGCGCCCGCTTTCTAGCAGGACGGGGCAGCGATCATTCCCCACGAGGCATTCAAACAGCTCAAACGTGGAGCGACGGGGGAGGGGGAGAACCGCGGCTAATGGTACGAAGCAAGATTCGGCCAAGAACGAGTCATTATGGATGAGGGGCATACAATCCTT
>Ga0184638_1000433_pt1 | contig 11702 bp, 18 predicted proteins | sample PLM31_50_b2_FD_133141 | JGI IMG/M metagenome (GOLD analysis project Ga0184638, IMG submission 133141) | Groundwater sediment microbial communities from an aquifer in East River, Colorado, USA - PLM3-1_50_b2 | ecosystem: Environmental > Terrestrial > Soil > Riparian zone | place: USA: East River... | reverse complement strand
CCCTCGTGGTGATCCGGCTGGACGGTCGTGTCGGGAGGGCCCGTGCTCGCCGGCGTGCTCTGGGCGATCGCCGCAGACCCGCTCTCTTCAGCCCGGGTGGCGATGGGCGCCTGTACGTCAGTGTCGATGAACGGCGGCCGCTTGGCGCTCGGCGTCGCGATGCGAGTACGGACGACGAGAGCGGCGCCGAGGACACCGATCACGACGCTCACGCTCACGGTCCCCAGCACCCACGCACGTCGCGTACGTCGACGTCGCTGATGTCGCTGGAAGGATCGCACCATCTGCTCGAGACGCTCGGCGTTCTCGGGCTCGTCCGCGACCAGCTCCTTGCCACTCTCCGCCGTCAACGGAAGCGGGTCAAAAGACTCCGGTCCATCCATGCGTTCGTTCGCTGCCTGTTTCGCCGGCACGAATGGTTCGCGGGGGGACGGGGCTGACTCCGACTCGGTCGCAGGCGAGCTGTCCGGCGATGGGCCGAATGGAACGATGGATGGAGCGGCGGGCGTTCGTCGCACGTCGCCCAGACCGATCCCGCAATTGCTGCAGAAGTTTGCCTGTCTGCGGTTGATCGCGTGGCAACGAGGACATTGCATCGGCAACTTGACGCCGCACACATCACAGAAGTGAGCGCTCGGTGAATTACCGTGCCCGCACGGCGGCACTGGACCGTCCGGAACGCCGCTGTCTTCTTCGTGCATGACCATGCTCCTCTGCTAGCGCGGCTTCACGAGAAAGCGCGATCGCCGGTTCTGGCCCCAGCACCGTTCGCTCTCCTCGGTACACTGCGGCCGCTCTTCCCCATAGCTCAGGATGGTAATGCGGCTCGGGTGAACGCCCTGTGCGATGAGATGATTCATCGCGGCTTGCGCCCGCCGCTCCCCAAGATCCATGTTGAGCTCATTCTTCTTATTCGTGGCCCCCCGATTGTCGCAGTGCCCCTCGATCAGTACGAGGTGCCCTGGATTGGCGCGCAGCCACGCCGCGTTCGCGTCCAGGATCTTCACGTCGCCCGGCCTGATCATCGCCTTGCCCAAGTCGAAGTAAATGTCCCGCAACTGCGGGATCCGCTCGTAGTCCCTCACCCGCGGCAGGCCGATGGGCTGCTCTGGAGCGGGCGCGGGAGCTACCGGGACTGCCGGCGCCGGGTGCGCCTGCGCCAGGACGAAAGGTGGTCTCGGTAAGGCAGCGCCGGCGGGAGCCGACGCCCTGGCCGGGGCAAGAGCCGGGGGACACCCGGCGAGAATCGGGCCCGAGGCGAGCGCCGCGAAGGCGATGACGCGCAATGCATAGCTGTTCATTGGCACCTCCCTCCCGCGCCGTCGCTCGAGATCTGCGCCCGAGAAGTGATCGCCGGACGCGGCGGGTCGGGAGCCCCTCGGGCGGATGGCGGGAATCGAGCGCTGCCGAAGCGCCGCGCCGCCGCCACCGTCGAGAACCGGGCTCCCGCGATCGTGATGACATTGCTGTCGTCTTCGCGCAGTTGCCAGGTCCACTCGTTGCCGACGCGACGCGGGCGAAAGTTCATATGCCCACCCGGTGGTCTGGCTGGCCGAAGCTAGCCAGAGCCGGAGTCTAGGACGCCCGCGACCCCCGGTCAAGGCCTGGAAAATTTCCTGGAAAATTTCCCCCATGTCGACGCGCGGCGCCGTGCACCCACAGACGACGGGCCCCATCGTGACCGGCGCCGATGGCCTGCGCCACCGGGCGGGGCATCAAGCCGTTGTCGGTCGAGGCGATGAATGCCGTCATCCGCCGGCGCGCCGCGGGGCGGGATGATCGGGCTCGATTTTCTTCAGGTCACGGCGGTCTTCGCCAAAACTCCGCCCGGCGGGCAAGTGGGTGATCTGTCGGCTCCAATCCGGATCGTCTGACCCAGCTCCTCTCGGAGCTGGGGCTGGACGGGATCGTGGCCGAGCTGAATCCCGTCGGACGCATTCCCCTGGAGCGACGAACGCCGCGACTACGGCGCGTGACCGGAGGCCGAGCCGCCTCGCATTCGGGCGAGGAGGTCGTTCACGATCGTGATCGCGCGGGCGAGTTGGGCGTCGACGTGCTCGAGCTCGCCCCGGGAACGCTCGGCTGCCGCCCGAAGCCGCTCGTGTTCCTGCTTGACCGCGTCGATCTCACGCTGACACCGATCGTGCTGGGTCAGCACCCCCCGAACAACGGTGACGTGATTCTGGACCGTCTCGACCCACTGAACTAGAGTCCGCCATCCTTGAACTAGAGTCCGCCATCCTTCTCGAGCGAGAGATCGCGAGCGAACTGCGCGACGCGCTCGCCGCCATTCCCGGTCCGCGGTCGTGAGGGTATCGCGCAGCGGGGTCGCCTCCGAAGAGACGGCGACGATCGCGTGTGAGCGGACCCGAAGCTGTTCGTCGATCTCCGGACGTGAGCGCCGCTCCGCTCGGCGGCGCTCCGCGGCGGCCGGAGCCGCCTTTCGACGCCGCTCGCCCAATCGACGATCTTTGATCACCCGGACGTCCCCATCGCCCGCAAGTCGCTCGCGCAGGTAGTCGTAGAGATCGTTGTGCTGCCGGGAAATGATGAACAGATGCACGGGCATCAGCATACCGCGTTCGCGCCGCGCCGTGCCGCCGCCGGGTCCTTGCGACCCCGGGACTCCGCCCGTACACTCGGCTGCCCGAGGGCGCTGACGTAGGGCACGACCGCGATCAGCCCAAGTCGGCCGGGCGGAGAAGCGGGAGGTCACCCATGCGATGGCAGATCGGCAGACGCAGCGACAACATCGAGGACCGGCGTGGGATGTCGGTCGGGCGCGGGACCGCGGTCGGGGGCGAGATCGGCACGCTCGTGCTCGTTGCTCCTGGCGGTGTGGTTCGGCGTCGACCCGAGCGTGGTGCTGCAGGGAAGTGATCCTGGCTCAGCGCCCTCCGTCCAGGACTAGGCGAGCCCAGATGCTCGAGGACGCGATCGCGGACGCGACCAGTCACCGAGAGCCCCACGCTGAGAACAGGGCGAACTCCTCTCACGAAGACCGCGGCCGCAAATCTCCGACCCTTCCGCTATTTGGCCGTTCCACCAGAGGCCCGCGAGCAAGTCGTGCCTTCCTCGCGGCTCATCCTTTGCTGGACGGCACGAGTGGACTTCGAGCTGGTTGAGTGGCTGGATGGGCGCCAGATGGCCGAGGCCAAGCGGTACGAGCGGCTAAAAGAAGGAATGCTCGACGCGATCGGCCCCCAAGCCCTTTCTGAAGCGCCGTCGAGCGGACCTCCTTGGGTGTCGTCAGATCGACCTGCTCGGGATAGTTCCTGGCATTGCAAGATGGACAGAACGATTGCAGGTCAATCGCGATCGTTGTCCATTGCCCCCCCAGCCCGTCGGCCGTCGGCGCTTATCGCTCAGGCGCCATGCAATCCTTGTCCTGCTTGAGCCGAGCGCAGAACTCGCTGACCACTGAACTGACCTGGGTCGTGGCCACCACGTTCCCACTCGAGTCGAGCAGTCGGACCTCTCGGGCCCTGCTGTCGAAAGGAAACCGGGCGGCGTAGGTGGCTTCGGGTGTCTCGACCACCCCCTGCTTCTCGACGACCACCTTTCGGGGATTCCAGATCCCGTACTCCGTGATGACTCGCCCCTGGCGATCGACGAGCTGAAATACGTAGTCCCTCGCCTCGGTCCGCGCCGGCCGGTTCGCTCCGAATGTCGCGATAACCTCTCTGGAATACACACGGTCCGGAGCGAAGTGGAATACGGCGACGATGACCTTGTCGCCGCTCGTCCGGGCGGTGTTGTCGACGAGCATGATGTTGCCGACCTGACCGGTCCGCGGCGCCTCCGCGGGCTTCTCCTGGACCCGACCGGTGGCGGCGCACCCGACTAGCACTATCGGCAGCAGCGCGGCGAGAGATCTCACCAACTGGCGCGCACTAAGCGTGCTTCGCATCGCTCCTCCTTTGGGCCCGTGAGCAGTCTTAGCAGCCAGGAGCGCCGGCGCATTGCTGGAAGTATAATCAGTAGATGCGGCCCCGGTCCGAGCGACCGTTCTGACCGCCGCCCGCCATGAGATCGTTGGCGCCGTCCGATCGCCACCAGCCGGTTGTCCCGATCTGGACGCAGTCCGACGTCGGCCAGCCGTGGGAGGTCGCGTTGGCCTGGCAATTCGCCTGCGACGAGAAAACGTTCGCCTCGGGCCCGATTTGCCAATAGCCGCCGTCACAGCAGTACTCGTCGGCCAGGCTGAACACCGAGTGTCCTGTCTCGTGGACCAGAGTGTTGTTGGCGCCGGCCATGATCGAGAACAGCGAGCCGTTGCCGATGCCGCCGCAGTCGCGGAGGTTCGCGGTGTGCACGATGCCGCCCGAGTTGACGATGGTGCTTAAGTTGGCCCAGTTCGCCGGCGCCTGGTTACACCCGTTCTGGTACCCCTTGGCGTCTCCTGTCTGGTAGGTGATGTAGAGGTTCCAGAAACCTCGCCAGAGGCGGATCTCCTGCCCGAACGGCTGGGTCGATAGATACCCGTTCGTGACCAGGCTCGTGACGTCCAGCATGAACTGGTTGTTGTTGCCCCCGTAGTCGGTGTCCGGGATGAAGACCACGTCGATCTTCTCAGCCGGTGCGCCGGTCCCGTAGATCGGGATGGGATTGTTGGGCCAGGGGAAGGCTCCCGCGGCGTAGTAGATCCAGCCCTTAGAGCTGCTGTTGCCGAGGGCGTCACGGGCGACCAGACGATAGCCGATAAAGGAGCCGTCCGGGTAGCCGGAAGCCGTCGTGAACGTGCACGTGGCGCTGGTCTGCGGGGGATTGAAATTGCACGTCCGGAGGAGGCTCGTCGAGACGCGCGTGGCGCATTGCATTCCGTTGCTGCACAGGGAGAGCGTGTTCCGATCCTCCCAGATCTCCATCGACGCGACACCGTCGCTGTCCACCGCCCTCGCGGCATAGGTCACGGGCTGCGTGTTGCTCGGCTGTATCGGGGAGTGCAAGATAAAGACGTTCGGCCCAGCACAGGCCGACATCGTCAGGGCGGCCAGGACTAGCCAGAAGCATGCCGTTACATTTCTATCAGCCATTTGCAGATCCCCTCTTCAAGGTCGAGTTCTGCGCTTCCATGGTGCCTTCGTAAGCCCGTGTGCCTTCGTCACCTTCTAAGATCCGGCTCACATTGCTGAGTCCGATCAAGTAACGGGAGCACCGCCGAGTGAGTGTCCTCGAGTCCTCCGTCACGAAATGCATACGATTTGGGTGTGACCAGGCAATCTCACTCTTCAAATGCATGTTTTCACAGCTGCTAACCGGGGCGCCGTGTCCTATGCGCCACCGCGCATGCACAATGACTGTGCGGACCGCCTAACAACTGGGCGCCCAGCGACTGGGCGCGGCGGATTCTAGCGACGACCCGAGCCCATTGAATGCATGGTCAAGCTGAACGACGTACAACACTGAGACCACCGAGCCTCCGCAAAGCCAAGCGCGTTGGCGACCGCCGCCCAGCCGAGGCCGTGGCCTCCACGCTCCGCGCGCGCCTCCAGCTCGGCGATCTCTCGGTCCTCGAGCCGGCGCGTCCACCGCTGACCTTTCAGGCCTACGCGGAGGGCTGGCTCGAGTCCTAAGCCATCGAGCCCGGTCAGCAGGGTGTCGAACGAAGACGTCGAGGAGGGCCCTGAGCGGATGAGCGCGTCGGCGCCGTACCGTCCTCGCGGAACTTTCCAGGCCATCGCAATCCCCTGCCAGACAGAGTGCGCATCGAGCGGCGGCGGAGTTGGGGGTGGGGTTACTCGGGGTGGGGTGGAGTCGCCGCTGAGACGATGATCAGGCAGAACCGGTGATCAAGTCAACTGAGCCGCCTCGAGCGAGGAGCGCCTCCACGACGCGACTGAGCCCGAGGATCGACACCACCCTCGGCCCGGTCCGCATGACACCTTTCAGATTTTTCGGAAACCGCGGTGACCGATGGGCAGGCAGAATGGCCTGTCCGTCCAGAGACTCTCCAGGCGAGTTCCTGGCCAGCGCCGCAGAAGTTACTAATCTTTCTGGAAATTTGACTCCGGTATCGGATTTGCTCTGGAAGTTCTGCCATGGAACGCCCTGATGAGGTGACGCCTGCTCCGCGACCTCGCGGTGCCGGGCGCCCGTCGACCGCGGAGCAGTACGCGCCTCAGGTCGCGCAGTGGCTGCGCGACGGTCCCAACATCTCGGGCTCCGAAATCCTGCAGCGCCTCCGGCGCGCTGGGTATCGAGGCGGGAAGAGCTCGCTTAACGAACTCGTGAGGCGGCTGAGGGTGTCCGCGCACCGATAACCCGCCGGCCCGCGCCCGGCAGTAGCGATCACGGGCCTCACTCTGGTGTCTTAGTCTCCGGATTTCGTTGCTTACTGCCCGCGCACTGACGAACGATTGAGCAGCCAGTCGATGACGGCGCGGGGATCGTCTGCGTCGTTCGACTGCCGCTCCGGCGCGGTCGCCCGCGGCTGCTCCTGAGGCTCGGCGCTCGGTGGCGCCGAAGCTGGCGCGGCCGCCGCCGCAGGCGTAGTCGGCCTGATTGCGGCCGCCGGGCGCGTTTCGGTGGCCGGAGCGCTCGACGTCGGGGGCGCGTTCACCTGCACCAACTCAGACGCGGGTGGCCCTGCCACTGTCGGAGCCGGCCTGACCGCGGACGGTCGGCGCAACTCGGTGACCAGAGCGCATGCGGCCGTCGCGGTCAGTAATCCAACGACAAGGAGAACGAGCATGATTCGATCGGTTTTCATCGAAATCATGGTTGCCACCTCCATCCGCTTCTCGGCTCGTCTTCCCACTGTCACCCCCTCGACGTGCACCCCGGGCCGGGCGCACCAACTGACAGCGACAGGAAGAGGGCTTGAGGCTGGATCCATCTGCTACCCGCCAACAGCTTCAGGGACCAGTACCGGCCCTACTAAACCCGACCACCAGGAGTGTTTATACCAAAAGTCCCAGGAGCTCGCGGCCTAGTTGTCGTCCCTATTGCCGCCCCTGCCTGCACTGGTCCAGTGATGATGCGAAGTCACAGGGGACGTCACGAACCACAACCTTTGCGCCGGGCGGCGAGACTCGCCCTGGCCAGTCGTGAGTACGGGACTTACGGGACGGGCCGCGCGAGGGTTTTGTGACAAGACCTGCTCCACGCCCAACAGGCCGGCCGGCATGATGACCCTCGACTGGGTGCAGGGCATCACGTTGACCGAAGAGCAGGAGGAGCCGTTCGGCAACGAAATCCTCAGGCTCAATCAGCTCGCTGCCGGTCTCGCGTTCCTCTACACGACTGTCCGGGGTCTCGAGGAGGCCTACCCGCCGAGCGACACGAGAGCCTCGTTCGTCATCGGAAGGGACCCCAGCAGGCCAGATATCCCTCGGCCGCTCATCCGCTGCATGTTCTCGAGGCCTACCTCGGAGCGGACGCCGCCGCCCGGACCCGTTGACCCCGCGACCAATGCGCAGACCCGCTGGCTAGAATCTGCGCATGGCTCTCATCTACGTCGACGTCGAACTCGCCGACCCGAGCCGCGATGGGCTCTCGTGCCGGGATCCGGAACTCCAGCTCGTCAGGGCTGTGGGCGTGGCGACATGTGCATGTTCTTGATCACCCATCCCCGCGCCGACTCCTTGACCCAGACGATGCTGTAGCGGCCGGCGATGCGGGGTCGCGACCCATCCGCCGGCGGAGCCATTTCGAACGTTCCGAAGTCCACCACGGTCGGCGTTCCGGTGACTTCACCCGTTGCGCTCGTGACCAACTGTGGGCTCTGGGAGTCGGGCGTGAAGCTGATCGTGTACGCGCCCGCCATCTTGACGGCCGCCCGGGGCATCCATCGCTCCTCGACGATCCGCTTGGCGCCGCGCGTCCACTGGTTCTGGACACCGCCGGCGAAGACTGCGTCGGCGCTGAGGGCCTCTTCGAGGCCGACGGGATCACCAGCGTCGTACGCTGCCTTGAACTTGTCGCGCACTGTTCTGATTTCGAGCGCGGACTTCGTGGTCACGTCACCGTCGACCGCCATCCGTTCCGCCGCGCATCCCGGCGCCAATACCGCCACCACGATGAGCATCACTCCGAACCGCTTCATCGTCGCCTCCTCTCCACCTCCACCGTTGCGCGGTTTCCCTCGCGCGGCACCACTCGTCGATCGCCGGGCTCCTTCTCGAAGGACGCGTGACCTCCCGCGCAGCGGCCGCGATTGTACGCCCCCGTAACATGCGCGCGCGACCTCATTCGGTCCCCGCCAGGGCAGCCCTGGCACGCTCCCGCCACCGTCGCATCTCCATGTCCTGGAACAGCTCCGCCGCCGCCGAGATCTCGACCCGGCCCCGCTCCATCGTCCCGAGCTGTTGACAGAGGACGCCGCACTCGAGGCTCGCGATCGCCAGCAGGGGCCGCATCCCCAGCTCGGCCGCGAGCTCCACCGTCGCCCGATAGGGTGGCAGCGCCGTCTCCCGGCGCGGTCCGGATGCCGCGATCGCTGCCGTCAGCCGGAGGCCCCATGCCTCGTATCCTCGCTCCTTCCGCTCTCGGGCGAGGGCGAGGGCGCGGGCCGCGAGCGTCGCCGCCTCGTCTGGCCGCTCGGCGAGCAGGTACGCTTCCGCGAGCCGGATGATGAGCAGAGAACGGCCGGCCATCATGCGTAGGGCGCCCTCCTCGTTCGCCGCCTGCTCGAGCAAGGGGATGGCCTCGGCTGTTCGGCCGGCCAGCGCATAGGTGTATCCCAGCGCGGAGGCGACAAGGCGGAACTGGACAGGAATGTCGTATCGCCAGCACAGGGCGAGACCGCGCCCGAGAGTTGCCACCGCTTCGTTAAGATCGCCGCGGGCGAGCTGAACGCCGCCGAGTCCGACGTGGGCGGACACGATGCTGTACGGATGATCCGCCTCTTCCGCGATCAGTACGGCCTCCCGCCCGTAGGCGAGACCTTTACCGAACTCACCCAGCTCGGCCAGACAGAGGACGAGCCAGGCGCGGGAGAGCACGGTCCCATATTGACCACGGCCCCATCGACCGACATGTGGATGGCGCAAAGCTAGCAAAATCACAACATTGCCGTCGTTGTTGTTGCCGAACGGGCGATGGATCGGGCAACGGAACGAGAACGGAAGGTTCAACAGCACGGGCGGGCAACGGAACGGGCTAGGGATCCCTTGGCACCGTGCAGCCGAGCAAGGCCTCGTCGAGGGACTGGGCGCATGACCCGCGCGCCGACTGGCGATCGCGCGAGAAGAAGACGCGGCAGGGACCACCCGACAAAACCGCCAAAACCCCCTCGGCGAGTCTCGTCGGTTACCGGCCCACCTCTGGGCTCCGACGTCCGTGGCCCCCACCACCGTGGCCAGCCCCCGGGTTGGTGGGGAACAATAGGCCGGAGCGGCGAGTGCCGCGGGCCATCTGGGCAGTCGCCGCCGTGGTCGCCCTCCTGCGACCCCATCACTCGCCTCTCGGGTCGTAATACCGCTCGAGCTGGCCCCACCTGTTCCGGACCACGATGCCCGACGTCGTGAAGCGTGCGACGGTCGCTGCAGACGACTTCGACGCCTCGTGCGCGAGCAGCAGCGCTCTTCATATACGGGCTTTCACGCGCTTACGTCGGACAAATTCTCATCGCCGCGGACAACCGCCATCCACCGCAGGAGGATCAACCGGCAAGAACGCGTGAGCAGTTGACACAGCCAACGCACTTAGAGATATCCACGTAGCTCGCCACGCGCCGGTAATTGTCACGGCGGCTCGTGCCGCGGGCCATGAGGCCCCCCGCCTTAACGTGCTCCCTCAACTTGTACGTTGTCGGCAGTCAATTCCTTGGCGTGAGGTCGACCAGGTGTGCACGAAAATGCAGCGAATCGCGCCCGGATCTGTTTACGGCTGTGAGACGTCCCAGTACGTCCGAATCATGGTAAAGTCTGAGATCTACTATAGCCTCTAAAGGTGTATATTTCCGTAATTATAGGATCTTCGCTGTTTCGGCATGAGCAGACCGCCAGCGTCGGTAGGCGTCCTACAGTAAGAACATGAACCTGATCTGTGCGTGGTGCCGCAGGGAGGGAAAGTACGGCGATCTCGGCGAGAAGGAACCGCTCGAGGATCCTTCGCCGACGCACGGCATCTGTGCCCGTCACGAGGCGCAGCTCCTCCCAGCACGTCCATCACTGTCATTCCCCGACGTCGAATTGCTAATCGTCGTTCACCGGCACGACCTTACGTTGTTCGAGTACCTCCAGCGACGGTTTGCCGGTGTGCGCGGTGTGAAGGTGATCCTCGAGCGTCGCGAGGGCGACCGGCGTCGCGAGGGCGACCCGGCGTCGCGAGGCGAACGCCAAAGCAGATGACCGCCGCCGTCTGCAACGGCGGCTTCGGCACGGTCAGGTGTCCTCGTTGGGCTATACGATCGTGCGATTTCGACGAAAGTGACCCGTCACGGGTCTCACGGCAATGCGCTCATGGGTGCTCCAGCTTCGCAGCTCTATATCCTGCGGACGAGCAGGAGTCGGGGGGCCAGTTCCTGAAGGCCCCGCCGAATCGTGGAATACCCAATCCCCGTGGCCCGGGCCACCACCGTGATGCCGCCCCGCCCGGCAGCCCGCGCCTCCGTCGCGGCCCACAACCGCCGCGCGCGCTCGGTCAGTGCCGGGGCCAAGGCCTTGTACTTCGCCCGGTACAGCGCGACGTTCACACCTTAAGCGTAGCAACGGTGTCCTCAGATTCATTCATTTATTCTCTGACAAGGCCTTAGTTGTAGTGCTTGCCGTCGTTACGCTGATTGTCCTGGGCGCGGCAGTTTATGTCGTCGCCGTCACGGCTACCGGGGAAGGTCGCGTCGGGAGCTTCGAGGGGGTGCAGGTCGTAGGGCTCCCCGACTCTGCGTGCACATCCTCTTTGGAGTTCGAAGACATGCCTGGGATGTCGCTGCCATTCACACTCAAGAGGAAAGGCCCGGTTGTGGTCCTGTTCCAGGGGCAGTTTGGGGCTTTTAATTCCACGGCGGGCGCCCGTGCCGCCATCCGGTTTACGATTGACGGGAGCATCGTCGGTTCTGCCATTGCCATCGGCAATGATCACGGCACAGGTGTGCAGACCTTCGGTTTCAATGCATTCTCGTCCCCGCTTGCGCACGGTGAGCACACAGCGGAGGTCCTCTGGCACACGTTCCCCGATGGGGCGACGAGCTGCGTGGAGGAGCGTTCCCTGATCATCCTGCTCCCGTAACCTGGGTCGGACTCGAATAAGCTTTAGGTCCTACTGGCCAAGTGGCGGCATAACAACAGGCTTGAGCGGGGCGGCCGCGCTGGTCAGTCATGGTCTGCCCGATCGCGTTTAGATCCATCGCTCCGCACCAACCAGACGAAAGCACCGACGCCGATGCCGCTGACTACGGCTTCGAGGCACTCGAGCGCGCCCAGAACGACCCGGGGCTCCGTCAGCCCGGTCCACTCCTGGCGGTACACCTCGCGCGCGGTGAACGGGCTCGCCAGCCGACCGCCGGCGAGCCGGGTCGCTAGCAGGGCGGCCGCCACCCGCGCCGCGTCGGTGACGGCCCCGTAGAGCCGGCGAGCGTGGGCGGCCAGGTGTTGCCGGACTCCGAAAAGGGCGGAAATTTGGACGGGCGACGGCCGGTCACGACGTCGGCTTGGGGCGGGCGGTCTTGCGGGTGACCTCGGCGGCGCGCCGGCGATAGATCTCGCCTTCGATGGTGATGATCTCGGCGTGGTGGATCAGGCGGTCGATCAGGGCGATGG
>Ga0184638_1000432_pt1 | contig 11703 bp, 14 predicted proteins | sample PLM31_50_b2_FD_133141 | JGI IMG/M metagenome (GOLD analysis project Ga0184638, IMG submission 133141) | Groundwater sediment microbial communities from an aquifer in East River, Colorado, USA - PLM3-1_50_b2 | ecosystem: Environmental > Terrestrial > Soil > Riparian zone | place: USA: East River... | reverse complement strand
CGTTAAAAATAAAGTATTTAATAATTTGACCGAAGATGGTAAAAAACTTGTGAAACTAGCAAAAGAGATAGGAGTATAAAGACCTCCTCCCAAGTTTATTTCCTCTTCATATCCACTAAAATTATTAAAAATTGAATTAGGAGATCTAAATTCTTGATATCAAAATAAGTCTCGTGTATTCAGTTCTTGAAAAAATTGATTTACCAGACTAGTTTATGTATTTTTCAAAATAACTTGTCATTTAGCTTAAAATCATTCTATTTTTGATTCACATTGTAAACAAATTTAATCCCTTCCGCTCCATTCCAAAGTTGTCCCTTTATTAGGCTCAGCTTATATATTGCCACTTTATAATCCAAATAAGTTTCCCTTAAGAGGAAATACTGAAGCAACCGTTTCTGGAGACACAAACTATCAGGGCGCTATATTGAATACAAACTATGAATATTTTTCTTTACCATTTAAGAATGTGGTAGTAAAACAAACTATACGCAATTCCAACAATGACTATTGTAGCTATACCACCTATTATTAATAGTGATCCACTTCTCATTACCAGGTAAAATTAGAAGGGTCCATATAAACTTTGTAACGAATTAACCCACTGTTATTCCGATTAAATTTAAAAGAACATTACTTATGATTGATTTCTTAGTAGTGACTATTGCTTTCGGAATTCTTGCGACCAATATTCTATCACAGTACCGGCGTGGAGTTATACCTTTTGACTCATGTATTCGATATTAGGTAGGATTCTTTGTGATAACATATACAACGTACCAAGCGTTTTTGAGTTACTTTATTGAATATGAATCACCTATTGTCAGCATAATTACAGTGATCCATGCTCAATCGTGAGGAAATTGAGAAAGGATACCAAAAGAAGATGAATTTTTACGTACGACTTAACGCAAACTAATTACATTTTTATACATTATTTTGGGAGATATCACTTATTCTATCAAGTAGAATCATCGTTAACCACAAAATAATCGACCCAATACCTCTCAATAGAAACCAATTGATATGCCTGCCAAGTGGTAAACTATAACGTCTATTCATTTAGAGGCTTGGATATTGTAACCTATCTTACTGAAATGTGCAAAATAGTTATAATTCCATTAGATTGAGGATTCTCTAAATCTGAATCGAAATATGTTCCTTCTGATTGAAATTCATATTATAGAGTGAATAATATTAAAACAAAAAGTAAATTCGGTTTAGTATTACTCTGTAATTGATCCCTTGAAGTTATTTCAAGTTTTCTGGAGATTTAATGAGAAATCGAGATTCGCCATATCAGAATCAAAATTTGATTGAATGATTATTGAACTTTGCCAGATTTAGAAAATTCTAAAAAAAACCGATTTAAAAATCAGATTCGCTAAATTTCGGACCAAGCTTTAGTCGACCCTCTAATTTGACCCTTGTAAAATGTTAGAAAACCATCATAATGTTAGAAATATCAAATCATTGATAATAGTAAATAATCAACTTTACTATGCTTAATGTGTTTGGATTGCGACAAATAACTTATGATTTCTAAAAGAACGAAAAAGGAGATCTCAAAATGAGTATTATATTACATACTCCAGACTTAGGAACAAAAGAAATAAGAAAATCAAAACGTGGTGAACCCATGACCTCATCTATATTACTAGTATCAGTAGCGATATCCATTGCGATAGTTTTATAGATATTCGCAGGGGTATCATATACAGAAGCATGGATGGAGCAATATTCTATATGTAGAGACAAAATAATAGGATATGAGCAAAGTGGACTTTACAAAAGCGTCGAAGATTTCAGGTCAGCACTATCCTACTGTTACTTAAAATAAACTCTATTTTTTTTGCTCTCTTTGGGACAGTTCTTTTATACCGGCCTTTTTTTGGTTTCTTAATTTACATTAGATCCAACTTCCTCTTTTTTCCCCGATCTGTAAATACCAAGTTCTTTCAGGGTGGATATTACTGCGGGTATCTCTAAATCTACTTGCATCGCAATGAATTCCTCACTGATTCCAGATAAATACAGGTTGCTTACGGCATCTTTCTTTTGTTCTGAAATCATTTTTTATCTAAGTTGTTATCCATACTAAAACCTATTATTTGATATATTAAATTTGACTTAACATAGTTCTGTCTAGAAGGAGTAAAACTGAAAATTATTGATCACTAATTTTTGTAGTTCATGTGTCTCGATTTCTTTCATCATTCATATCAAAAGTGCATCCAGACTTAACGATTTCAAAGGAACAGTAACTGAACATCACATTAGTGGAACCAATGAGGATGATACTACTATAGTTTGCAATGAATTGACGAAATCCAATGCCGACAGGGAATGATATTTTAAATGGTTCTACTGCCCATCACAAACTCACGACTACTTGTATAATGACCTAGTATTATCAACATCAGGTAGTATCATGTTTTTTATTCTCGAATTCATTTCCGACTCCCATGCAGCATAGTCAAGGTAGACTCCAGCAGTCATGACACTTTCGAAAATAAAAAGCTGTCTTATTTACCAAATCCAAATAATTTCTTTAAGGCCTCAAGAATTGGTTTTGCATGGATAAACTGTGTTTTGCGACCATCATCAAAATTTAAAATTACTACTTAATCATCTGGTACATTTTTGAATCTCGATTGTGCATATAATTCGTGGCAAGTCAAATCCCTGAATACCAAGATACAAAAGAAATACAATTAAAGTTAAAATATAGATATGCCCTAGTGATAAACCGTAATCGTACAAACTGACCAACCTTTGTAATTCCATATACTGTGAGGTTAATTGTCCTGATATATGTGAAAATTTGAGACAGGATTGCCTGCCTAGACGAGATGCGGTACATCTTTTCCTGTCCTACTGAAACAATGGACATATTGTCATTTGGACCCACGGCAAGATCCGTAATTCCACTGATGATAAATTATTAAAATTGCTAAATAAAAATAGAAAGTTCATAGAGAGTAAAATCAAATTAGTTCAAACTCCTAGACTAGACCCAAATGTAATTCCAGACTAATCCTTTCCTGTCTACCATATTTTGAGAAGGAACTTTTGTAGATTGCAACACGATCCATATCCTGGGGGACTATCCCTCATACTGAGTAGATACTCACATCAAAATTAACAGGCCAATATAACAATAAAGAACGATTCTTATGTAAGAATCTTACTAAATATTGGAACCCCTATGTTTCCACTCTAGCAGCACCGATTTGATTATTATATAAGCACTGTAATTTCTTCAGATTTATACTATAAGAAATGAAGCATTAATGATGAATTATCAGATGTGCTAAGAGAATTAAATTTTAACATAAATCATGAAATAAATAGCACAAATATGTAAATGATTTTCTTCCACATTTACAAAAAGTGACACTACAGTTATCTTGAGGTTATTTGAGTTAGAGCAAGCATCTTGCATCATGCTTTTCACTTTTGAGATAGCATTCACAATTTTTACTATTTGAGGTAGGCATGCTTTTAAAAGAAACTCACGCTCGTGATTGAAAATATGTCTTGAAGCTAGCGATTGATTGGTGTCACATCGCTTGAAGACTCCGCACTCCAAGGTCAAAAGGGCTGAATTCTCAAACAATTGATTTTGTTAGGTCTTGACCAATTTATTTTGATATAATTGGTAACATTTTCATGTATCATTTGTACTTTCCAAAAGTAATTATCAAAATTAAACGGGGAGCAAGTAGGAAAAATTATACATGTAGAGTTTGGCTTAAATATCCTAGTATCTAAATATCACTAATGAGTAGTGTTCTATCGATAATTACGATCTTTGCGCTCATAATAATAACAATTAGCTGCTTGGACATGGTGTTAGTTTATGCGGATGATACCTCAGAGCTTCGGTATTGTGCAAAGGGTGAAGCTAAAGATGGAATTAGCATTAAAATATGTAGTGTGGATAAGGAAAAATGTGATAAGAATGTAAAGGAAAACGAAATCTCAGCTTCGTGTAACAAGATCAATTAGTTCCTTCAACTTCTACAATAGCCTTGTTTGGAATTGAGTAAATCATTAAGTATATTATGTAAAATTTAATTTACTTTATCAGTCGTATTAGAACGTAGCGTATCTACATTGCATTCATCATTAATACATGTTCTTTGACTATGATAGCCCTGATCCCATTTTACAGTCGCCATTAATACATATCTGCGTCGGCGAGTTTGCATAGCTAATGGGTTGATTGATAGAAATTAGTAATGCTAGGGTAACTACTAAAGTAAAGACCAAACCATCAGCATGGTGGGAAAATCTCACACTCTCTTAACAAGTTTTAGATATATTTAAGAATCGATAAAATTAATAGTGAGAATCGCAATAAAATATTTTTTATACAACTCTTTAATTAGAAGATAGTTTAATCAATACGGAACAACGAACTTGTAGAGAGGGTAAACAGTTATGGTAAAACGAAAACAGATACTTGGAATTTTGGGTGCATGCTTTGCTATAGGAGGTGGCATAACTTGGCTTTTTCATCAATATCTCAGCTCTGCATTCCTATGGGCGATAGCAGGTATAATAATATTAAAACTAAATAAAACTAGAACTAGATCCAAAAGATAATGACATTATTTGATACCCGGAAATTGCAGGCAATCATCTAGGGTCATTCTCATGGCCTACCAATGAGTGATAGAACTATTTGATACTTATTATGTTATTCTTCCTGAAAATTTATTATTTCATTATACAAAATATTAGATAGTTTTTATCAAGAAATTTTTACTAATATTTTTTCTAAATGATATCATCTAATTTCTTAAAAGAAATCATTCTATCATAATAGATTAATTAATGCAGATAGAAATAGACGAATGCGTTTATTGGATACTACATACTGTTGTATCAAGTGATTTACTAAAATATAATCACGTTACGGTAAGCGAAGAAGATCTAGAATTTATTGTTATTGAAGCAAAGGATTATCGTATTGACTTGACTGGATTAACAAAAATAGAAAAAATTACAGGAATGAAGCTGTTACAGATGAAGTCCTTCAAGGGAATCTCTCATCTTTGGTTTGGAAGGAGAATGAAGCTAGCTCCTCAGTCACATATTAGTAGTTAGTCTAGATAATATTCTGGAAACTAATGCTAAGGCATATCTATTCAAATAATTATGAAATGTACTAAAAGTACATAATTATGTCCGATTTGTCGCAACTATCATTTGAATATTATTACTTTTGAAGTCTGAAATAACATGAATAACATTGTGTTTTTGCATGTATAACTCCCATGTTACCGCAGGTGGCACATTTTTTATCATAATCAATTGTTGAGTCAGAAGATTTTATTTTTTGCATACAACTACCGCAAACAGGAGCCTCAAGTGCGAAGCTGGATAGAAAGCCTTTTCCACATTGATTACATTTAAGGCTGTACATTTTTCCTTTTGGTCTCCATTTTCTGAATATGTCCGTAAATCCCATATAGATTAATTGGATTGAAAGACTTTATTAACCTACATAATTAATCATTGAATCCTGGAAAATGAACATGGCTGTATTCGAACTAGATCCAAAATCAGAACAGTAATTGAATCTAATAATCTATTGGTAAATATCGATCTTTTCGATTCATACGACCATCATATAAATAAACAGAATATAAGTGTGATTTTTATTTAAAGTAAATATAGTAAATGATCAAGATATTAAATAGGTAATAAGACATTGAAAGATGAAAATAATGCGTTGAACAATTTTACTAAATATGATCTTTTTGAAAATTGGAAAAATTTGCAAAATTTTCCCACAATAGGGATGTTCAATGCCCTAACTAAGAATTACAATGAATACCTGGAGGATCTGCTATCGTTGAATAGGATCCTTGTGGATCTGCAGAAGAATCTGTCAAATTACTGGTTGCAAATGTCAAAAGCCAATTTCAGGGCCGTTGGAAACGTTATTCTGAAATCTAAATCCGATCCGAACTTGAAGGACGCTAATTCTGAAAAATTTAGACTTCTTCTAATTGATGCCTATGAAGAAGCTTATAGTTCTCTTTTTTCCTCCAAAGAGTTTGCTATAGCGTACAATGAGGTATACTCTAAGCAACTTGATATTGTAAACTATATTAATAGGATAGTTGAAAAAAATCTCAAGTTATTAAATATACCAACAAGGTCAGAATTAGATGAGGTTCTGAAGGATCTACAAGAGATGAAAAAGACTTTGAGAATTATGAAAAACAGATATGAAAAACTCGATAGAAAATAAATTATTGGCATGGTATAAAAATGGCAATACAAGATAAGAATACTCAAAATCGTGATCCAGTTGATTTCTCAAAGGTAGCTAGGACTATCGAGCTACTTTCTAAAGGTAATCATATTTCTGTTGGCGATACTCCAAATGATATTGTCTGTGAGACAAGATTATACCGACTCTTACATTATCACAGCCTTGTGAAAAGGGTTTCTCATACGCCGATACTAGTGGTATACGCATTAGTAAATAGATCATATGTGCTTGATCTGCAACCAAATAAAAGTTGGATCCGTCATCTCTTGACACAAGGTTTTGATGTCTACTTACTTGATTGGAAATCTCCAACTAGAATGGACAAGTATGTATCATTTGATGACTATGTTAATTCCTATATTGATGATTGTGTCGAAATAGTTCAAAATAATAATTCTGCAGACAAAATTACTCTTCATGGATATTGTATGGGGTCCTCTATGTCGGCCATGTATACCTCATTCCATCAAGAAAAAATTAAGAATTTAGTTACAATTGCACCTGTAATTGATACAAGTAAAGATACAACTGTTATAGCAAACATTTCACGTCAGATGGATATTGATAAATTAGTATCCGCAATTGGCAACCTACCCCCAGAAAAACTTTATGAAGTCTACTCCATATTAAAACCTTTTAAGCAGGGAGTTAACAAATATTTTAATCTAATTGAAAATATTGATAATGAATCATTTGTACAGAACTTCTTACGTGTTGAAAAATGGTTGTATGACACCCCTCCGATAGCGGGTGAGACGATAAAGCAGTGGATAAATGATATCTACAAAAAAAATCTCTTATTTAAGAACCAGTTTAAATTAGGGAAGGCTATAGTAGACCTTAAGAAAATTAATATTCCACTTCTTAATATCGTTGCAGAGGAGGATCATCTTGTTTCGCCAGAGTGTAGCGTTCCCCTGAATGAAGTAGTATCTAGTGAAGACAGACGACTAATACGTTTCCATACTGGTCACGTAGGATTGATCGCAAGTAGTTATTCGCAAAATAATGTTTTACCAAAAGTAGGACAATGGCTTAAAACCCGTTCAAATTAATTAGTAATCAATTTAACTTAAACATTAATGGCTTGTGAATCAAAAGATTACAAGATCGAGTCATTTGTTAGCGGTATTCTTGTGTTTTCTCTCAATCGGAATTACTATTACTTGAACAAGATCTCCATCATCAATTTTCAACGCTTGTCTTTCAGCTTCTGGAATTGATATTCTACCGCCACTTTGAATCGTAGTCTTGAACATGGCATGATAAAAAGTAAGACCTTGCAACAGTGAAAAGAAATTTTGCATAGCGTCCAATTGAAGATTAGAAAATTTATTGAAAAGATCTTGCTGTGCCTCACTAGTGCTATCTATTGCCTTCTTATATGATCCCATATCTTCATTAAATTCTGGCTTATCGCCCATACAGTAATTTTGAAAATACGTTTATTTAATACTATTGATTCCTTTCAAGAAATCAATTGCTATTTTAGAGAATACCTGTGGTTTTTCAGTAAATGGTGTATGACCACATCTTGGGATTACTTGCAAATTAGAATTAGGTATATTCCTATAATCTTCTGCATATTTCACGGGAATCATTTCGTCTTGTTCACCCCAAACAATTATCGTAGGTGATAATATTTTGTCCAATCGTGAAGCCAAATTTGTAGTATTTCTTATTGTAAGCATGGTAGACATGAACGCATACTTTGCATTTGGAAGTTTCATTCTATCGATAAACCCTTCTATTGTTTGTTCTGAAACGGTACGTGGATCAAATGACATGTTAATGAAGGCCCTCCAGACATTTTCATGTGTTGGATACAACGATGCCAAGATATATTCTTCTAGCGTCTTAGTAGAAGTCTTCATGGTCCCAGCAGGAGAAACTAAAATTAATTTGTTTACCATATTATTATCTTTAATTGCAAACTCCGCTGCAACCAATCCCCCTAATGAAGATCCTACTATGCTTGTTTTTTTCACTCCTAAACTATTTAGGAAATCTTTCAAGAATTTTACAAAGAATGGCAGATTATACTCCACCGTTGGTTTATCACTATAACCAAATCCGATTAGGTCTGGGACAATTATCCTAAAATGTTCGTAAAAAAATGGGATCACTTCAGACCACCTTTCTGCAGAAGCACCTATTCCATGTAATAAGACTAATGTCTCTTTTTTCTTTAAACTAAAATTATTATAATCAAGATAACGAATCTTGTTTCCATGAATACGAATGTTTTTCACTGGAATTTGAAGGGCCAATGATCTAGAGTCAGATAGATATTTCTAGATCCACTTTATTACTTTTATGATAAATTAGGACTTTTGTGATACCGTAGCCTTTTCGTATTTATTATTAATTCCTCAATTACTTGGGTCAAAACTGAGTTAAGTATATCTCAAATTTTCTTTGGTTTGGAAACAAATATCTCAAGTCATATTTATTGAATACGTAACTTGATAAAAATCAAACATTAATTTAGTTGCAATACCAACAAAGGTAATCCCAAGAATTAATCTTAATTTTTGTTCACTCAATTTGGATGTTAATCTTGATCCTATCTGAGCACCTGTAAACGCACCTATTGACAGTAAAACCGCAGGGAGATATTGAGGATTTCCTAATATTATATGTATCGATAATCCGACTAAAGATGTAATCATTAAAACGAATTGCGATGTGGGCGCAGCCAAATGCATCGTTAATCCGATAATCATTATCATAAGAGGAACAAATATGACTCCTCCTCCTACTCCGAATAAACTTGAGATAATTCCAGCAACAAAAGTGCTGGAATAAAAAAGAATTTTTACCCATGTTGAATTAAATGACAAGGAATTTTCATTGATTATTGCTTTTTTATACATAAGATAAATTCCTGTTCCAACTAGTATTATTGCAAGTATTAGCTTGAAATAACCTGGGTCGATTTCAGTTGAAAAATACGAACCTATTATCGCACCAGGAATTGATAATAGCGCCATTTTAATCCCCAGCATGTATTGGATCTTTTTTGATTTAGCATATGCTATAGTTGAAGAGATGCTAGTAGAAGAAACTGCAAAGAGACTTGTACCTGCTACTTGTGGTGGTGGCAGACCAAGGAATGTCAGAACAGGAGAGATTATAATTCCTCCCCCTATCCCTATCATGGACCCCAAAATGCCCGCAATCAAACCGATTAATGCAAAAAAAGGAAAAAGGAAAAACTCTTCCAAGTCTAATACCTATCTGTTCTTATACGATTGTAGTAACTTAATAAATTGTTTGCAGGATTTAGTTTTCAATCTTTTGGTGAAATTTATACCATGCCATTAATATCATGAATTAAATTTGGCTCATACTGACTAAGTCATAGATGGAAGAATTTTACTGCAATATTTGTCAGAGGTCAATAGAAGCATTATCATTAGAAAACCACATCAAGGAATCTGATCATGCTGCAAGGAAAAAAAAGTTGGAAAAGCAACTAGAAATTAATCATGATGAAATGCCAAAATCAAAAAGATCTGTTGTAGACCTGTGGAAAAAAGATTGACACTAGTAACGATTTATGATAATTTATAATATATATTGATTTAATGTGATATTTTACCTTCTGAATCAAAGTCGTGTAATTTCCATTGATACTATTTATAGTTCAACACCGATGAGTTAATTTAAATATGTAAATTATTGTACTTATTGATCTGGAAAAACAAAAACAAAAAGGTATTCACGCCGATATATTTCACCCATTCCCGCTTATTTTACTCCACACTCCTTATGGTCTAAAATTCTTTGATTACGTAGCAAAGACCAGAATTGCAAAAGCATACGCTAGAGCTAATACTTACATAATGCCCGCCATAACGGCTATTGCGATATTATTAATAATTAGTGGAATAACAAATATCGTTTCAAATGTTTCTGTGAGAGAGAATGCCAGAGATATAGGACTCCAAGGAAACCTTCTCATTCCCGGAATTAACCCACTTCTACCGATTTCATACACATTGGTCGCTCTCATAATAAGCGTCTTCATACATGAGGCAGGACATGGGATTGTTGCGCGAGTTTACGGAATAAAGGTGGAATCAACGGGTATTGCTTTTGTACTCTTTATTCCTGTTGGAGCTTTTGTTAACCTTGATAAAGATGGATTATCCAAAGCAACACTAAAGGAGAAAAGTGCAGTTCTTACGGCTGGTCCGCTAAACAATATGATTCTTGCTACAATCTCACTGGTCTTGCTATTTTTGTTATTATCGACTTTGACGCCACTCCCTACAACAGCTGTCCCGAAGAGTGGACTTGAAATAGTCAGCGTCACAGAGGGATCTCTAGCAGAAAAAATTGGTCTCACACAAGGGTCGAGCATCCTGTCAATTGGGCAAACTGAAATACGTAGTCAAGAAGACTTATTGCAAACTCTAAGATCAAATATTGGTAAACTACCTTCAATTGTATGGCAGGACAGAGAAGGTAATAAAAAAACAAATGATTTATCAATTCCAGCCGATACTGACCCTACCAAACCCATTCTTGGTGTTAGAACGGCGATGGTATCTTTAGATCCCAAGTTGGCTCTTGAATTATACAAGAAATACTTCACGTTTGATATAAATCATCTAGTTCCTATACTTCCGCCGCCGACATTAGCCGAACAACTTGTACCTTTTTCAGATTTTATGGCACCAAAATATGAATCAAACATTTTCGGTTCATCATTTCCAATAATTGCAAATACACTCTTCTGGCTATGGTTTATCAATTTTAATCTCGGAATATTTAATGCTCTTCCTATTGCCTTTTTGGACGGAGGTCAATTGTACGGATCGCTAATAGAGAGCAGATCCAAAATTGATAAGAATCGTCTTAAGAATATCTCATCAGCAGTATCTACAATAACAATAATAATTGTGGCCTTAGCGATTTTTCTACCGTATCTGCCTTTCTAAAATAAAGAGTGGGAAAAAGCAAGTACTTTCCAAAATATATATTAATAGAGATGTTCATTTTCATTGTGGATACAAGCCGGAAAGGACTTTAATGACCTTGCTATTGCGTTGTGATAGTAATTGATTATCACTATTGGAAGTAAGGATTGTAAAAAATCAGACCGAGTATCTAGAAGAATGTTAAAGTGAGTAATGAAAACCTAAGCAATAATTCTGTAGATGAGAGTATTTCTGCACTAGAGAACGGTGACAAAGTTAAACAACATACTGATTCTTTAACTGCTAATCAAATTCAACATACGAAGAAAATAGACGAAGATTTCTTCAAAGATATAGTATTGAAATCAATTCCAAAAGAGTCACAGATTACAAACATAAGATTTGAAGGTCCATATGTTGCTCTTTATACTTTAAATCCAAAATTTTCGTTAACTGAATTGACTTATTATCTTTCGTCTCTTT
>Ga0184638_1000431_pt1 | contig 11706 bp, 10 predicted proteins | sample PLM31_50_b2_FD_133141 | JGI IMG/M metagenome (GOLD analysis project Ga0184638, IMG submission 133141) | Groundwater sediment microbial communities from an aquifer in East River, Colorado, USA - PLM3-1_50_b2 | ecosystem: Environmental > Terrestrial > Soil > Riparian zone | place: USA: East River... | reverse complement strand
ATGCCTGGCGGCGGCGGGTCGACCAGCACGCCCTGGTGCTGGACCCGCCCTCATGGCTGCTGGCCGAACTTGGCCTCGTGCCCAGCGACCCTGGAGCGCGGGCGGTGTGGCGCGTGGCCGCCGCGGAGCTGGATGGCTACCGGCGCGCCTATGGCCTGGACCACACCGGGCCGGCCGAGCATGTTGGGGGCAGGGTGGCCCGGGACGGGCGGCAGGTTGCACCGGCCACGGCCCCCACCGCTGCTGAACGGGCCGACGGGACAGGCGAGCAGCGGGGGCGCCGCGGCCGTGGCGAGCGCACCTATCGCCGAGGCGACCTCGGGCGGCGGCCGACGGTGGCGGCCGACGGTCGGCATTGGGCCGATCCGGAGCGGCTGCTGGGCGCCGAACCGCGCCGGCAGGCGCCCGGCCGCCGGCGCGACTGGCATGCCGCCTGGGCCGCCCTGGAGCACCTGGCCGGCTGGGGCCGCCACCGCGACCACCGCGACCAGCGGCATCCCAACCGCGAAAGACCCAGCCGTCACTTCGGCCGCGACCTCGGCCACCAGGAACGCAACGGCCGCTAGCTGGCAGGAAGGAGTCCCACATGCCCCAGCACCAACACCCCGACGACTTCCGCGACGAGGACCTCGACCGCCACGACGACGAGGGCAAGGAGGACCTGGAGGAACTCGGCACACCCGTCTACCAGGGCACCGGCCTGTCGGTCCGCGCCCTGACCGCCGAGGAACTCCAGCGGTTCCTGGATGCCCACCAAGGCCAGCCCGCCGAGCTACTGGGCAGCGGCTGGGCCGCCCTCGACCCACCAGGGCAGCCCCCTGGGGTTCCCCGGACCCCTCCGGCCGCGACCCTGCCAGTGGTGCCGGCCGAGCCGGTCACCGGCAGCCTCGGCAGCCCCGGCCGCTCCGCCCTGGCCGCCTACCGCCGGCGCCGCGCCGAGGAGCTGGCCGCCTGGACCCACAGCCTGGCCTGGCGGGCGCCGCTGGTCGCCGCCGCCGGCCTCGCCGGCGACATGCTCGCCGTCCAGCTCGGGCTGCCACAGGCCGGACTGGTCGGCTTGGCGGTCGCGGCGCTTACCGGCTGGCGGCTCCGCTTCCGCCCCTCCGAACAGGCCCGCGCCTGGCAGCGCGGCGCCCAAGGGGAGCGGCACACCGCCCGCCTGCTCCGCCGGCTTGCCCGCGACGGCTACGTGATCCTCCACGACCTGGCCGTGCCCGACTCGCCCGCTAATGTCGATCACCTGGTGATCGGCCCGACCGGGGTGTTCGTGATCGACTCCAAGCAGTGGACCGGCAGCGTCCACCAGAGCGCCGACGGGCTGACCTGGCACAACCACTACCCGCTGGACCGCACCCTGGAAACGGTCCGCTGGGAAGCCAAGACGGTCGGCCGGCTGCTGGGCACCCACACCGCCGCGCTGCTGTGCGTCCACGGCGCCCACGTCCACGGTGGCGGCCTGCACACCCAGGGCGTGGCGATCGTGCCCGCCAGCCTGCTCCGCAGCGCGCTCGGGGAGGACCGGGTGCTGTCGGACGGCGACGTCGAGCTGCTGGCCGCCACCGCCCAGGCGCGGCTGCGGCCCGCCGCCTGAGCGTCGCTAACCCGAAGCGACGCGCAACGCGGCACACCTGTGGGTGTCGTGCCGACGACCCGCCACAGCCCGAGCGGGCACCCAGGTTGCCGACTACTGTCACCGGCCGGCCGGCTGCTGGTCCGGATCATCTAGCGGTCCGAAAGCCGCCTTGACAGCGCCCCAACCTCGATCCCGCCGGTAGGCGTCCTCGGCGAGGGCAAGGAGCGCGTCGGCATCTTTCGCTGCCGCCTCTAGCCGGGCAAGCTCCTGAAGCTTCTGGTAGCCTGCGGCTGCCACAGAAGCCGCCTGGGCGGTGTGGACCGTCCGCAAGAGCAGCACGCCGGTGGCGCGCAGTTGGGCCGACGCGCTCGGCTCGCCCTGTTCGACGGCAAGGTCAGCTAGCGCGTTCCAGATTTGGCCCTCGGTGGAGCGGTTGTCGAACTGTTGGGCGAACCGCAGCGCATCAACAAGGTCGTTGCGTGCCTTGGCGAACTCGCCGCGACGCATGGACACCCTTGCCAGCAGCAGCAGGGTGTTGGCTTGCCCGTGCTGGTCACCGAGCTGCTGCTGGAGTTCGAGCGCACGCCCGAGGTGGTCATCGGCCGCTTCTAGCTCGCCTTGGTCTAAGGCGATTCCCCCTAGAAGGTGCTGTGTGTGTACCTCATCGACGCGATCGCCCATGTCGCGATCGAGGCGGAGTGCCTCCTGCCCCTTCTCCGCAGCCGCAGAAAGGTCGCCCTCGAAGTAGTCGACTGCGGCCAGTTCATACCAAATGGTTGCTATCGCCTTCTCCATGCCGGCAACCCGGCGAAGCACCTGCAGGGCCGTATTCAGCTTCTGTCGAGCGTTGACCAGGTCCCCCTCCTCGCTATCGACCCGGCCCAAGTCAATCTCGATAACCGCCGCGTTGATCCGCCGTCTGAGATGCTGGAAGTTCTCCAGGGCCTCCTCGTAGTAGCGACGGGCCGCCACCAGCTCGCCCCGGATGCGGTTGACATCACCAAGACGCCCAGAAGCCTCAGCGACCGTCGCGCGTTCACCGAGTTCGCCGGCGAGTGTGCGTGCGGCCTGGAGCAGCCGTTCGGCCTGGGTGTACTCGCCCAGATCCACGTGCAGCAGGCCGCGGCCAAGCAGGGCCGTGGCGAGCTCCTGGCGCAGACTCACCCGCCGGGCAAGGTCAGCCGCTTGCTCGTAGACCGCAAGCGTCTCCCGCAGCACGCATACCGGCCGCATGGCCTCGCCAGCGCGCAGCAGCAACGCGGTCGCCTGGATGTAGTCCCACTCGTCCCAGTCATCCTTGGGCATCTCAAGCACCACAAAGGCTTGGCGGCGCTGCGCCGCAACTGTGGTGTCGAAGTCAGCCTGACGGGCGAAGTCGCTGGCGGCCCGATGCTTGCCGGCCGCAATCAGCAGCTCCGCGATGACCGAAGCCACCTGGGCCTGCTGGGGCCCGTACACCCGGGCGAGCGTCCAGGCGTAGCGTTCGCTGCGCTCGGCGATCTCCGATGGCCCACCGAGGCCGTAGCGGCGAAGCGTCCGCCAGTGCAGGGTGGAGACGAATTGGTAGCGGCTCAGATGCCGCGGCTCGACGTCCGGTCCTTCGACCTCAAGAAAGCCGATGTCGACCACCAGCCCCTCGGGCCGATCCTCACTCCTCGTGAGAGGATCGTCTAGGAGATCGATCACCTCGTCTGGGTCACGGCCCAGCGCACCAGCAACCGCTTCGGCGGTGAACCGGAGACCTTCCAACGCCGCGGTCGCCAGGAGCTCCCGGGCATCCTCCAGCCGGTCCGGCTCCGCAGTGCCAAGCAGACGGCGCAGACGAGCGTCCAGCAGATCGTTGACCCTGCCGAGCCTGGCCGAATCGCCCTCGGCGAGCTGCCAGGTGCCGTCCGGAGCGCGGCGGACGACCCGGCGGGCCTGCCAGTCGTCCCACAACTCCCCAAGCCAGCGCGGATCCCCGCCGGTCGCCGCGTGCAGCCGGGCCACAAGAACTGGCGAGCAGGGATGCAGCCAGGCACCGATATCAGCGGCAGCCAGCGGGTGTAGCGGCCGCCAGGCAGCCAGGCCCCTACTGACCAGCCGGCGGGCGACAAACAGCGGCTGCGGCTCATCACGCTCATGGCCGCCGAGTTCGCCCGGTCCAGTCAGCGACACCACCAGCAGCACCCGCAGGTCACGGACCACCTCAGCGGCAAACGGCAGCAGGAACTGCGACCACCACACCTGCCGGCCAGCGACCTGGTCGACGTCCTGGAGCAGGCACGCCACCGGTCGCTCCAGCGACGCGCGGCGGAGCAGTGCCTTCAACCCATCCGGGTCAAGCGGCAGCGGCCGTGCCTGTTGGGCGTGCTGCTCGACAAGCTCCCGAACCGCCGCGCTCGTCCCGGCCAGCTGCCCGACCAGCTTGGCGGCCGACGCCAGCCACGGCGCCCCCACCGCGGCGGTGACCGCTGGGGTAGCAAGTTCCACGACCTTGCCCACCACCCCCGCCAGTTTGTCGGCCGGAATCCGGGTGCGGGCCGGCGGCGGCCAAGGCGCGTACTCGCCGTCTGCGAAGGTGCCGCCGACCACGATCGGACGAGGGCTGGCCTGGTCGAGCAGTTCAGCGAGCCCCTGCAGGACGCCGCCCGAGCCGCCGCCCGGCGGGCAGGCAACCAACAGCACCTGGCCCCTGCCGGTCCCGGCGACTTGCTGGTAGGCGGCTAGCGCATCGCGGACATCGACCTGGTAGCGCCACACATCGGGGCGTCGCGTCACCAACCCTGAGTTCAATGCTGCCGCCACCCCACCTCGTCCGAGCCGACCAGCGTGGTCGATTGCACTACGCTACCGGTGCAACAAGCTTGTTGAGAAGCCGCGATCGTCCCAACTGTCGTAGCCCTGGCGTCCCGGAGTACCTGCGAATTGCCGGCGGCGCCCACCAGGAACGGGCCCTGGGGCTCAGGGAGGTGGCCTACGGGCCCGACCAGCCCCTGGTCGCCCCAACCCCGAAATGCTCAGCATCGTCCTTCCCACGCTTGGGGAGCTGCCGCAGACGCCAGGCTGCGAGCAGCGCGCGCAGGCGATCCGAGACAAACTCAGCCGGAGCCAGTAGCCTCATGTGCGCCAGCGCGGCCATGCTGGGCTGGTGGCAGGAGGGTGACCATCCGCGGCGACCGCCTACCGCGCCTAGCGGACAAGCGGCCGGACGCCGGACACCAGGACTGGACGCCCACCCGGCCGGACACCAAGGCATGCACCCACCGAGACGGCTCAGCTCCTCACCAGCAACCGGACACGCGCCAGACAGCTGGCCGACCGTGCGGCGGCCAGCCGACACCCCAAGCAGCTGGTCATTGCCACAGCGACTGCCGCAAGCACCGCGGACATGGCGGGCAGCAGCGGCGGACACCCGGACGGCGCCACGCAGCCTGCGGACACCGCAGACGTCCGGTCGCAGACTTCGGCAGTCCACCGCCAGGCGCCGCGTCCCGCCCTTGGCGGCGGCAGCGGACACCGGCAGGCCCTCTGGCTGTCGGCCGGCAGCCAGCAGACCGACGAGGGTCGGCCTCAGCGAGGCCGGGCTCCCAGTTGGCCGATTGACCTCTTACAGGCTGTTGCACAAAGGGCAGTGCTTGTGTCTCGACGCGGCTGGCGGCGCTGGGATCGAGTTGTGCCCGGCTCCTCTGTTCTGCCTCGGCGAGCCGCCCGGACGGCAGGGGTCTTGACCAGCGCACCGAACAGCCACCCGACAGCCGCACGGCCGCCGCCGCGTCCAGCAGGCGTACCCCGTGGCGGCGGCAGCCTCGACTGGACACCGCTGGCCGACACCCGCAACCAACGGCACCCCAGCCAGCGGATACCTGGCCGCCGACACCCTTGGGAGCCGACTGCCGCAGACCATCGGACACCTGAGCCTCGTTGCGGAACTGATCCGCCTCTGCGCTCGGCTTGTGCCCGTGGGCATGGTCGGCTGCCTACGCGCACGCCCGGAGAATCGGAGAAGAGGACTACCCACCTCCACTTTGGGACAATTATCCCTCTCTGGTTGGACGGGGCACGATCCCCCGCTCGATGGCCAGCCGGGTGAGGTCGGCCCGGCGGCGGTGGCCGGTCTTGTCGCGGATCCGGTCGAGGTGTGAGCGGACTGTGCGGACGCTGATGATCAACTGCTCGGCGATGTCCTGGTCGGTCTCCCCGCCAGCGACCAGCCGCAGGATCTCGCGCTCCCGCTCGGTCAGCTGGATCGGCGCTTTGAGCAAGTACGCGGCGAGGGTGGCCGACACGTAGGTGCCACCCGCGGCGACGGCCCTCACCGCTCGGATGATCTCGTCCGGTTCGGCCTGCTTGGTGAGGTAGCCGCGGGCCCCGGCGCCGATCGCATCGAGGACGTCGGTTGCTCCCTTCGAGGCGGACACCACCAGCACGGCGAGGTCGCGCGAGGAGAGGTGGTTGACGGCCTGCGCTCCCTCCATCCCGTCCGGGAGGTGCAGGTCGAGTAGAACGACGTCGGGTCGGGCGGGGACACGCGTCTCGAAGTCTTGGATGGATCGGGCGGCAAGAACCAGTGTGACCTCGGGGGCCGCCTCGATAGCCTGCACCAGCCCCTGACGGTAGACCGGATGGTCTTCGACGGCCGCGACGGTGATCATGGGCTCCACCACACCCGCACGCGGGTACCGCGGCCGGGTGCCGACCAGATCTCGGCGGAGCCATCGACCTCGGCCATGCGTCGCTTGATCGAGTGGGCCAGCCCGTAGCCCCCGGTTGGGGCGGCCGGGTCGAACCCGCGACCCTGGTCGCGCACGACCACCTCGACCCGCTCGGCCGAACTCGACACCCGCACCACCGCATGGCAGACACCGGCATGCTTGCGAGTGTTGGTGAGCGCCTCCCGCACCGTGCCGACGAGCGCTTGCGTGATCGTGGCGGGCGGGTCGGTGTCGAGCTCGGCGGTAACAAGCTCGACCTGCAGGCCACGGCCGTCGAATTCCCTGGCCAGCGTCCGAAGGACGTCGGCCAGGTCATCCTGGGTGCGGTGGGCGTCTTGGCACAAGGCCGCACGCAACTCGCTCGCCTGCTCGAGCGCGACCGCCCGCACCTCCCGCAGCCGCTCTTCGGCCGACCGGCCACTCGTCGCGGCCTGCAGGGCGAGCCCCTCCAGGGTCTGCAGCACCGTGTCGTGCAGCGCCCGCAGCGTCTGGGCACGCTCCGCCTCCCGCCCGGCCCGCAGCCCCTCGGTCACTGCCGCCCGCGCTCCCTGACGCGCCAGGGACATCACCATGACCGCTAGGCCGAACGCACACGCCAGCCAGCCCAGGCGGGCCAGGTACTCCATCCACCCCATGAAGTCGAAGACCGAGCCGTTCAGCCGTGCCATGAAGGCCTGGAGCAGCGCCCCGCCGACCACCAGCATCGCGCCGGTCCTGGCTCCGCGCAGGCCGGTCCAGAGGGCGACTACCCCGAAGGTATAGCCCCAGACGATGTCCCGGCCGGGGAGGAAGTAGGTGCCGCGCTCAAGCGTCGCGGTCGCCCACAAGTTGAGGGCGACCGCGCCGATGACATCGACCACGAGGAGCGCGCTTGACTGCAGCACACGTCGGAAACGGCCGGCCAGGACCCCCAGCAGCAGGACAAGGTCGCCGCTCAACACCACGCCCATCGAGACGAACAGCGGGACCGGGACCCCCCGCCCGAGGTTGCCCAGCGCGCCTGCGATGATCACCGGCGTGAGCGCTACCCGGTAGGCGAGCGCAGCAACGACGAACCAGTTGAGTGTGCGGCTGGCGAGGGCATCGGCGCTTTCCACCCCGGTCGCCAGCGTGAGGAGGGATGCCTGCGGCATTACCGTACCGCCGTGGCGATGAGGCGTGCGAGCGCCGATGCAGGCGCTGGCGCAGCCCGACCCGCCACACCCCCCCGGCGACGACCCTGGGCAGCGACCCGGGCCCCGTCGGCTGCACTGCTCATCCGGGTGGGCTGTCGCGCATCATGCACCTGCCCTCTGTGGGAACACCCCGTTTGGGCGGAACGGGAGCCTGGGTCAGCCCCGCGGCGAGAGAGAATATGGCGCCCTGGCTAATCGGGCAGTAACGACGACCGAACACGGGACCCAGCATCCCTCACGTGTCCCCGCCCAGGAGTTCGCGTAGAAGCGCGAGCGCTCCCGACCCGGTGCCGGTGCCGGTGCCGGTGCCGGTGCCGGTGCCGGTGCCGGTGCCGGTGCCGGTGCCGGTGCCGGTGCCGGTGCCGGTGCCGGTGCCGGTGGCGGTGGCGGTGGCGGTGGCGGTGGCGAGCATGCCATGAACAGTCATCGTCAACGGGCACTCGTGAGGCCACCTCGACGCCGACTCGAGCCGACCCCTGTTCGACACTGCGCAGGGTGGGGTCCGCCTCCGGCCCGCTCGGGACGACCGTCAGACCCACCGCCATGGCGACGCGCTTGAGCCCACCAGGCGAGAGCAACACGGTCGCGACCACACCACCAAACGGGCTGTGAGAAGCGGAGGCTACATGGGGCTTGCGATCACCCTGCTCGGCGAGGAGACAGTCGAACACGACGGAAGGATGACCCTCCTAGATCCCGCGCGCGTCGGGCGCGGCAAGGCCGCAGGAGGGGTAATTCGACCCCGCCCTGCTTAGGCATTCCTCCGCTTGGTACCGAACATCGCCGTCGAGACCATAAGCGCGGCCCATGCGCCGCGGCTGATGCCGACTACGGCGAGGTCGCCGGCTTCACGTAAGGGGTCTGGCCGCCGGGATCCTGCCATCCGCGGGGCCGATGCTAGTGGCGTCCATCGGGTCCACCGGTGCCGAAGACCGTCGAGACAAGGGGAGACCATGAGCCAGACGACCTACGTGTGTGACACCAATGGCTGCCCGCACGAGGGACGGCTGACCCGAGCACGCCGGTGCGCCGGGTGCGATCGGCGCAAGCGCCCCCAACGGACCTCGGACTGGCCCAATGCCGAACAGCGCCAATCCGGAATCCCTGTCAACAACGTGGTCGTAGTGCACCCTGCTGGCACTTTCCGCCGGCGCCGGGCGGCATGGAGCCCTGCCGTGGCCGCCGGAATCGGAGCATTGACCAGCATCGGCTTGCGCCTGCTGTTGGTCAACCTCAGTCGCACTCGAGCCCGGCGGCCAGACGATCGTTGACTTCTCGTGAGGAAGGCGGGAGGCGGGTAGTGGACCAGCTCGGCCCCAACGCGCTCAACGAGACTCTGGAGCCCGGCCGGGTCGCCGACTGCTACCTCGGCCTGCTGCTGCCGCCACCTCTCGCCGGCGAACCCGAGGCCGGCACCATCCTGATCGTTGGCGCCAGCACCCTCCTGCACCCCGGTGTCCCCCAGCCGGCTGGCAGCCTGATCTACCAGCTGCTCACCGGCCACCCCGAACGCGAGCCGGGTGAGCTGGTGTTTGTCGCCGACCTCACTTGTGAGCTGCGCGCCTGGCCCACTGACACCTGGGCGAAGATCGGCGTCGACCCCGACCAGGTCGCCCAGGCGGTCGTCGGCTGCTGGCAGGACGGCGAGGTCACCGGGCTGCAGGTCGACGATCTCAGCTTCGAGGAGGCCCGCTCGCTCACCCGCCCGGCGATGACCTACGTCCGCGGCCAGCTCCGCGGTCGCCTGACCGCCCGGCTTGCTCGTGCTCACCGGCGTTGGCTGCATCCCACCAGTGGCCGGCGCCCCGGCGACCGGTTCCCGTAGCGGTCACGCCCGGACGCAGGCCGTGGCGGGATGCGGCAGGCTGTCCGCAGGTGTCCGGAACTCGGACAGCCACCCGGACGGCGGCGGCGGGACTGGCCGGGTGTCCGCCGCAGGTTCCGCCACTGTCCGACCCAGCGGCGTGGTGGCCACGCCCGGGCGGACACCGACCGCATCGCACGTCCACCCGGCCGGAACCGTCATCGTCGGTGCGTCCGCCCACCGGTCAACTCGCCCGGCTGCCGGACACCACGGCGGACGCGTCCGCCGCAGCGCAGCCATTGCAGATGGCCGATGTGCGGTACGGGTTCGGACACTGACCGGCGATGCGGCACGGGTCGCGGACACCTAACTGTCCGCAGCGCGGCCAGCGGACTGGTCGGTGTCCACCGGCACAACGACCACGGACATGACCGTCGGCGCTGCGGCAGAAGGGCCGCAGCGGTTCCGCCCGGGCGGCGGTTTTGGCACCGGTTGCCGGACACACCGACCGCAGCAGGTCGCACTCTGCTTGGACACCCCGTCCGCCCGCAGGACGACGTGGCCGCACACAGGACAGGACGTCGGAAGCAGCGGACGGTCAATCCGCCGATCGGTCCCACTCGTTACAACTTCCTCTTACTCATTCCTCAAGGCCGGCCCTGTGGGCGGCCACCGGCCGCCCTCCGGCGTTGACCGCTGGCACACCGCGGAGACCACTGGCGCTCCTGGAGTTAGGGCTGAGTCCTTCGGCGGCTCCGGCGTGAGGCGACATCAAGATCGCCCACGTGCCCTTGCACCTTAGCTAAGCCGGGATCCACCGAGGATTTGTTGATGTTGATCCCGTGAAGTGGCGAACAGGTGCCCGCTGACCTGGGAGAATGGCGTTGCTGAAGCGACCGTTCGACCCAGCCAGGAGGACACCTGTTCAGTGCGATCATCCCACAGCCCCGATCTGATCAGCGTCACCTTCGACGACGACCATGCCGTCGCCGATGCTGGCCTGATCCTTGCCGCCAGCCTGGCCGAGGGACTCGGGCTGCGTGAGCTGTTCGATACTCACGTCGATCTCGGCGACGCGCCCGGCGCGGCCAACGCCGGCGACAAGGCGATGACCCTGCTCCACTCGGCCCTGGCCGGCGGTGAGTGGATCGGTGACGCCGACGCCTTGCGCGCCGGCGCGACCGGGCAGGTGCTGGGCCACCGTGTCGCCGCGCCGTCCACACTGGGCACGTTCCTGCGCTCGTTCACCTGGGGCTCGACCCGGCAGCTCGACCAGGTCGCCGGGATCGCATTGGCCCGCGCGTGGGCGGCGGGTACCGGGCCGGGGCCGTGGCCGGTGACCATCGACGTCGATTCCACCCACTGCGAGACCTACGGATTCCAAAAGCAAGGCGCGACCGGGATCGACCGGCATGGCGAGCGCGGCTACCACCCGCTGCTGGCCACCGTGGCCGGCATCGGCGACGTGCTCCACTCCCGCCTGCGCGAAGGGGTGGCCAACACCGGGCGCGGCGCGGCCAGCTTTGTCACCGAGACGATCAACCGGGCCCGCCGCAGCGGCGCCACCGGGCCGATCTGCCTGCGCGCCGACTCCGGGTTCTACACCCACAAGGTCATCGACGCCTGCCGCAAGCAGGGTGTGACCTGCTCGATCACCGTCAAGCTCACCAAGGCCGTCCGCAAGGTCATCGCCCAGATCCCCGAGCAGTCCTGGACACCGATCCCCTACTGGTTGGACGGCGGCGCCGACGTCGCCGAGACCAGCTACCGGCCCTTTGGCCGCAAGGGAAGGGTCATGCGCCTGATCGTGCGCCGCGTGCGGCCCACCCCCGGCTCCCAGCTCGCGTTGTTCTGCGACTACGACTACCACGGCTTTGTCACCGACCGTGAGGGCGCCATGCTGGCGTTGGAGGCCGACCATCGTCGCCACGCCGAGGTCGAAAACGTGATCCGAGACCTCAAATACGGCGTCGGCCTCAACCACCTACCATCCGGCAAGTTCGCCGCCAACGCCGCCTGGCTGGCCTTGAACGTCATCGCGCACAACCTGGCCCGCTGGACCAGCCGAATCGGCCTGGGCGAGACCCTCATCACCACCAAGACCCTACGGGTCCGCTACCTGGACCTGCCCGGCCGGCTGACCCGCTCCGCCCGACGCTGGCACCTGCACCTGCCCACCCGCTGGCCCTGGGCGCGCGAGTTCCTGCTGGCGCTGGACCGGCTGCGCTGCGTGCCGTTCCCGACCTGACGTCGACGGGCCACCATCGTCGTCGTTACCCCCAGCACGCCCCGGCCGGCGGCAGCCTGCGTCACAGACGCCGACGCGCCTATCGGTGCCCGGTCGAGTGCCAAGGCGAGTCATCACGCCGGCTACTGGCCATCCGTGCGCCCATCCCGGCTCGAGCCAAGCCCCACAACCCGAAACCCGGCCGAAGAAACAAGACGCGGTGGATCCCGGCT
>Ga0184638_1000430_pt1 | contig 11722 bp, 9 predicted proteins | sample PLM31_50_b2_FD_133141 | JGI IMG/M metagenome (GOLD analysis project Ga0184638, IMG submission 133141) | Groundwater sediment microbial communities from an aquifer in East River, Colorado, USA - PLM3-1_50_b2 | ecosystem: Environmental > Terrestrial > Soil > Riparian zone | place: USA: East River... | reverse complement strand
GTCGGAGCGGCAGTCGCGGCGTTCGATGATCCCTATTGGCCGCGCGAATCAGGCGCCGGGCTGTACCGACCCGTAACGATCCTCAGCTTCGCGATCGACTGGGCAGTGTCCGGAGGGCGCCCGGGGTGGCTGCACATCATGAACGCGCTGTGGCACGGACTGGTGACCGTGCTGCTCGTCGCCGTGTTGGCGCGCTGGCTGCCGGCGCTCGCCGCGGCCGGCGCAGGCCTCCTGTTTGCCTGGCACCCGGTGCACGTCGAGGCGGTCGCCAGCCTCGTGGGGCGAGCCGAGCTGCTCGCGGCGGCCGGCATTCTGGGAGGTGTGCTCGCGGCGCGGCGCGGATGGTGGGCGGCTGCCGTGCTGTGCGCCGCGCTGGCGATGTTCAGTAAGGAGCACGGTGTCATCGCCGGTGTCGTCATACTGCTCGATAGGTGGCTGCAGGGGACAGACGGCCGGCGCTATCCGGTGGGCCTGTGGATCGCTCTTGCCGTCGTCACCATCGGATATGTCGTGGTCTGGGCAACAATCGGTGTCGCCGGAGCGAGCGCTCCCGCCGGCGTATTCTATGGAAGGGACGCGTGGGGGCGCCTGGCGATCGCACTGCCCGCAGTGCTGCGCGCCGCGGTTCTGCTCGTCTGGCCGGTCTCGCTGTCGTCGGACTACAGTCCTCGAGTAATTCCGGCGTACACAGGGCTGTCGGTGGCCGCGGTTCTTGGGTTCGTGATCGTGGTCGCACTGCCGGCACTCGTCTTTGCGTACCGGCGGCGCGCGCCGGCGATCTCGTTTGCGGCAGCATTAGGGGCCCTGTCGTATCTGCCGACGTCGAACTTGCTGTTCGCGGGCGGTATCGTGCTCGCCGAGCGCAATCTCTATCTCGCGGTGGCACTGCCTGCGGCGTTGATCGGGACCGCGGTAGCGTGGCTCGAAGCGCGGCGGGGACTGCGGGCCGCAATCGCAGCAGGGGGACTTGTCGCAGTCGCATGCGGAGGACTCGCCCTCGGCCGCTTGCCGGCGTGGCGCGATAACCGCGCGCAGCTCCTGACCCTGCTCGTCGAGCATCCCGAGTCGTACCTCGGCCATGCATCTGCCGCCGCGGTCCTGGCCGGGAGCGGCGACACCGCGGGGGCGCGTCACCAGTATCGCGTCGCCGACTCGCTGTTTGCGAGCGATGCCTACCTCGATGCCGCGCACGCAATTTTTCTCCTTGGCATCGGCGACACGGCCGGCGCGGCGCCCTTGATCGCGCGGATCCGTGCCCGGTCCGAAGCCGCCAGGAGCCGGGTCGCGCTGCGCGCCCAGTTCCTATTCGCGTTGCGTCGCGGTGACCGGAGCGCGGCGAGGGCGATCGCCGATACGGCTCGGCAGCGGTTTCCCGATGACGAAGCCTGGTATCGAGCGTACGAGCAGTGAGTTACGCCCTTGTTGCGTTCCGGCGTGGCAACTTGCAAAAAGCCCGAGTTTCCTAGGCTTTTTGGGGGGTCGGGGAAGCCCGACTTGTTGGCGCAACTGCTTCATGCGATTAATGTTGCGTAGACTCAATCCATTCGAGGCACGATTCGTGCCTCCAGTCGGTGCGGAACAAACGTGTCGCCCGTGTCATAGATCCTTACAGGGGAGGTTAGTCCAGATGAACCGCAAGGGTTTCACACTGATCGAGCTTCTGATCGTGGTCGTGATCATCGGCATTTTGGCCGCGATCGCGATTCCGAAGTTCGCGAACACGAAGGAGAAGGCGTATCTGGCTTCGATGAAGTCGGATCTGCGTAACCTGATTACCGCCGAAGAGGCGTATTTTGCCGACTCGGTGAAGTACACCAGCAACTTGGGTACCGCGTACAACACGACCAGCGGCGTGATCGGCCCCACCATCACGGTGACGGCTGATGGGTTCACGGCGAACGTGTCCCACACCACGACGCTGAAGACCTGCGCGATTTACGTCGGGTCGACGTCGCTGGCCCCGGCTAACAAAGAGGGTGAGCCGAAGTGCCAATAAGGCCTTTGGCCTGAGGCATCAGGGCGGCGGGGGAAACCCCGCCGCTCTTTTTTTTGGCCTTATCTTGGGGCGCGATGACAGACAAACGCCTTTATCTCACAGTGGCGGCTTGCGCCGTCGTGGTCCACATCGCCGCGCTATGGAATCAGTTTGCGATGGACGACGTGGTGATCATCGTCTGGAATCCGCTCGTACAATCGGTCACTGGAGTCTGGCGCGCGTTCGCCGCCCCCTACTGGCCGGCCAATCTCGGCGGACTCGTCTACCGCCCGCTCCCGGTCGCATCTTATGCAATTGATTGGCAGTTTCACTCAGCGGTGTGGTTTCACGCCGTCAACCTGCTGTGGCATGCCGGTACGGCGGTCGCCGTGGCGGCCCTCGCCCGGCGCTGGGTGAGCGCGACGGCGGCGCTTGCGGCCGGACTCATCTTCGCCGTCCATCCGGTGCACGTCGAAGCCGTCGCGAGCGTCATTGGCCGCGCCGAGCTGATGGCCGCAGTGGCGACGTGTCTGGCGGTATACGCCGCGGTCGCACGCGATAGCGTCGCATGGAGCGCGATCTTTCTTGTCGTGGGGCTGCTCAGCAAGGAAAACGCGGCGGTGGCGCCGGCACTAATCGTCTGGGCTTGGGTGCTCGGGCTCGCGCGGCCATCGCGGCAACGCGTCCTGCGTTACAGCGTAAGCTGGATCGCGATTGCGGTAGCCTACCTGACGGTTCGATGGATTGTACTGCATCCGTACCAAGGTTTTCAGAACCTCGCGGCGCAGTTCCTCGGTCAGGGTCCCGTTGCCATTCGCCTCACGGCGATCGGCGCGTTCGTCGATGTCGCTCGACTCCTCGTCGTACCGCTGTACCTGCAGGCCGATTACTCGCCGGCTGAACGAGTCACGATCACGACGCCGCTCGATTCACGATTTGTCACCGGGCTTCTTTGCTTCGCTGTTTGGGCCGCGTTGCTCGTTCTCGCATGGCGTCGCGGCCGGCGCGTGGAGGCATATGGGCTCGGTTGGATCGCGATCGCGTATTTGCCCGTTGCAAATCTCCTCTTTCCGCACGGCGTTCTGGTCGCCGAAAGGCTGCTGTATCTGCCGTCGGCCGGCCTGGCGTTCGCGGTCGGCGCGGCACTCGACCGGGTCCCTCGGCGCGCGTGGGCTATCATGTTGACCGTGCTCGTTGGTGTGGGCGCTGTGCGCAGCGCGGTGCGCGTGCCTGTCTGGCGCAACAACGGAGCCCTCGCGTTAAGCATGATCGCGGATGCTCCGCGTTCGTACCGCTCGTGGGATTATCTCGGCTGGGAGCTGTTGTGGGCGGGAAAGAACGAGCGGGCGCTCGAGTCGTTCCGCCGAGCGGGACAGATCTATCGTGCCGACGCGAGAGTGTATCTCGCAGCGGCTCACATGGCGTATGCGCTCGACCGTGTTGTGCTGGCCGATTCATTGCTGATGCGGGCCGACTCGGCGTGCCCGCAGTGCCCCAGCGCGTATCGGAACCAGGCGAACGCTGCACGCATGCGAGGCGATACTGCAGCTGCGGAGTTTCTGCTGCACCACATCCAGCCTTCGCCTTCGCCTCGATGAAACGCGAGTTGGTAGTCGTTTTCAGCGCAGCCGTTGCTGTGTACGTCGGTTCGACACCGCTGGCTCCGGCTAAGAAAAGAGGGGCGAGCCGAAGTGCGCGTAAGGCCTCAGGCTTGACGCACCAGGGCGGCGGGAGTAACCCCGCCGCTCCTTTTTTCGATCGCGATCGGCGGGCGGCATGATTTCCCCAGCTCCCCGAGCAGCCAGGCGAGCCCCCGCGCGCGCGCGCTGCGCCAGGAGAGGCCGGTGAGCTTCTTCACGGCGCGGTAGCAGGCCGCCGGATCCATGTCCTGCGCGATCGCGAGGCGATAGAGGGACGTCTGCTCCGACTCCCACTGCAGCAGCCAGCCGGTCAGCCGCACCCACATCCGCAGCTTCTTGAGGCAGGGGAGCCCATCGTGCGCGAGAATGCGCGCGATCTGGTGCCGGCTGCGCCGTGTGATGTGGCGAGCAAGCACGTCCGTGCGGATGCCCTGAAACGTCGAGAGCTGAATCACAACCTCTCGGGTCGCGGGAGAGATCCAGTGCAATGTCGCGAGCATCAGTGCAGCGAGCGGCTGCAGCATCTGCCCATTATAGAAGCGGGTGTCAACGCGTGTCCAGTGCAGCCGCTCCATAAGTCATAGCGACTCTCGTGACATCGCGCGTAGCCTTCGGCCTCAACAATTCGGAGGCGACTATGCGGCGCACCGTCGGACTCTCGATCACGCTGTTTGCACTCACGGTTCTCAGCAATTGCGGCAGAGACAACGATCCCGCCGGCCCGAATGTCGTCGAGCCGAGAGGCAGGCCAAGGCTGTCGGGTGGGGGCGGATCCTACACGTATGTCGTGATTGACAGCTTTACCGGCACGAATGGAACGAACATCGTCGCGCACACGGCGAACACCGGCCAGTCGTGGAGTCTGAGCGGCGGGTGGACCGACAAGATCAAAATCCAGAACAACACCGCACAGCTCGCCTCCGGCGCCGACAACAGCAACTGGCGCATGGCCATCACGACCGATGTGGCGGACGACAGCTTCGATCTCTGGACCGACTACACCCGCGGCTCCCAGAACGTGCTGGGGGATTACGCGCAGCTCGAGTTCCTCGCGAAGTCCGGGGCGAATCCGCCGACCGATCGCGTCTACGTCTCGATCTCGCGTCAGAGCGCGACGACGGTGATGATTCGCGTCGTTCGGACACTCAACTTCTCCACGGCACAATCGATCATCTTGGATTCAGCCTTCCCGCTCGATACCAGTGCGACCAAGCGGATCGGTGCCACAATCGCCGGCCTGACGCTGCAGGTGTGGTGGGAGCCGGCGGGGGGCGGGACACGCACAAACATCGGCAGCCCCGTAACCTTGACCGCCGACTATCGCGACGGGTTGCATCGGCGAGTCGCATTCAACTTCGTTGGCGCGCAGGCGTTCAGCGCGGGAAGTCCGAGGATCGACAACTTCATCGTCGCCAAGCCGGCGCCGCCGGAGACTGGTTGGGTATTACTCGTCGATCGCTTGCCGGATTTGGATACGTCGCGCGTCGTGGCCTTGCCCAGCGACACATTCAGAGTCTATCGAACCGACGTCGGACTCAGTTTCAACGCAAATGTGACGGACTCCGCTAAGCACGTCTTTTTTACGAACCATTCCATGTCGTCCATACAGTTCACACAGACCGGCCGTTTCTTCGTGCGCGTACCGGATCCGGGTTCTGCGGCTGCTCTCCTTCAGCTGATCGGATCGCTGAGAAATGAGTCTCAGATCGCGCGCGCGGGTTGGATCCCGCGCAGCGCCCTCGAAGAAGACGTTAGCTACCGGTTCCCGGTGGATGGTGTGGGCCAAAAGCGTGTTGATTGGGTGCCGAACACGGCGAGCACCTGGGCCATGCGCGCGATTCGTTCGCCGTTGGCATGGGGATGTGAAACTGGCGACTACGACAACACGCCCGTTCGTCTCGGAATGGTCGAGTACAAGCACCAAGAAACCCATCCCGAGCTGGCACACTCGAGTCCTCAACTCTGGGCGCCGACGGACGATGCCCAACTCACTAAGATTTCTCCGCCCGCATCACAAGCGGCGGTCGAAGACATGCAAAAACACGCCATGGCGACGACAGGGCTGCTCAGTGCGGAGGGCAACAACGGTTCTGGTATTGCGGGCGTGAACTGGAGATCAGACTTGCGCCTGTACGCCGCGTACAGCGCGGGAAACAGACAGTTGCCGTTCCAAACGGGTTTCTACGTCCTCACGGGGAAGGTGCAAGCTGACGCGCCGCGCGTGCTGAGTTTCTCCATCGATCAGCGGGTTCCGCATGGTCCGAGCGTGACGCAGCTCGATCGCGAAACGGCAATTGATGACGCTGCCAGTGATCTCCGACAGATGTTGTTACTGACGCCTGGGCTGCTGATCGTGGTTGCGGCTGGCAATGAACAGTTTCACGGTACCGTCGCGAACTATCGACAAGACCCTAATGCAAGGCTGCTTCGTGCCGCTCTCCTCACGCTGCGGGAGGAGCCGACTTACAGCGCCCGAATCATCGTTGTCGCGGGGACCTACACGGGAAACAACTTCTGGGCCGTGTCGCCCTACAATTCGAATGAAGGCAGCAACTTCTTCACCGGCGTGACGGATGTTGCCGCTCCGGCACAAGACGTGACCGTTCTTGACCGGTGGACCGGGGGGGGTGCGGTTCCTACGACGGTGAGTAACGGCACGTCGCTATCGGCACCGCTCGTCGCCGGGGTTGCCGGACTGCTGCTCAGTATGGACCCGTCGCTGACGCCACCGCAGGTGAAGGACTACATCGTGCGGGGCGCGCAGCAGCCGCGCGCAAACGAGCAGACAGGCCAGGTCGCCGTGCCACAACCCCCCTCGGGCGCACCGGGCACCATCTATCAACTTGACGCGTACGGGTCCCTCACGCTCATGGCCGGCGAGCGGCAGCACATCCCGCTGTGTGGCAATCGCGTGTGGGTGCAAGACAATCAGGTGATTGCGGAGCGGGACCCGACCACGCACACGACCGAGACCCTGATCAATCTAGGCGAAGCGCGAACGTTCGTGAACGTACGCCACGGCGGACGGCGTATCGAGGTATCGAACGACTTGAACGACCGTGCGTTTGAGTTTCAAGTCGACCGCTGGGTCGAGACGCAAAACGCACCGACCACGCCCTACGGAGGAACCTTCGTCTCAATGCAGGCATGGTCTCACGACGTCGACACGCTTGTCCGAGATCGGTACTGGACGTCCGCGGACACGGCGTTCTTCGAGTACACGGTCCATACCTTCAACCCCAGCACGCAGAGACTGCTGGACACACTTGTACTCACGCTCCAGCGCTTCACCGGTTCAGAATGCGTTCGCAAGGAATCCGATGGTGACTGCAACCTCGAGCGGTGGTCCGTCGGCACCGAGGAACGTGTGCAGGAGAAGTTTGCTTACGCGCCGATAGGAAATCGCCTATTCGTGGCTGTCACGTACTTCGTGACACGTTGGTTGGAGTTTAGCGGATGGTCGGATTGTCCATTGCCCCCTCCGGGGCCTCAAGGTCCTCCGGATCAAACGACGTGTCGCAACACTACGTATCAGGAAGTCTCCGAGCGCAGTGAACTATGGGCAATCGATCTCACAACCGGTGCGGAAGCGTTCCGATGGACTGTTCCGGGGCAAGTCTACTGGTTAGGAGTCTCTGAAGACGGAGGGCAGGTCGTCACCGGGGAAGGCGTATTGACGACCGTTTGGACTGTGCAACCAAGGCTCGACGGATCGGGATTCGAGCAAGTCTGGAGCAATTCAGGTACCGTTACCGGGTGTGGTATTCACTACCGCAACCTCGCAACCAAAGCCGAGGTGCGGCCGCAGATCCTCACCACGGATGGCTGTACGACCCCGACGCGGGGAAATGGGACGATTGCCCCGGCACCAGTGGTGGGGCCAATATCACCTTAAGGGCGGCGCTCAGATGTGCGCCTCGTGGTTGGGGCGACGTCTTAAGGATTAGGTTGGGAAAAAGGATTGCATGCGAATCCACTTCCGTGCCTGTGCGATCATCGTTTTGCTAAGTGGCTGCCAATCGGCGCGGACCCGGCCTCACCAACCAGGTCCGCAGGCCGAAGGCTCCCAGTGGCCGCTGCTCGTTGACCGCTTGCCCGATCTCGATACCTTGCGGGTCGTGACCGTTCCACCGGACACGTTTGAGTGGTATCGCACCGACATCTCCCTCTCATTCAAGCCGGATGTAACCGACTCTGTGAAAGTGCTGTTCTTCGAGCGCCATGCGATGCGAGTCCTAGGCGTCACGCAGGTGGGGCGGTTCTTCGTGCGCATCCCCGATCCCGGCCCAACAATGGACGCCCTGCGCCAAGTCGTCGAAACGCTTCGCCGTGAGCCGGAGATCGCGCGCGCCAGCCCGATCCCACGGAGCGCGCTCCAGAATACCCACTAGTCACCCTCCAACCATTGGGCCTTATCTTGGGGCCCATGGCAAAACCGGCGCTCCGCGTCGAGCTGCTGTTCTACCTCACATTCCTTGCCGCCTTCGCCATTCTCGTGGGCGTGGCGACCTCGCTGCTCGCCCTGGCGATGGCGCGTCGGTCATAACGTTGATGTTCGGACGCATGGTGATTCGCCCCTGACGGAGGAGCAGCGCGACTACGTACACGATTGGTGGGAATCGCGCTACGGAAAGAAGAACATCTATATCCACACCGACCACTACCACCTCACGGTGCCACAGTGAGAACTCATCTGATGCGACTGACAGCCGCAATGTTCATACTGCTAGTCAGCCCACGGCCGACGCTCGGGCAGGTCCCCGGAGCGAATCTGGCGGTTGAGACCAAGGTCACGGCTGTCTCGATGCACGGCGATACTGCGTATGTCACCTATGTCCTGAGCAACAATGCGAGCAGTGCCGAGCGCATGTTTCGGTTCATGGTGGATGCTCCCGCGGCGCCGGTATACCTCTCGCTCCCTACCCCGGCGGGCGGGTGGACGTCTGGCAAGATGTTCGGAGAACGCTCCGTCGCGCGGTGGGCGGCGCTCGGTCAGCGCATGCTTCCAGGCGAGGAGAGTCCGGCTTTGACGCAGCGGGCGATCGGCCTTCCGGGCGTCGTGATCTCATGGGTGCGTGGCTATACGCCACCGTCTGACGTAATCCCCTCGGATACACTCCCCTTGGAGGATCCTCCAAGCGTTACCGATAGCACGGTCGGAGTCGACGACTTCCCTCTGATTCGGACCGCCAGCACATTCATAACACGGTTGGACAGCCTTCTCGACCTGACGTGCGGGACTTCACTGGCCTGGATCACGAGTTCCACGGTCTGCACCAGCCTCGGTGCCAAGCTGGATCTCGCAAGCCAGAAGCTGAGTCAAGCGGACACCGCAGGTGCGGAGCAGCAACTCCAGAGCTTCCTTTCCGAGCTGGAAGCTCAGCACGGCGTTGGACTGCCCGTAACCGACAACGCCTACTGGCTCCTAAAAGCCAATGCGGAGTACATCATCGCGCAGATCTAGACCGCGCTGAAGTTGCCCGAGCGGCGGGGGATTCCCCCGCCGCCCCTTGTCCGAACTCGACAGTGCATATTGTTGCACCGTGTCGACCCCCGAGACCGTCGCTCCGCACAGAGCCGAGCGCCCCGGCCCCAAACCGCCGCTCCGCACGGAGCTGCTTTTCTATCTCACCTTCATCGCCGCCTTCGCGATACTCGTCGGGGTGGCGACGTCCCAGTTCGCCCTGTCGATCGCCCCCGAGCGGGGCGTCATCCTGGTCATCGTGTTCGTCGCCATAGAGGTTGGGATCTTTGTGCTCTACGGCCGCAGCCTCGTGCAGCGCCTGGTGCTCCGACCCCTCGGCCGAGTCATGGAAACAGCGGATGCCGTCGCCGACGGCGACCTCGCGGCGCGAGCCCCCGACGCCGACACCCGAGACTTCGCCACCCTCGCCGAGCGCCTCAACCGCATGACGGATCGCCTGCTCGATGCCCAGAGCCAGCTGGTGCGCTCCGAGAAGCTGGCCAGCATCGGACGTCTCGCCGCGGGAGTCGCCCACGAGGTCGGTAATCCGCTCGGCGCCGTCGGCACCTACCTCGAGGTGCTGCGGCGTCGCGGGATCGATCAGGAAGTCACCGAGGGAATGGCCCGCGAGCTCGAGCGCCTCGACCGGATCGTTCGCAGCCTGATCGATTACGCTCGGCCGCAAGAGGATCCGCTCGTACCGGTTGATCCCGCTCGTATCGTCCGCGGAGCCTTCGAGCTGCTCCGGGCACAGGGCGCTTTTCGCCAGGTACGCGCGGAGCTCGATGAAGGCCTTCATACGCCCGAAATCCTCGGCCGGGCCCACGTGCTCGAGCAAACACTCGTCAACCTCTTGTTGAACGCCGTCGACGCCACACCGCCGGGTGGGACGATCATCATCGGCGTCCGCCGCTGGGCCTATGAACCGGGGCAGGCTCTCCCCAAGCGAGCCAGCGATCCCGGATTTGCGACGTTTCCGCGAGTTGTCGAGCGGCGGCCGTCGCGGGTCGAGTTCGCAGCCGGTCAGCCCGGGACGTTGCTGTTCGTGGCTGACTCGGGACCCGGCGTCACGCCCGAGGACCGCGACAAGGTCTTCGAGCCGTTTTACACAACCAAGGAACCGGGTCGCGGCACCGGCCTCGGTCTCGCGATCGTGGCGCGGTCGGTGCACGAGATGGGGGGCGTCGTTTGGGTCGATAGTGCACGGGAAGGCGGTGCGGCCTTCAAGCTGTTCTTCCCAATCGCCATTCCCCGATGAAGAGAATCCTCGTTATCGACGACGAACCAGGCCTGCGCCAAAGCCTCGGTCTGCTGCTCACCGATGCCGGCTACACGGTTACGGCGGAGCAGAACGGCCGCCGCGGGCTCGACCTCGCGGCCCGAGAGCCGTTCGACCTCGTCCTGTGCGACGTGCGCATGCCGGAAATGGACGGCCTGACGTTTTTGCGAAACTACCGCCAGCGCGGTGGCAGCGCGCTCGTCATCGTCATGAGCGCCTACGGCGGCGAGGACGCCGCCATCGCCGCTATGAAGGAAGGCGCGTACGACTATCTCCCCAAGCCGTTCCGTCCCGACGAAGTCGTGCTCACACTCCGCAAGGCGGAAGAGCGGGAGCGGTTGCGTCAGGAGGTCGCCGGTCTCCGGGCGCAGCTGGCCGGGGGGGGGCCGGAAGAGCGGGGGCTCGTCGTCGAGAGCCGTGCCATGCGCCAGGCGCTCGCGCTCGTCGCGCGGGTCGCCGAGCACAACACGACCGTCCTGATCACCGGGGAGAGCGGCACGGGGAAGGAAGTGATCGCCCGGGCGATTCATCGCGCCAGCCCCCGCGCCAACAAGGCGTTTGTCGGCATCAATTGCGCGGCCATCCCCGAGGCCTTGCTCGAGTCGGAGCTGTTCGGCCACGTGCGCGGCGCCTTTACTGGAGCGAGCGGCGACAAGACGGGTCTGTTCGAGCACGCCAACGGCGGCACGCTGTTGCTGGACGAGATTGGCGAGCTGCCGGTTGGCCTTCAGGCCAAGCTGTTGCGGGTGCTGCAGGAAGGCGAGATCCGCCGCGTGGGCGATCAGAAGACACGCAAGGTGGACGCCCGGGTCCTCGCCGCGACGGCGCGCGACCTCGAAGCCGAGTCGCGCGCCGGGCGGTTTCGCGAGGACCTGTTCTATCGGATCAACGTCGTGGTGATCGAGCTGCCGCCGCTGCGCGAGCGGCAGGACGACATCGCGCCGCTGGCCCGTCATTTCATCGCACGCCTCTCGCAACGCTTTCGCCGGCCGCTCTCGCTGAGCGACGACGCCCTGGCGTGGCTCGAGCAGCAGGAGTGGCCCGGCAACGTGCGTGAGCTGGAGAATGCGATCGAACGCGCGGCGGTGCTGTCTAACCATGAGATCCTGAACCCGGCTGATTTCCAGAACGAACAGCTCCCTGCACCCCGCTCCCCGCCCCCGGAGCAGGGAGCCGGGAGCAGTACGCTGCGCGATGTGACCGAGGCCGCCGAACGCCAAGCCATTACCGCCGCCCTCCGGGCGACCGACGGCAACCGGCGCGCCGCCGCACAACGCCTCGGCGTGAGCCTGCGAACCCTCTTTTACAAGATCGAGCGCTACGGGATCGAGTGATGCAAGATTCTGCACTACTGAAGCAAACTG
>Ga0184638_1000429_pt1 | contig 11733 bp, 10 predicted proteins | sample PLM31_50_b2_FD_133141 | JGI IMG/M metagenome (GOLD analysis project Ga0184638, IMG submission 133141) | Groundwater sediment microbial communities from an aquifer in East River, Colorado, USA - PLM3-1_50_b2 | ecosystem: Environmental > Terrestrial > Soil > Riparian zone | place: USA: East River... | reverse complement strand
GCGCGACGGGGTCGTGGGCAGGCCGTCCCACAGGACCGCGACCGCATAGCCAAGCGCGACCGCGGACGCCTCCAGGGCGATGTAGGCGCGCAGCCGGCTGCGCGGCCAGGCGGCGGCGGGCGGCCCCTCGGCGAGCGGCGGCGTGGAGTTCATGCGCGAAGTATCCCAAACCCCCACCCTCAGCGATCAGACCGAATTGACAGGAGAGTTTCGATCTTGGTAATTACTCTTCTCGTTAGCTTTTCCCCCGAACTCCACCGCTCTCGGCTTGAGCATCTCGGCATCCATGCCGATCTGATGAGGAGCCGTCCAGAGCGTGCCGCCACGTCCGAGGAGGGATCACCGATCCTAGGTATCAAGCCGGCACGAGCTCTGCTTCCCCTTGTCCTTGTCGCCGCCACCGTCGGGGCCGTCGTCGCGCTGGACCCGGCCGGGTGGCGGGACCCGACGGCGATGCCGAAGATCGAGGTCTCGACCGCGTCGAACAACGGCGGCACGCCGGGCGCAGCGACCGGCACGGCAGGCGAGGCCTGCCTGTCGGAGGACCGGGCGGCCCAGGCGAAGGTCCACCGGGTCACCGGCGCGGTCCCGACCTTCCGCGTCAACGCCGTCCCAGACGGGCAGACCTACGACCTGCGTGGCGCCCACATCGTCGGCTACCCGGCGGCGAACCACTATCCCCTGATGATGGGCAAGTACGGGCCGGGCCGGGGCACCTGTGTCGTCGGGGGCCGGGTCGCCGGACTCCAGCCCCGCCACCTGAACTGGCACCAGATGAAGGGGCGGGTCGACGGTGACGGCCTGAACATCAAGGCGCGGGGGGGCGTGGTCACCGGCACCCGGATCGACAACGTCGAGGACGGGATCGCGACCACCGGCATCGACCCTGGCGGCATCTCCATCTCGGACGTGTACATGACCTACATCCGCGACGACTGCATCGAGAACGACTGGGTCGTGAATGTCACCGTCCGCGACAGCCTGCTCGACGGCTGCTACACGGCCATCTCCCAGCGGCCCGACCCGGAGATGAACCCGCGGCTGGCCCCGCCCGACGAGCGGTTCACGCTCGACGACGTGCTGGTGCGGCTGCAGCCGATGCCCTACGACCGGGCCAGGTCGCGCTGCCCGGCCAACGTCGCCGGCAACTTGGGCAACGGCGGGTTCTTCAAGTGGTCGCCGTGGGCCAACCGGCTGGTGGTCCGCAACTCCGTGCTGCTGGCCGAGCGGGCCAGCGTGAACTGCAGGCGGGTCATGGACTTTCCCACCAACGCCGAGTACCACAACGTGACCCTGATCTGGCTCGGTCCCGGCGACTATCCGGGCCGCTTGCCCTCCAGCGGCGTCACCGTCACGAGGAACCGGCAGCTCTGGGACCGCGCACGGGCGGACTGGCTGACCCGCCACGGCTATCCAGCCACTTCCTGAGCAAGACGAATTGCTCAAGTGTCTCGACCGTCGTAGACTCCCACCTGGATAGATCCGTCAGCCGGTCCAGAGGGGGGCCGCGAACAGCGAGGTGGCTCGGTGACCAACGTCGCCCTTGTGCCCGACTGGGTCGAGTGCGAACCGTCGCTGCCCGACGCGCCCGCGTTGGAGGCGATGTTCAGGTTCTTCGGGACCGACGTCCGCGTCAGGTCGGCCAATGTCGGGCTCCTGCAGCACTGGGCCACCGTCTACGGCGCCTTCCGCGTCCCGCCGGGGCCCGCCGAGATCACCGTCCGGGTGACCAGCGCCGCAGACGGGCCGCCGGTCCCCGGCCAGGTCGTCGTCGAGCACGGCGACGACCGCCGGATCTGGCAGGGCGACGGGACGGTCTTCCCACCGCTGGGCGTCCCGCCTCTCGACCGGTGGGTATACCTGCGCGGGGCGGCCGTGGCCCGCGCAGGGCGGGCGGTCCTGCTGGTCGGCAGCCCCCATTGTGGCAAGACCCTGCTCGCCATGGCCGTCGTGGCCAGGGGCGCCTCGCTCGTCTGCGATGGGCTGCTCGCACTCGACCCGCGCGACCTGCTGCTCGCGCCCTTCCCCAAGACGCTGCGGCTGCGCCGTGAGGTCCTCGCCCAGCTCTCGATCGATCCGGCGCACCCGGCCCTGATCCCCTTCCGCACGCGGGCCGGGACGGTCGAATGGCGGGCGGACCCGCGGATGCTGCTCGGCCCGAGAGCGGCACGCGTCGCGGCCGACGTCGGCGCGGTGGTGTTCCTCGAAGCGCCCACCGGGTCCGGCGATCCGCAACTGGAGCCCGTCGATCCCGACCAGGCATTCCTGCGGCTGCTGGGCCACCTACACCAACGGCTGGCGGCGCTCGCGATGGCCCACGGGCCACTGGCCGCCCTCTCCCGGCGGGTATCGACCTTCACGTTGAGCGTCGGGTCGCCACGCCAGACGGCCCGGCTCGTCGACGAACAGCTTCTCGACTGACATTACTGCCAACGCCGTAGCTTCCATACGTCGGTTGAGTATCTCCTTCTCCTTGAACATCCCTAAGATCTTGAAATCGTCAATCTGATCAACACTCTTTCAGGCACCTATGACAGCTCTCCGTCGCACGCGTGTGGTGGTCACCGGCGTCGCCGGCTTCATCGGCTCTCACCTGGCCGAGGCGTTGCTGGAGCATGGCCACGAGGTGATCGGCGTCGATGCCTTCACCGACCACTACCCATCCGCCGAGAAGCAGGACAACCTCTCCGGGCTGGTCGACCAGCCCGGCTTCCGCCTGCACCGGCTCGACCTGGCACTCGCCGACCTCGGGCCGATCCTCGACGGGGCCTCGGCAGTGCTCCACCAGGCCGCGCAACCCGGAGTCCGCAGCTCGTGGGGGACCGAGTTCGCCAGCTACGTGCATCACAACGTTCTGGGAACCCAACGACTGCTCGAGGCATGCGTCCAGACCGCGGTCCCCCGCCTGGTGGTCGCGTCCTCGTCCAGCGTGTACGGGGACGCCCCGAGCTACCCGACCACCGAGGAGTCGAGGACCCGCCCGGTCTCCCCCTACGGGGTGACCAAGCTCGCCGGCGAGCAGCTGTGCCTGGCCTATGCCCAGCGGAATGCCTCCTCCATGGCCGTGGCCATGCTGCGCTACTTCACCGTGTACGGCCCCCGGCAGCGGCCGGACATGGCCTTCCGCCGCTTCATGGAGGCGGCGCTGGCCGGCCGGCCGGTCGTGCTGTATGGCGACGGCCAGCAGACGCGCGACTTCACCTATGTCGACGACGTCGTCCGGGCCAACCTCCTCGCCATGACCGCGCCGGTGCGGGCGGAGGCGATCAACATCGGCGGCGGCCGCCGGGTCACGCTGAACCAGACGCTCGAGCTGGTCGGCGCGGTCACCGGCCGGCAACTGCGGGTCGACCGCCGCCCGGCCCCACCGGGGGACGTCCGGCACACCGGCGCCGATGGCACACGGGCCGAGGCCCTGCTCGGGTACCGGCCGGAGACCGACCTGGAAACCGGCCTGGCGGCGCAGGCGGCCTGGGTCGCCGAGCGCCACCGCAAGGCCGCCGAGCGAGCGGCCACGGCCGGCAAGCGCCAGCGGAGCCAGGCATGAGCCGGCCAGCCCCGGTCGACGACCGGCGCGGCCCTCGGGACCAGGCCGAGAGGCCGACCGGCGTGCTGCACGTCATCACCCACCTGGACCAGGGCGGCGCCCAGGAGAACACGCTGCTGACCGTGGCCGGGCTCGACCGCGACCGATATCGGGTCGACCTGGTCACCGGACCCGGCGAGCTCGAGGAGCGGGCGGCGGTGGCCGCCGACCGGCTGATCGTGCTGCCCTACCTCCGCAGAACGCTCCTGAGCCCAAGCGACCTGCGGGTGGCCGCCACCCTGTGGCGGCTTGCGGGCAGCTACGAGGTGGTCCATACCCACGGCTCCAAGGCTGGCGTGCTCGGGCGGGTCGTCGCCCGCCTACGTGGCGTGCCGGCGGTGGTCCACACCGTCCACGGCTTCCCCGTCCACGACCACATGGGGCGGGTACAGCGCCGGCTGTTGCTCGCCCTGGAGCGGGTCGCCGCCCGCTGCGCCAACCGGATCGTCTGCGTCTGCGACGCCAACGCCGGCGAGGCCCTCGACCTACGCATCGCCCGGACCGAGCAACTGCGGGTGGTGGTGAGCGGGGTACCGACCGAGCAGATGCACTCGGGCTCGGCCGAGCGGGTCCTCCGCGAGCTGCGGGTCCCGTCCGGCGCCCCGGTGGTGGGGACGATCACCCGGCTGATGGAGCAGAAGGCGCCGCTGGACTTCGTCGCCGCCGCCAGGCGGGTAGTCGAGGCCGTGCCCGACGCGCACGTGCTGATGGTCGGCGACGGGCCGCTGCGCGCGCAGGTGACCGCCGCCACCGCCGGCATCCCCCGGCTCCACCTGCTCGGCTTTCGCACCGACGTGCCCGACCTGCTCGCCGCCATGGACGTCGTCGCGTTCAGCTCGCTCTGGGAGGGCTTGGGCCGCGCCCTGACCGAGGCCGTCCTGGTCGGCAAGCCGGTGGTGGCCACCGCCGTCAATGGGGTGCCCGACCTGGTGGTCGACGGGGAAACCGGCTGGCTGACCCGCGCCGGCCACCCCGAGGAGCTGGCCGACCGCATCCTCCGGGTGCTGGCCCTTCCCGACCGGGGAGCCGCCATGGGAGCCGCAGGTACGCGAAGAGTGGCCGGTCGCTACGACGTCAAGGAGATGGTCGACGGGCTGGACGCGGTCTACCAGGACGCGCTGCGGGCTCAGCGAAGGCCTCAGCGGTGAGCCGCTGGCTGCTGGCCGCGACGGTCGCCCTGCTGCCGCTGCTGGTGCCCAGCGGACCGGGGGAGAGCGCCCCGGTGGACGTCGCCGCCGTGCTGTACATCGCGCTGGCCCTCGCCGGGTTGGCCTGGCGCGGCCGCGGCCTGCACCTGCCGGCCATGGGCCCGCTGCTGCTGATCCTGGCGGCCAGCCTCGTCGCCACCGTCTTCAGCCTGAGCGTGCTGCACAGCATGCAATCGCTCCTGATCGAGGTGTACCTGATCGCGCTGCTGGTCTGCGTGGCCAACGAGCTGGACGGCGACCGGCGCGGCCTGCGGTTCGTCCTGACCGCCTGGTCGGCGACGGCGCTGATATGGGCGGCCGTGCTGATCGGCTTCAAGCTCCAGCTGCTGCCCGAGACGCTGCAGCAACTCCTGCTCGACGCCTCCGACAAGGGCGGCTACCGGGTGGCCGGTCCCTCCAAGAACCCGAACCTCGCCGCCAGCTACATGATGACCTCGTTCTTCGTGCTGTTGGCGTCGCCCTGGCCGCGGCACCGGCCCGTCCGGCTGGTCGCGGCCGGCTGGCTGCTGGCCGGGATCTGGGTGACCGCCTCCAACGGCGCGCTGCTCGGCGTTGGCATCGGCCTTGGCGCCATGGTCGTGGCCGCCGGGCTGCGGGCTGGCCGCACGCCGAGCCAGCGGCTGGCCATGGCCGGGGCCATCTTGGCCACCTGCGGGCTGATCGGCGGTGGCGCGCTGATGGCGTTCGGCATCCCGCGGGTGCAGGTGGCCGAGGTCCAGGCGGTGGCCGCGACCCAGCGCGAGCGCGGCGGCGTGTTCGGCGAGAGCGTCGGTCGCCTGGACCGCGGCGTACTCGGCCGGCTCGAGATCTGGAAGCGAGCCTGGGACGGCGCCGGGTCGCGAGTGCTAGTCGGCGTCGGGCCGAACTCGGCCTCGCGGATCCCCGTGCCGCCCCGCACCCTCGGCCGTGAGCTGCACAACGACTACGTGGCCTTCCTCGTCGAACGCGGCGTGCTCGGCCTGCTCGGCCTGCTCGGCCTCTGCAGCGTCGTGCTCCGCTGGTCGGGTCGCCTGCTCCAGGCCGGTGGAGAGGGGCGCTGGCGGCTGGCGGGACTGGGCGGCGCCGTGATCGCCAACCTCACCCTGGCCGCCAGCCACGAGTCGTTCCACTTCCGCCATCTCTGGGTGCTGTTCGGCCTGGTCCTGGCGGCCACCGCGGTGGCCGCCGGCGACCGGGGCGCCGCCATGCCGGCGCGCCGGCGCCCCCCAACCAGGGAGCTGGTCCATGCCAGTGCTTGACCGCCGGACCGCCCTGCTGCTCAAGGCCGACACCGAGGCGGTGGAGGGCCTGGCGATCCCGGGAACCGTCCTGACCCGCCTGCGGGTGGCTTCTTCGTCCAGCGTCCTCCCGCAGGTCCTGGGGCGCAGACGCCGCCGCACGGTGGTGGTGACGACCGACGCGCTCGGCGATCCCGACACCGCCGACCTCCTGGCCGGCCTCTCCCTGTCCGGCGTGCGCGTGGTCCGGCCGCAGGACTGGTACGAGCGTGTGCTGCGCCGGGTCTCGCTGGACGAGCTCGACGAGTCGTGGTTCCTGTTCGACCGACCCCTGCGCGCCCGACGGCTGTACGCCGCCGTCAAGCGGGCTACCGACCTGCTCGCCGGCGTGCTCGGCGGCCTGCTGGTCTGCCTGCTCGTGCCACTGGTCGCCCTGCTGACCCGCCTGGACGACGGTGGACCGGTGTTCTTCCGCCAGGAGCGGGTCGGACGGGGCGGCCGGCCGTTCATGATCTGGAAGTTCCGCACCATGCGGATGGACGCCGAGGCCGGCGGCCCCGTCTGGGCCGCCCGCGACGACGACCGGGTGACCCGGCTGGGCCGGGTGCTGCGCAGCACCCGCCTGGACGAACTGCCGCAGTTCTTCAACGTGCTCGCCGGCGACATGGCCCTCGTCGGCCCGCGACCGGAGCGGCCACGGTTCGTGCGCCTGCTGGAGCGCACCATCCCCTTCTACGACCGCAGGCACCTGATGCGTCCTGGCATCACCGGCTGGGCGACGGTCCGCTTCGGCTACGGCGACAGCGTCACCGACAAGTGGCAGTCACACGAATACGACCTCTACTACCTCAAGCACCGCTCGCCGCTGCTGGACGCCGAGATCTCGGTCCGCACCATGCTCGTGATGCTCCTCAGGAAGGGACAGTGATGGCGGTCGTGGACGAGCTGGCCGCGCCGCCGCCCGAATGGCGGTTCCGACGCCGCCTGCGGCCGGCCCAGTTGACCCGCGAGGTCTGGAGGGCCCGAACGCTGATCTGGACGCTGGCCGAGCGGGAGATCCGGGTCCGCTACAAGCAGGCCGTGCTCGGCTTCGCCTGGGCGGTGGTGACCCCGCTGGTGCTGATGATCGCCTTCACCCTGTTCTTCCAAAGGGCGGCCAGGATCGACACCGCGCCCGTGCCCTACCCGCTGTTCGCCTTCATCGCGCTCATCCCATGGACGTTCTTCTCGACCGCGGTCGCCCAGGGAGGCCTCAGCCTGGTCAACAACGTGCAGCTGCTGAACAAGGTCTACTGCCCGCGTGAGGTGTTCCCGCTGGCCAGCGTGGTCATCGCCAGCATCGACAGCCTGGTGGCCGGCGTGGTGTTCGGGGTGCTGCTGCTGAAGTTCGGGGTCCTGCCGGCGCCGACGTCGGTGTGGGTGCCCGCGCTCCTGGCCATCCAGGTCGCCTTCACCGTCGGGGTCACCCTGCTCATCTCGGCCGTCGTCGTCTACCTACGCGACCTCAGGCACGCCCTGCCGATCGTGCTGCAGCTCGGACTGTTCGTGACGCCCGTCGCGTTCCCCTTGGACGTCGTGCCCACCTCGCTGCGCGGGCTCTACGTCGCCCTGAACCCGCTGGCCGCCGTCATCGACGCCTACCGGCGGACCGTGCTGTTCGGGCAGCCGCCGCGGCTGGGGCTGCTGGCGATCGCCGCCGCCGGGGCCGCGGTCACGATGCTCGGCGGCTACCTGGGCTTCAAGCGGATGGAGGCGGCGATCGCCGATGTGGCCTAGCCTCAGAGAACGGCGGCTGGCCAGGCAGCGCGGGCCAGCCGCCGGAACGATCGCCGCCACCCACGTCTGGAAGCGGTTCCGGGCCGACCGGGGGCGCCGGCTGCTCCGCGACGAGCTCCAACTGCTGTCGGCCCGGGCCCGCGGGCACGGTCGGGGCTGGCGCTGGGCGCTCCGCGACGTCGACCTGGCCGCCGAGCCGGGCGAGGCCGTCGGCCTGATCGGCTCCAACGGCTCGGGCAAGTCGACGCTGTTGAAGATCCTGACGCGGGTCACCTACCCGCACACCGGCCGGGTCGAGACCGCCGGCCGGGTCGGCGCCCTGATCGAGGTACGGGCCGGCATCCACGGCGACCTCACCGGGCGCGAGAACATCAAGCTCTACGGCACGCTGCTCGGACTGGGCCGCCGCCAGATCCGCGAACGCTTCGACGAGATCGTGGCCTTCGCCGAGCTCGAGGACGCGATCGACCGGCAGGTCAAGTACTACTCGACCGGCATGCAGATGCGGGTCGGGTTCGCGGTCGCGGCCTTCCTGGAGCCCGACATCCTGCTGGTCGACGAGGTCCTGGCCGTCGGCGACGCAACCTTCCAGCACCGGTGCCTGGAGCGCATGCGGACCGTCCTGGCCCAGGGCACGACGCTGGTGTTCGTCTCCCACGACCTGGCCGCCGTTGAGGCCACCTGCAGCCGTGGCCTCTGGTTGCGGCAGGGCATGGTCGCCGCCGACGGGCCGGTGCGCGAGGTGGTCAACGCCTACCGGCAGTCGATGGAGCTGGAGGCGGAGTCGACCGTTCAGGTCAACGGCGACCTGCGCCTGCTCAAGGTCGAGGTTGGCGGGCCCGACGGCGGCATCCCGAGGACCCAGGAGCCGCTGGACCTGCGCCTGGTCCTCGACAGCCCCCGCCCGCGGGCCGGCCGGCTGTTCGTCGGGATCAGCGAGGGCGTGGCGACGCCGATGTTCCTGCTCCGTCGCGACCTGGACCTGACCGCCGCCGAGGTGGAGGCGCGCTGCCGGATCCCGCGGCTGCCGCTCCCCCGCGGGCGCTTCTTCGTCTGGATGGGCGTGTTCGACCCGGCCGGCCACGACCTGCTGCCCTGGCAACCGGTCGCCCGCCTCGACGTGGCCGGCCCGGACCCGGAGATCGGCCCGCAGGGCATCGTCTGCCTCTCCGCCGTGCACGTGGAGGCGGCCTGGGAGGTCGGGCGACACTGAGCCGCCGACCGCATCCCGCGCTACCGCCGGCTGGCCGCGGCCAGCAGCAGCACGCCGACGACGACCAGGTAGCCGCCCACGACGTCGGTCGCCCAGTGCTTCCCGGCCGCCACCCGCGCCGCCCCGTGCAGCCCGAGGGCGACCGCCGCGGCGGCCACGGCCGCCGGCCGCCAGCGTGGCCGCAGCTGGCCGCCGACCACCAGGCCGATCCCCCAGCCGAGGGCCACCAGCAACGCGGCCCCCGACGGGTAGGCGCCGCGGGCGCCCTCGGCGCCCAGAGCGACTCCCGGCCCAGCCCGGTCGAACAGCACCCGCATCGCATGCTGCAACGGGACGGCAAGCAGACCCAGCGACAACCAGCGCCAGCGACCCGGCCGCAGCGGCCGGCCGCGGACGGCGTCGACGGCGACCACGGCGCCGACCAGCGCGACCGGCAGCAGGGCAAGGCCATAGGCGGCGTAGGGCCGGCCGGTCTCGGTGGCCAGCACCGTGACCGCCCGCCGGTAGGTGCGCTGGTCCAGCGGCGCCCGCAGCAGACGCCGCAGGCGCTCGTCGGGCCCGCTGGCCTGTGGCCCGACGGCGGCGCCCAGCAGCACCGCCAAGACGAGGCAGCCGAGCCGGGCAAGCGCCAACGACCGGCGCCGCCGCCTGGTGCCCACCGCAGCTGCCGTAGCGTTCATACGTGTCCGAGAGGCGTGGATCGGGGAATTCGGGGCGTTAGAATGTCACACCGTGCGGGCACCAGGCTGCCCGCCTGAACCATCGATCAGACGGGGGGAGCCGGGTGGACAGGAGCTGGGCCCAAGCGGCCGATGGAAGAACGTCGCAGGCCGCGCCGACGCTCGGCGACTACGCCAAGGCGGTCGGCCGGCGCAAGCTGATCGTGGCGGCCGGCCTGGGCGTCGGGCTGCTGCTGGGCACGATCGTGCTCCCCGCTGCGCTGCCCGAGAACGGCAGCTACCAGGCGACCGTCCGCCTGAAGGTCGCCCAGTTCGTGTCCGACACGATCGTCCGCGAGCGGCCGCAGTTCGAGCTGGAGAAAGCCGAGGGAAAGGGCAACGCCCTCCAGGACATCGTTCTGGCCGACGAGGTCCTCGGCAAGCTCGGCGGTCGAGCCACCGGGCTGAGCGCGCAGGACGTCGTGAGCCACCTGACGGTCAGCCCGGTCGTCGGCAGCTCGTACGTCGACCTCGGCTACAGCGACGGCGTCAAGGCCAGAGCGGACAGGGTCGTCGCCGCCTACGCCAAGACCTGGGCCGCCCGCCGCAACGCGCTGGACGCCCAGCGGCTGGACACGGCCACGGCCAACCTGGACAGGCAGGTGGAGGAGTTGCGGGAGCGGCTGTCCGGCCCCCCGTCGACGGTGGCCGCCGGCACCGAGCTGAGCAACGCCCGGACCAGGCTCGAGGCGCTGCTCACGCTCCGCAGCCAGGTCGAGAAACAGCGGCTGTTCCTCGGACCGCCCACCGCGGTGCTGGGCACCCCCATCGTCACCGAGCTGAGCGCGCCCACCCCCCACGGCCTGCTGCTCGCCCTCGGCCTGCTGATCGGGCTGTTCGCCGGGCTCGGCGTCGCCGTGGTCGCCGAGGCGGTACGCCCCAAGGTGCTGGCGCCCGGCGACGTCGAGCATGCGACCGGGCTGCCGGTGATCGCCGGCGTGCCGCCGACCGGCATGCGTGGCGGCCTGCCGGTGGTCGACCGGCCGTTCAGCCCCGCCGCCGAAGGGTTCCGGCGGGTGGGCGGAGCACTGGAGCGCCGCGGGCTCGGCGACGAGGTCCGCATCCTCGCCATCGCCTCGGCCGACCGGCGCGAGGGCCGCAGCCTGCTGGCGGTCAACCTGGCCCACCTGCTGGCCCGGCAGGGACGCGACGTCCTGCTGGTCTCGGCCGACCTCCGCCACCCGGCCCTCGACGAGATCCTCGGCGTCGCCGACGAGCCTGGCCTCGCCGAGTGGCTCGAGAGCGGCGGGCCCGACCACGAGCTGCCGCTTCGGCTGGTGGCCGAGCACCTGCTGATCCTGCCCGCCGGGTCCACCGATCACAGCCCTGGCGAGCTGCTCACCGCCCGCCGCGTGCGGGCGGCCCTCCACCACCTGGCCAACACCGGCTTCATCGTGCTGATCGATACCCCGCCTGTGCTGTCGTCGGCCGAGGCGACCACGATCGCCGCCGTAGCCGACGCGACCCTGCTGGTCGCGAGGGCCGGAGCCAGCCGCTGGCGGGCGATCGAGCACCTGGCCGAGGTCTTCCGCCGCGACGGGATCCGGCAGATCGGGACCGTGCTGCTCGGCGACCGCGGACGGCCGTCGTCGCTGCTGCACACCAGCCTCGGGCTCGGCTATGCCGGCCGGCACCAGGCGGGCAACCGCCGCCGGGCAGGCGGGACGGCGCCTTCGTTCATGCCCCCGGTGCCGGCCGCCGGCGGTGCCGACGAGCAGGACTTCCAGGCCCCGCCCGCCACCCTCACACGCCGGGACCGCTGACCCCCGCCGCCCCGAACCACAGCGCTGCGTAGTCCCGGCCGGTCAGCTGCGACAGCCGGGCCACGTCCGAGGCGAAGTACCGGATCAGCTCGGCGCGCGTCTCCGCCCGCATCGATGGGTAGTTGCCGTCGCCGTACTGGCGATAGAGCAGGCGCGGCAGAGCGCCGCCCTTGACCCGGGTGACCACGTCGGGCATGCCGACCCGCCGGACGGCCACCGCGGCCTGCTTGACCACCCGGGCGGCGACCCGG
>Ga0184638_1000428_pt1 | contig 11747 bp, 11 predicted proteins | sample PLM31_50_b2_FD_133141 | JGI IMG/M metagenome (GOLD analysis project Ga0184638, IMG submission 133141) | Groundwater sediment microbial communities from an aquifer in East River, Colorado, USA - PLM3-1_50_b2 | ecosystem: Environmental > Terrestrial > Soil > Riparian zone | place: USA: East River... | reverse complement strand
GGTGGAATCTGGGTCGCGGACTCCACGTCCACCTCACGGAAGGGGCCCTCACTCATCCATATCGACCCGGAGACGAACCGAGCAGTCGCGACGATCCCCGGTCTCGCCAGCCTGAATGTTGGCACCGGGGACGGCTACGTGTGGGTCCATGGGTGGCTCTCCGCGATCGACCCGGCAATAGGAACCGGGGCGGAGGACCGGCTCGTCGTCCTCCGGATCGATCCGCGAACGGACGAGATCGTGGGCGACCCAATCTCCATGGAGTGGTTCTACCCGTTCGCCTTCGATGAGGGCGGCGTGTGGTTCGTGGACAAAGCGGGCCCCTCGGTCTCCCGCCTGAACACGCAGACTCTCGAGATCGATCATTCGGTCACCGTAGATGCAGTGGCACAGGATTCCACGGTGCACGCGGCGTTTGATATGAACACGGGGACGATCTGGGTCGCGAACGCCGATGACAAGATCACTCGAATCTACCTCAGGTAGACCTTCATACGCTTGGCTCCGATACGAGTTGTCATTCATTTGCCCCTCGGTAGCGGCGTGACTCCTCTGCCATCCGACCCGCCAGGACGCCGGCCGCGCCGGCCGCCAGGAAAAACGCCGGGTCGTCCCTTTGGGTCCGGCCCATCGACTTCACGTCGAAGCCCAGCTCGTCGAGCTTGGCGAGGGCCGGGCGGCCGTCGACCTCCACCAGCTGATGCCGCTCCTCGAGCTTCCGACCCCTGAGCGCCTCCCACACCGCGTCACGCTCGCGAGCGTCATCGAGGACGGGTACCGCGACGTTCGCCCCGGACGTACAGACCTTCTCCAGGATCGTCAGCGAGTGGTGCGACACGACGCGGTGGCGCGGGCGCGCCTCCGCGAATGACACGCGGAGGGCCGCCACTGGCACGCCCTCGAGGGCCTCGGCGGCGTTCAGCGCATGTCCGCTCCCGAGCGCGCTCACTCCCCACGTCGTGTCGGTCCCGAGGTTCCCGGGGCCGTCGGCCACGACCACCACGTCCGCCTCCAGCACCTCCACGGCCGCCAGGAGCCCGGTCCAGATCGTCACGGCTTCGAGCTCCCCCCCGAACGCCTGCCCGCAAGTGATGGAGCCGTCGAGCAGTCCGGCGTCGCGCAACCTCGGCACGAGCAGGGAGAACGAGCCGGGAAGCGCCGCCCCATCCGTCATGACGTAGGCGACGCGCGCGACCCCGGATGCCTTCGCCCCCGCGGCGACCGGCCCGATCATCGAGTGCAACGGGGCGGCCACGACCGGGGTTCCCCGGAGCCCGCGCGAGCCCTCCAACACGTCGCGATGGGTCTCCTCCACCGACCGAACGGCCACCTGCTGCGGCGTGTACCGTGCCTTCATCACCCGGCCGCCGTGGGCGAGCTCGGTGGTCGGCCCGCCCTCCACCGCGATCACCAGGTGGAACCCGCCGGTCCCCAGGCCCAGCGCCACCGCCGTCGTGTTGAGCAGCACGACGTCCCCCACGCCCACCGATCCGGTGAGGTCCGGGTAGGCCAGCGCCGGGGCCCGCTCGCCCTCCACCTCCACCACCAGCTCGATCGCCCCCGGGCGTGACCCGCCCACCGACACGACCACGCCGCGACGCAGCCTGATGCCGGCCCGTTCGCCACCCATGGCCCGAGTATCATGCCGCACCGATGCACCCGCTCGAGCGTCTGGTGAACCTGGTCGCGCTCCTGCTGGAGTCGCGGCGTCCCCTCACCTTCGAACAGATCCGGGCGAAGATGCCCGAAGGCTACGGCCAGGACGACGTCCAGTCGGCCAAGCGGATGTTCGAACGCGACAAGGACGTCCTTCGCGACGTCGGAGTCCCCATCGAGGTCATCGCCACCGACGCGTGGGACGTCGAGCACGGCTACGCCATCCCCAAGCACCGGTACTACCTGCCGGAGATCGACTTCACCCCGGAGGAGATCTCGGCCCTGTTCGTGGCGGCGCATGCCGGCGGACCCGACGATGCGGCCGAACAGGCCGTGCGCAAGCTGCTGTACGGCACCGACGGCGGGCTCGTGGCCGGCGCGCCCTCTGCGCCCCTGGCCGCCGAGGCGGGGGCCGTCGACACTCGCCTGACCGCCGCGGCCGAGGCAATCGCGGAGCGACGGAGCGTCCGGTTCGCCTATCGGACCTCGCGGGGCGTCGAATCCGAACGCCACGTCGATCCGTGGGGCTTGGTGTTCCGGGCCGGGCACTGGTACCTCGTCGGCCTGGACCGGGAACGACAGGAGATCCGGGCGTTCCGCCTGTCGAGAGCGGGCGGGGAGCTCCGGCTCGACGGGGAAGCCGGCCGGCCGCCGGATGGGTTCCGGGCGGCGGAGCACGTGATCGGCGGGCCGTTCGGCCCGGGGGAGCCCGAGGAGCGGGCCACGGTGGCGTTCTCGCCGGACGTCGCGTGGTGGGCGACCCGCGGAGTCCAGGGGGCCGTGATCGAGGACACCCGGAAGGACGGCTGGGTCCAGGTCAGCCTCCCGGCGGCCCCGGGCGACGCCCTGGCGTCGTGGATCCTGTCGTTCGGCCCGGACGCCGTGGCCGTGGCGCCCGAGGCCCTTCGCGCCGAGATCGTTCGCCGGCTGGAGGCCGCGCTTCGATGACCCGTCGTTCTCGCTCCGCCGCGACGTCACGGGCCTCTGACCGGTTGCGGCGGTTGCTCGTGCTCGTGCCGTACCTTGTCAGGCATCCGGGGACGGAGCTGGCGGAGATCACGCGACTGTTCGGGGTTCGCCAGGACGAGCTGACCTCGGACCTGAACCTGCTGTTCGTCTCGGGACTGCCACCGTACGGACCGGGTGACCTGATCGGCGTGGCCATCGAGGACGAGCGGGTGTGGATCGACATGGCCGACTACTTCTCCCGGCCGCTCCGCCTGACCCGGGCCGAGGCGCTCGCCCTGTACCTTCGGGGGACCGCCCTGGCCGTGACGCCCGGCCTCCGCGAAGCCACGGCCCTGGCCTCGGCACTGCGAAAGCTCGAGGAGCGCCTTGGCCCCGAAACCCTCGGCGAGCTGGCGGAGCGGGTGGAGGCCGCCGAGGGCGGGAAGCCCGCCGAGACCTTGGATGCCCTTCGAAAGGCCGTCGCCGGCAACGAGCGAGTGAGGATCGAGTACTACGCGGCCTCCTCCGCCGAGACCACGGCTCGAGAGGTCGACCCCGAGGAGGTGTTCTTCGCCATCGGGAACTGGTACGTGGCCGCCTTCGACCATCGCTCGGGGGAGGAGCGGCTGTTCCGGGCGGACCGGATCCGCTCAGTGGAGCCGGCGGGCGAGACCTTCGAGCCCCGAGGCCTGGCCGGCGCGGGGCGTGCCCTGTATACCCCCACGGAACGGGATGTACCGGTTCGGCTGCTGCTGCACCCGGCGGCTCGGTGGGTGGGCGAGTACTACGAGGTGGACGCTGAGACCGAGACCCCCGCCGGCGACCTCGAGGTGCAGCTCCCGGCGAGCCGCCTTGAATGGGTGGCCCGGCTGGTCCTCCGCCTCGGGGGAGAAGCGGAAGTGTTGAGCCCACCCCGGCTGAAAGTCCGGGTCCGAGAGCTGGCCGGCCGGACGAAAGAATTGTACGAATAGAGTAGTCCCTTCCGCCCTCCGGACGCTAAACCGTTTCGATTGCCGGACCGATACTGGTCCTGACATGACCACCATCCGAACCACCTGCCCCCGCTGCGGCGAAGTGGACATGGGCCCCGAGGCCATCCTCCTCTCGGTCCTCCAAGGCGGGCGGGAGGGCACCTACCGGTTCACCTGCCCCACCTGCCTCGACGGGGTGGAGAAGCGGGCCGACCGCAAGATCGTGGCGCTCCTGGTCTCGGCCGGCGTGGACGTCTCGGGCCGGGGCGAGGCCGAGGAGCACACCATGCCCATGTTCGACGAGGAGACCGAGGAGCGAGTGGACCCCCGCGGCCGGCTCCCCGAAGGCCCGGCGTTCACCGTCGACGACCTCATCGACTTCCACTTCACCCTCCAGGACGACCGGCTCATCCGGGAGTTCCTGGCCGGTCAGCGCTGAGCCCACCGCTCGGCTAGCATCCTCCGCGTGACCACCCCGGCGGCCGTCTGGATCATCGTCGGCGTGGTGAGCACCCTGGCCATCGCCGTCGTGCTGGTGGGGCTGGTCCGCCACGTGCTCCTACTCGGCCGGACCCTCCGCAGGTTCCAGGAGGAGGTGCAGCCCATCGCCGAGGACATCGCGGCGGAGGGGGAGCGCGCGTCGTCGAGGGCCGGGAGCCTTCCAACGGAGAAGCCCCGGTAGGCGCGGGGCCCTTCTCGAACCTCGCGCAGTAGAATCGCCCCGGGCGCCTGCCCACCTGACGAGATGTTCAACATCGGCCCTCTCGAGCTCATGGTCATCCTGGTCATCGCCCTGCTCGTCGTCGGCCCTCACCGGCTGCCCGAGGTCGGGCGGTCCATCGGCCGGGGCATCCGCGAGTTCCGGAAGGCGCAAGACGAAGTCCAGAAGACCATCCAGTCCGCGCTCAACGAGCCGGCATCCACGGCTCGGCCCATGCCCCGCGCCGACGCAGCGCCGCGGCCCGAAGGGAAGTCGGCGACCGACGCCGCCGATGCCACCGATGCCACCGATGCCACCGAAGGGAAGGACGTCGCCCGCCACGTCGGCAAGGGGCTGGCCGAGCTCCGCAAAGCCAGGGACGAGATCCAGCGCAGCTTGCGCGTGGACCTGGACGACGAGGGCGACGGCGGCCGGTCCACGGCGGGGTAGGCCGATCCTCGTCGATCGCCGATGAAGCTGATCCCCCAACGGCTCCGACGTCCTCGCCGCGATCCCGAGGGGACGATGACCCTCGTCGAGCACCTCGAGGAGCTTCGGAGCCGGCTGTTCCTGGCCCTGGGGGCCATCGGCCTGGGCTCGATCCTCGGGTGGTTCCTGTACGGGCCGGTCCTTCAACTGCTTCAGAACCCCTACTGCGAGACGATCGAGAACCTGCCTGCCGGGAACCGTCCCCCAACCGGCTGCAAGTTCGTGTTCACCGGGGTCCTCGAGCCGGTGATCATCAAGCTCAAGGTGGTCGTGTTCCTGGGGCTGTTCATCGCGCTGCCCGTCGTCCTTTGGCAGCTGTGGGCGTTCGTCGTGCCCGGCCTCACCCGTCGGGAGCGGCGGCTTGCCGTGCCCTTCGTGGCCTCGTCCGTGATCCTGTTCGCCCTGGGCGCCGTCATCGCCTACTTCACCTTGCCGAAGGGACTCGGCTTCCTGCTGGGATTCGCCGGCTCGGGGTTCGTGCCGCTGCTCACCGGCGACCGGTTCCTGGGTTTCGTGATGCTGCTCGCGCTGTCCTTCGGGATCTCCTTCGAGTTCCCGGTGGTCCTGGTCTTTCTCTCGATCGTGGGCGTGATCTCCAGCCAGCAGCTGCGCCAGTGGCGCCGAGGGGCCATCTTGTTCATCGCGATCTTCGCTGCGGTGATCACGCCGAGCTCGGACCCCTACACGATGACCGCGATGATGGTTCCCATGGTCCTGTTCTACGAGGGCGCTATCATCGTGGCCCGCCTGATGAACCGGTAGGAAGCCCATGGCCATCAAGGGAAAGAGCAAGCCGCGGAGCCGAAGGGTCGTGACCCCTGGGCCTCGGCCCTCGTACACGCCGGTGAAGAAGCCCCTCCTCGCCAGGCGGGGATTCCGCATCGGTCTGCTGGCGTTCGTGGTGGCCGCCTCGATCGGGGGCATCCTGTACGGGCTGGCCCGAGAGCGGACCCAGGACCGCGAGCGGGCCCTGGCGGAACGGGAGCGCACCGCCGCTATCACGTTCCAGGGAAAGGTCCAAGGAGCGATCGCCTCGGCCGGGCAGCCGGCGCCCCCCGACGGTTTCACCGCCTTCCCCGCCCTCACCACGGACGTCGACGGCCTGCAGAAGGGCACGGTCAAGCCCCAGACGGTGCGGACCGACGCAAACGCCGCCCGGAAGGCGGCCAAGGGCGCGTGGCAGGCCATGGACGTGATCGACGTCCTGTCGATCACGTCGAACAAGGGCTTCGACGCTGCGTTCGTGAACTACTTCTTCAACGCCAAGGAGAAGATGCAGGACGGGCTCAAGCTGTACGAGCACGCGGCGCTCCTGTTGGAGCGGGCGGCGGCGGCCACCGGGGACGAGCGCACCGAGCTCCTGGAGAGCGCGGGGGGGATCCTCGACGTCGCGGCCGATCTCATGAACGGGGGCTACAGCGACTTCATCCAGGTCCAGCAAGAGGCCGGCATCTTCCAGCCGTCGCTGCCGTCGGTCCCCGCCGGGTCGTGACCGACGGACTGGTCCTGCTCCACGCCTTCCCGCTCGACGCGAGGATGTGGGAAGCCCAGCTCTCGGCCTTCTCCGGCGTCCTGCCGGTGATCGCCCCGCATCTTCCCGGCTTCGGGGGCACCGAGCCCGGGGGCGAGATGATGACGATGGGCGCGGCCGCCGACCGGGTGCTGGCCGAGCTCGACCGCGCCGGCGTGGACCGGGCCGTCGTCTGCGGGCTGTCGATGGGCGGCTACGTCGCGTTCGAGCTGTGGCGACGGGCGCGACACCGGTTCGCCGGCCTCGTCCTGGCCAACACGCGAGCGGAACCGGACACTGATGAGGGAGCCGCGGGCCGCCGGGCCCTCGCCGAACGGCTGCGGCGCGAGGGGAATGGCTTCCTGGTGGAGATGCCACCCCCGCTCTTGTCGCAGGGAGCCCCCGAGGAGCTCTGGGCGTACGTCCGCCGGCTGATCGGCGATCAGCCGGCGGACGCCATCGCCGCCGCGTCCCTCGGCATGGCTGAGCGACCGGACTCTCGCCCCGATCTCCCGGGGATCGATGTCCCCACCCTGGTGATCACCTCGACGGACGACACGCTCATCCCGTCGGCGGTGTCCGCGCCCGTGGCCCACGCCATCCCCGGAGCCACTCTCCTGGTGATCGAGGGCGCAGGCCATCTGTCCAACCTGGAACAACCGGATACGTTCTCCGGCGCGGTCGAGGAGCTCGTGGAGCGGGCAGACCTTCGAGGGTAAGGCAGCGTCACCCGTAGACTTGGCGATGTGACCGATCCCAAACGTTTCGCCGCCCGGTACGCGTTCGAGCTGGACGATTTCCAGGTCGAAGCCATCGAGGCATTGGACTCCGGCGAGTCTGTGCTGGTCGCGGCCCCCACCGGCTCGGGGAAGACCGTGGTCGCCGAGTTCGCGGTGGAGCGGGCCCTGGACCTGGGGAGCAAGGCCTTCTACACGACGCCGCTCAAGGCATTGTCGAACCAGAAGTTCGGTGACCTGGTGGCCCGGTACGGCGCCGCGAGAGTCGGGCTGCTCACCGGGGACAACTCGATCAACTCCGAGGCCCCGGTGGTCGTGATGACCACCGAGGTGCTCCGCAACATGCTCTACGAGAAGAGCCCGACGCTCCTGGGCCTGTCCTGCGTGGTACTGGACGAGGTCCACTACCTCCAGGACCCATACCGCGGCGCCGTGTGGGAGGAGGTCCTGATCCACCTTCCGCTGTCGGTCCCAGTCGTGTGCCTATCGGCCACGATCTCCAACGCGGAGGAGTTCGGCGAATGGATCGGAACCCTCCGTGGCCCGACCAGGGTGGTCATCGAGGAACGGCGACCGGTGCCGCTGGAGCACCACTACCTGATCGGCCACGAGCTGCACCCGATGCATGTGCAGCACGACGGCGAGGCGCTGCCCAACCCGTACATCGTCTCTCTGGACCAGCAGGAGGTCCGGTACCACACGTACTACCGGCGGTCCTCGGGCGCGGCGCAGCACCAACGCATCCCCCGGCCCCGTGAGGGCCACCGGCGTGTGTATGTGCCTCGCCGAGAGGAGGTCGTGGAGGTCCTGGCCCAGAACGAGATGCTGCCGGCCATCTACTTCGTCTTCAGCCGGGCGGGCTGCGACCGGAGCGTGGAGTGGCTGATGGACGCGGGGATCCGCCTGACCACGCGAGAGGAGGCCGACCGGATCCGGGAGTTCGCCGACATGCGGGTGGCCTGGATGGCAGAGGAGGACCTGGAGACGCTGGGGTTCTACGAGTTCCGCGAGGCCCTGTCGGCCGGGATCGCAGCCCACCACGCGGGGATGCTGCCGGTGTTCAAGGAGACCGTGGAGGAGCTGTTCAAGGCGGGAGAGGTGAAGGTGGTGTTCGCCACGGAAACCCTGTCGCTCGGGATCAACATGCCGGCCAAGACGGTGGTCATCGAAGACCTGTGGAAGTTCTCCGGGGAACGGCACGAGCTCCTCACGCCTGGGGAGTACACGCAACTCACGGGGCGGGCGGGCCGGAGGGGGATCGACGAGATCGGGCATGCCGTGGTGGTGTTCCAGCGCCAGGTGCCTTTTGAGCGGGTGGCCTCGCTCGCGAGCACGCGAACGTACGAGCTCTCGTCGTCGTTCCGGCCCTCGTACAACATGGCCGTGAACCTGGTCCGCAACTACACGAGAGAGCAGGCCCATCGCCTGCTGAACTCCTCCTTCGCCCAGTTCCTGGCGGACCGGGGAGTAGTCGCGATGGAGCGTGAGATCGAGCGAGACACCGCCGACCTGGCCGGGTATCGCGAGCAGATGCACTGCCATCTGGGCGACTTCGCCGAGTACTGGCGGCTCCGGGAGAAGGCCGAGCAGATCCGGGAAGAGGCCCGCAAGGGCCGAGAGCGCGTCCGCACCGACGCGGTCCGCCACGCCCTGGCGGCCCTCCGGCCGGGCGACGTGATCTTCGTCGCTCGCGCCAGGCGCCGCGGTCTGGCCGTCGTGCTGTCCTCACGCGAGGGCCGGCCGACCGTCCTGGCCCAGGACCGGAAGTTCTTCCGGTTGTCCGTCCGCGACTTCGAGGAGCCCCCGATCGTCTTGACGAAGATCCCGCTGCCGCGTTCGGGGAGCGCCCGGAGCGCCCGGTTCCGCCGTGACCTGGCGGCGCGCCTCGTGGCCCTGGACGTTCGGCCGCCGAAGCAGCCGAGAGACCGCCTGGACGCACGGGCCCAGCGCGAGGCGGCCCGGCTGGAGGAGCTGGCGTCCCGGCACCCCTGCCATGCCTGCCCCGACCGGCCGACCCACGAGCGGTGGGCAGTTCGGGCCAGCCAGGTCGAGCAGCGGCTGCGGGGGATCGAACGACGGGTCAAGACACGGACCGAGACGCTCGCGCGGCAGTTCGAGCGGGTGCTCGGGGTCCTTGAAGAGCTGGGCTACGTGAGGGATTTCGCCATCCTTCCCAAGGGCGACGTCCTCTCCCGGATCTACGGCGAGGGCGACATCCTGGTGGCCGAAGCGCTGGGCGAGGGGCTGGTCAGCAGCCTGTCGCCCGCGGAGACGGCAGCGCTGGTTTCCACGGTGGTGTACGAGTCGCGGGAACGCGTGCCGCGGCAGGCGGACATGCCGACCGCCGACACGGCGGAGCGGTTCCAACGGTTGGATCGGCTTTGGCGTCGCATCCGGCGGTCGGAGGACTCGCACCACGTCGAGTTGTGTCGGGAGCTCGAGGCGGGCTTCGCCACTCCGGTCTTCCAGTGGGCAGAGGGCAAGCCCCTCCAGGACGTGCTGGCGGAGACCGGGTTGGCCCCCGGCGACTTCGTGCGCAACTGCAAACAATTGCTGGACCTCCTCCGCCAGATCGAGGAGGTGGCCTCAGCCCAGACCGCCGAGCTTGCCCACCAGGCCATCGAATCGGTGAATCGCGGCGTCGTCTCGTACACCGGCGTCTGACGCGTAGAGGTCGCGCCCGATCCAGACGGGCCGGTGGGCCCGATGGGTAGGATGCACCAGCCATGGGGAGCCCCTTCGGAGAGCTCACGGTCATCGTGAACCCTCACGCGGGCCGCCGGCGCGTGGGTCAGGAGATCCCCGAGCTCGAGCGCACGCTCCAGGCCCGGGGGCTCGCGTACCGGCTCCTGCGAACCGAGGGGCCAGGTGATGCCACCCGGTTCGCCCGTGAGGCCCTGTCGAGTGGCGGCCGATTCGTCGTCGCGGTGGGAGGCGACGGAACGGTGCACGAGGTCGTTAATGGGATGTTCGGCCAGGACGGGACGACCATCGTGCCGCAGCCGGTGCTCGGCGTGGTCGCCGCCGGCTCGGGGTGTGACTTCGTGCGGACGTTCGGCCTCCCCGGCGATGTCACCCGGTCGTGCCAACACCTGCTGGGGGAGAACACGTATCCCCTGGATGTGGGCAAGATCACGTATGTGGGCTCCTCGAACGGGGAGCGGCAGGTTCGGTACTTCCCCAATGTTGCGGAGGCCGGGCTGGGGGCGGCGGTGGCCGCCCGGGCCGACCGGCTTCCCGTCTCACTCGGCCAAGCGAAGTACTTCTTCGGGTTCTGGCTGACGCTTCCCCGGTTCAAGCTGGCCAAGCTGAAGGTCCGAGCCGACCGGAAGGACTACGAGGGGCCCGGCCTCATGGTGATCGTTGGCAACTGCCAGTACTACGGGGGAGGGATGAAGATCTCGCCTCGCTCATACCCCGGCGACGGCGTCCTCGACGTGTTGATCTTCAAGGGACCGAAGTCGGACTCGTTCACGCTCCTGCCGAAGGTCTACCGGGGGGAGCACCTCCCGCACCCTCGGGTCGCGGAGTTCCGGGTGAAGGAGGCTCTCGAAGTGGACGCGGACAGGCCGCTTCCCATCGAGGCCGACGGGGAGGTCCTGGGATCCACCCCGGCGACGTTCGAGGTCGTCCCGCAGGCCCTCCTGATGAAGCTGTGACCGGCGGCACGGGCGCAGGCCGCCACGCCGAGCGGCTGGACCACGCCGAGCGGGTGATAGGTGAAGCCGGCCTGGGCGCGCTGCTGGTCACGCCGGGACCGGATCTCTTCTACCTGACGGGCCACGCGCCGCCTCCCCTCGAGCGGCTCACCCTGCTGGTGATCGCGCCGGGGCGCGATCCGGTCCTGCTCGTGCCGCTCCTGGAGCGGCCGGCGGCGCTGGCGTCGCCGGCCGCCGACCGGATCGAGGTTCTCGGCTGGGCCGACGGCGAAGACCCGTACGCGGTTGGGGCCGGGCTCCTCCCGCCCGGCCGGCTGGCCGTCACCGACCAGACGTGGGCCTCATGCGTCCTTGGCCTCCAGGAGTCGTCGGCGGGCCGTACGTTCGTCGCCGCTGGCCGGGCCATGTCGCCGCTCCGTGCGGTGAAAGACGAGGAGGAGCTCGCGGCGCTGGCGCAGGCGGCGTCGGCCGCCGACGCCGCCTTCGCCGATATCGTCCTCGTGCAGTTCACCGGCCGCCGGGAGGCCGAGGTCGCGGCGGACCTGGCCGAAGCCCTCCGACGGCACGGCCACCGAACCGCTGACTTCACCATCGTGGCCTCGGGTCCGAACGGCGCGTCACCCCATCACGAGGCGGGGGAGCGGGTCATGGCGAATGGCGATGCGGTGGTGCTGGATTTCGGGGGGCGCCTCGAGGGCTATTTCTCGGACATTACGCGGACCGTCTTCGTCGGCGAGCCGCCGAAAGAGTTCGATCGGGTCCACGACGTCGTTCGGCTGGCCCAGCAGGCGGCGTTCGAAGCCGTGCGCCCGGGTGCCCCGGCCGAGGAGGTCGACCGGGCCGTCCAGGCCGCCCAGCGGGCCTTCGAGTCGTGGCGCTCGGTCTCGCTCTCGCGCCGCACCGAGCTCTTTTTCCGCATCCGTGAGCTCGTCCACGACCACGCCGAGGAGATCGCGCGATTCCTGACGCTCGAGCACGGCAAGGTGCTCTCCGACGCGAAGGGCGAGGTCGCGCGCGGGCTCGAGGTGATCGAGTTCTGCTGCGGGATTCCCGAGCTGTTGAAGGGCGGCTTCTCGG
>Ga0184638_1000427_pt1 | contig 11755 bp, 16 predicted proteins | sample PLM31_50_b2_FD_133141 | JGI IMG/M metagenome (GOLD analysis project Ga0184638, IMG submission 133141) | Groundwater sediment microbial communities from an aquifer in East River, Colorado, USA - PLM3-1_50_b2 | ecosystem: Environmental > Terrestrial > Soil > Riparian zone | place: USA: East River... | reverse complement strand
GTATTGACCACATTGAAGTTATTACTAGTCCTCAAAACCGAAACTTTACATCGATAGAACAGTACTATCAGAATTTTGATCAAGTTACAGATAATCAGGTTATTGATACCCTTAAAAGAGCTTTGCATAGGTAACACTTTTGGGATAATCTCCTTGATTCTACTCAAGTATATCTCATTACTGATGTTATTTCTGATTTATTGGGATATATTGGACAATTAAGATATGAGAGTGTACCGCTGCTATACAAATTTGGGATATTTCTGTTACTGGTTTGAATATTTTTAATTAATGAAGTTGCATTAAATTAAGTCGGACATTGAAATTTTTAGTGATAAGATATGTCATGTCATGTGAACATTATATATCACGCTAGATGTATTACCTGTACCATTGGATCTATTAATTTCATCAGGAGACCTTTACAGAATAACCCAAAATAAAAATGGAGTCATTGTGGTAGATACAAGATCTTTTTCAGAATACAAAAAAGGTCATGTGCCAGGCGCAGTAAACATTGATCTTTTCCAATTGCACTGGTTTGATACCACCAAAAGAGGTATCAAAGACTTTAACAGGCAAAGCAGAATATTGTTATCAAATATTGGTATAAGAAATGAAAGTAACGTAGTCTTTTATGACAATGTCTCTGGTATCTCTGCAGCTAGAGGCGTTTGGTTGCTTCTTTATTTTTCTCATGAAAAGGTATGCATGTTAGATGGAGGTTTTGAAAAATGGAAAAGAGAAGGTTATCCTATAGAAACAAAAAGTAATGCTCTAAAACATTCTAGATTCATGGGTAAACCTAATTCTAAAATCGTTGCTGATGCAAATGAAGTAAGGGGAGCAATAAACAACAAAAATGTGGTAATAGTCGACGCTCGTTCCACACAAGAATATAACGGTTCTGAAGTAAGAGCTGCACGGATGGGTCATATTCCATCAGCAATAAATATTGATTGGGCAAGAAATATTGAAACCAGTATTTTTAAAAGTAAAGAAAAATTGTCAAAAATTTATTCAAATATTCCAAAGAATGCACAAGTAATAACATATTGCCAAGGAGGATATAGAGCTGCAAATGCCTTTGTAGCCTTAAAGGTTCTGGGTTACAAGAATGTAAAGATGTATCTTGGTTCTTGGGGGGAATGGGGGAATAGACTTGATCTGCCAGCGGAACAGAGCTAATTAATTAAAAAGGCTGGATTTTAGTAATTGTATAACAATAAAATCTTGTGATAAAGCTTCATATCGTTCAAGCTGAGTACTGAGATTATTTCATTTTAGAACCTAAGCTAGGTAATGAATCAACTACCGTACTCATAGACGAAGGACCGTAATAAACATTTGGTAAACATCTTAAACCAACAATAAAGAGCATTCTCAATATACAATCGGTAACAACTTTAAGCCTTCCGCTCCTTTTTTGATTCTTTTAGGAATACCTTTAGATACTTTACTAATTCTATTTCATCTAACTCTAATCTTGCTTATGAATCATTGCTCGACTTACTCCTCTCATTCATTATTTTTTTAGCTGTTTTTTGGATCTCCTTATCCCGTTCAGCCTCTCCTATACTCTCTAATAATCTTAATTCTGAAGTCAGTTTACGAATGGATTTCCGTAAATCGATATTTTTTGAAACAAGGGTTGCTGAATTGTAAATTCCTACCAACATCATATATGCTCCTATACTTAGCATATTTATCGTTGCAAGACCAAAAGGAGGATGTGGAACAAGAGATAATGTTGCAGCTTGATCAGCACTGAATATTAAAAAAACTCCGACTCCGGAAATAATCATGTATAATCTTATACTCTTTTCATAACTAACTAATTGAGACATCTTCCAGAATAGAATTCCAAACGTTAATCCACCAATAGGTTTACTTAAAGTTAGAAAGGCTGTTCGTCTAGATGAAATAAAGAAAGACAGTCATAGCAATCGTAGAAAAATAACACTGAATTCGTTTAGACGATTTGTGTATAGTACAATAAGTGACTATGAGCCGGCTAATGCTGAATGGGTTTTAGGGCATAATAAAAGTCCATACTGGACGAAAAAAGAGGAAATTAGAAGAGAGAAATATATTAAATGTATGAAGGCATTGACATTCTTGGATTTCTCTGGTTTGGTAACAAGCACCAAAAATATAGAATCTAAACTAGAACAAAAGGATAAGGAAATACACAATTTGACACACGAGGTCTATCTATTAGATGAGGCATTGGAGGAAATTAAAGAATATTTGAAGATACAAAATGATTTCAAGTCAAACAAAAACAAAAAGACTACTCGATAATTCAAAAATGAAAAATACTAATTAATTTTTCCGTTTGTTGCACGATGTTTGAAAAGTATATTATCAATGGCAAAAGTAAAAAGAAAGATTCCATTAATAGACAGTGAAGGCGGTATAGGGATAGAAGACTTTGAGGATGAGGATCTATATGTTTCTACCCTAACGCCCGAAGGGTATGAATATGACGCCAAGCCCCTAGTAGATGATACTAAAGTTTGGACTAGTAGGCAAAAGGCTAAAAAGGCTTTTCAGGAGCAAGGATTTAGTTTAGGGGCTATTAATGAGGATTATAAAATTAGTGGTAAGTTAAAAATTCATGCTAACATAGGAGCAGAAAGATTTTTTTCACCTGTGGACATAAGCAAGGAACCTATTAGACAAAAAATAATTGTTATGAAGAGACTAAAAGCCCCCGAATATTATAGGAGAAAGGTAGAGAAAAGCAGAGAGTACGCGAATGGCTTACATATCACCTTGAATTATTTGGAGTTGATTTTCTTGGTAACGATCTTAGTTGCCAGTTAGAAAATGAAGGGGTATGCAAAGAACCAAGAAAGCAAATTAAGGTTACTCTAGCTGAGAACGGCCGTCAGAGAGCAGAATATACTATGAAAGGCTTGAGGGATAAGTATTATATCCGATTTAGTCGTAAGGCAGTAGATGATTTATTATCCAAGTGTGATACTGATAAGGATACCGTTATGTATTATGGGGTAATTCCATCAGATAATAATATTATGTCTCCGAAATTTAGATGTGGTGATTATAATTATACTCAATTCACTGATCTGGACTGGGAAACATTTATCGACTTGGCAAAAAGACCCGAAGGGGTTACGGGTAAAAGAAAGCCGATTCAATTACAAAATAAAGGTATAGCGTAATGACAACAATATCAGATCAGCAACTAGAGACTTTAACCTGTGGATTAAATACTCCTTATCCCCCAGTACCAATAAATGAGATCTATGATGCATTAGAAGGGTATGATTTGGGTACTTGTATTATTTGCGGTCAACCTGCAACAAAATTGAGTTATGCTTTTCATTTTAATCATGGTAGGGTTGAATTAATACATCATAAACTAAATTCACAAGATGATAAACTAATAGAACGGTATTGTGATTCTTGTGCAAGAAGACAATCAGCATAAAGAAAAGTTAGATAGATTAATAAAGAAATTAAAGGAACACTTCGAGAAAGAAGATATAACTATTCAATTAGCAAGAAAATTACTATTTGGTGATAACAGATAAAGATAACTAAGAAAGAAACTTATGGGATTATAGGAGATTCTGAGGAAGAGAGGATCAGTTATTGTCCCCGATGCAAGGAATCTGGATTTTATTCCATCTTACAACAAAGGATATACTTACCAAATCAACCAGTACCAAGTGGCAACGTCATGACTGCGGTACAATAGTACCTATTTATGAAGCAAAGAAAGAATCAATGATAAAAGACTTTGTTGAACCTTCAAATGATCCATTTGATCAAGGCAAGACAATTATAGGCCTTGGTAATAAGAAAAAGAAAACTGCATTTCAAAAAGAAAGACAGAGACAAAAAGATAGAATAGATAAAGAGAAAGATCCCGATATTAAACGAGAGTTAAGAAAAGGAAATAACTCACTGTTCTAAATGTGGCGAATGGTTAGAAGGCAACTCATTGTGCACCGAATGTGGAGAGTTAAGTAAATAATTACGTTCTCCGGTTTGTAGGTGATATCGATGATGCAGATTTGGAAAAGAGAATCACCATCCGGTCAAACCAAATTACTATCTTATACAGAATCATTAATCAAATGAGCCCTTTATTTAACTATACAAGCCTTATTGCTTATTTTAGTGGAAATTTCTCTCCATTACTCTTGGGTCTAGACTTTACGTAAACCTCAGTCAGTACATCATGTAAAATCTCTCTTACGTTGTCCTTGTCCAGATCATCGACTATGTCGTGTAAAATCTCTCTTGCTTCATCTCTCTCAAAACGTCTGTCCCTCATCTCAGGGCTTTTAATACGCTTTTCAATGGACTTGTAATTTTTTATGACTTCCTTCTCCATCTCCGTTACTCCGATCGCTCTTAGAAGATCCAACTGACTCATTGCATTTCTATAAAATTCTTTTCGTAGTTCCTTATCTTTAGCCACAAGTGTTGCTGAATTGTAAATTCCTACCAACATCATATATGCTCCTATACATAGAATGCTAATCGTTGCAAGACCAAAAGGAGGATATGGAACAAGAGATAATGTGGCAGCTTGATCAGCACTAAATATTAAAAAAACTCCGACTCCGGAAATAATCATGTATAATCTTAAACTCTTTTCATGACTAACTAATTGAGACATCTTCCAGAATAGAATTCCAAACGTTAATCCACCAATAGGTTTACTTAAAGTTAGAAAGGCTGTTAATATCAGAGCAGAAGTAATAGGATCATTTAAGTAAGGAAATAGCACATTTTTAAAAATAAACGTACTAAAGTAGTTAATTAAAAAATATATAAGCGGAATCGATAACAAGAACCAATATGCTATTGTTTTGATTGATTTATGCCTATAATTAATTAAAAGTACTGACGTCGCTAACCACATGCTAGCAAATGACAGTACAGAAGATATTTTATGTATTGTTTGTAAATTCGGATATTTTGCGATAGATATATCAATGGAACCACCTACAAATTGGCGAGTTTCAGGCGGCCTGTCATTAATCCTAATGGATGCATAAACTGCTGTCACGATTAGGTTAAAAATTATTAACGATATAGCTATAAAATACAATAAAACTGCTAAATTATGGTATAATCTGAACCATCTAAAAAACAAGGTATCTAGCTTTATCATCAGTAATGAACCAATGCCATAATTTGTAGCAATAAAGATTATCAGTATTACAGTTTTGAATTCCTTATAGTAGAACATTTGAAATGTCAAAAATCCAATTAAAATCGATGATACAGTAAGTGATATTAATGACACCATATAAAACGATTTAATCTTGATTCTAACTAGTTGTTGTTGTTCAATAATACTCTGCAGATATTTTATCATTCCAAATTGAAAAGTTAAGCATAAAGCAGTATTTACAGCAAAAATGATAGATTTAGCTTCTATGGGAATAAAATATTTATCAACTGTATCATAAATCTTGACCAACAAAATATCAACTATGAAAGTAGCAATAACCAGTATTAGAAAAATAAAAAATCGTTTGTTATTAAAAAGATATTCTTCAGCAGCGGACACTACTTTTTATTATTAAAATAGCTAAACATAATCTTTTTGTATGAGATACATCAATTACTATGAAATGAAAGAAATATACTTCTCTGCCCTAATTTCTTTTTCCATTTTGATACTTTCATCGTCGTTATCATTTGCAGAAAGTGCAGAATCAATAAAAATATTTCCACCAAAAAGCAAGCCATTCGGTTTGTCATACGAGGATCATGCTATAAACTATTGGAAATGGCAGCTATCCTTACCTATTGACAAGAGCCCTTACAAAGATGAAACTGGTGCTAAGTGCGCTAATGGTCAGTCCTCAAATTCATCAGTATTTTATGTGAGCGGTGGTGGAGGTGGCGTACATCATAGAACATGTACAGTTCCAGCTGGAAAAGCTCTTTTCATTCCTGTATTGCATGTAGAGGTTTCTGACAAGGAAATTCCAGGGGCAACACCAGAATATTTACGCAAGGTTGCGACTATTGATCAGGATCATGTTACAAGCTTGTACCTTAAAATTAATGATACAGAATTTATAAATGAAAAATATGACGGAGGAATAATAAATTCAAAGAATGCTTCAGCTGCTCAATATAGAACTCCCACTGGAATTTTCGATGTTGTTTTTCCTCAAAATGCTATTTTTGGCGCAGCTGCTGGTCCTTCTAAAGCAACGTCAGATGGTTTTTATGTCATTACCGAACCGTTGAAAAAAGGCACCTACAACATTAAGTATAGTGGAAGCATATTCTGTGAATTAACTGAGTGTTTAGATCTTACATTTGCACAGGACATGAACTATAAAGTGATTGCTAAGTAATCACTATTGTCACAGTTTTTGTAAAATTCATTTTCTTATTGTTTTTCTTCTTAAAATACTGATAGAAATAAGCAGTTATAGGATCCAGTATCGAAACAAGTTGAATTACTCCTGAGCTCATGACAACTTTTTCCAATAATTTTTTATAGTACTTCCAGCATTCACCTCTATGGTGGAGGTAACTAATCAAGCAAGAAATATCAGGACTGGATACTATCAAAATGACGTCTATTTTGTTTTTGAAAGTGTTCCAAGCCATGACGTAAAACTCAGCAAGGCTACAAGAGCACAAGTGGATGCTCTTGTTAACAATAATCAACAACTACAGCTTGTTACTAATGCCGTAACAATACTTCCAAAAGGCCCGGCGGGGTATGGCAATGGAGCAATTGATGGGATGGATTTGTTTGTCGATCAAGTAACTGGATTTGCAAGACTAACAGTAGCAATAAACGGAGGTCAAACGTACATTGGTCGCATTGAGACCGGCAATTGGGTGTCATGTCCAAATTCACCATTTGCACTTAATGGAACATGCAAGGAGGTAGGACATGCGAATGGAAATGCAAATGTGATCAATGTATTTTTAACAGTAAATCAAATGGTATATGTTGAAGGTCATTAAAAATTGGTACTAAATGCTACTGAATGTAAAGTTTAGTACCGTCTTAACCTTTCTTATTTTTCTCCTTTATTATCTTTTTTTTACCCCTTCTCTTGGGAAAGGAGAATCTGTTGCGACGGAAGAATATATTTCTGGCACACTGCAGCCTATTTGTAATTTTGAAATTCAAAATTCAACTGCGCCGAAAAACTGTTATTCAACAATAGACACACGCGCTGTGAATAGAAGTAGTCCGGATGAATTTGTAAATAAGAGTACCATCAAGACTCCTCCACAGGAGACGATAAATATGAATCCTCCTCATCAATACAAAATATTAAAATCGAAGGTTAATTCAGAATCTATTCCACTACATAAATATGATAATGTCGCCGAGCCAAGCTTTGGATCTAACGGAAAGATTATTTTTTATACCGCCAATCATTTTGCTGCCAGATCTACAGATGCCAAAAATTGGCGATATGTGAACTCATCCTTTGATTTTCTTGCTGAGAATGGAGTTGACGCGCTAGGACACCGTAACGGCAAAAGAATAGATTTATTTTGGGCAGATCAAAGGGCCACCTATGATACAAAGCATAAAATCTTCATTTGGATACGTCAAGGAATAGAGATATTTGAACATAGTCTAGGAGTTCATCAAACAAACATAGATAGATTAGCAATATCAAAGGATGCACATAATTGGACTGTTTACGATTTTAGACCAAAAGACATTTTCTCGATGTTTGGAATAACGGAAGCAATATTTGATTATCCAGAAATTGTAGTTAATAACAAGTATCTTTATTTTACTAGTTCAATTGGTGATTTTGATACTTCAGAAACGTATGGGTCAATTATACGTTTTTCTTTAAATGATCTAGGTAATAACACGAATGCCAAGTACGAAGCTAAATTAGATAGAGATGTCAAATCTATCACACCAGTAGACGGATCAAAGAATCCATTATACTTTGGTACTCATCTAAGAAACGACACTTCTAAAATGAAAATATATTCTTGGAATGATAATTCAAATTCCACTAAAGAAAAGATAGTTCGCATTTCTGCTTGGAATGATATACATAATAAAGAATTTTGTACTGAAAGCTCAGATCTGTGGTGGTGCAAAGCCCATACAAGTAGCAAAATAAGAAGCTCTTGGTTATACAAAAATACCATAAACTTTCTTTGGAATGCTGTAACAACATATGATGGAGGAGGAAAATGGCTTCCGTATGTCGATGGTGCTACCTTTAGGTTAGATAAAAATATGGCATACGAAAGAAAATATTATCTTGCTGATCGCTCTAAAGGGTGGGTCTTCGGGGCTGCTACACCTGATAGTAAGAACCGATTGGGGATGATCGCCTTTTATGATACTAATAGTAAACATCCTGCATTCAAACTTGGATTCGGAATATTTAATCATGATAGTCACAAATGGGACGTAGTTAGATTAGCTACCAGTACTTCGCGAATGCCTGTGCTTGATGAGAGCAGTGGGACCGACTATACTTGGGGTGACTTTATAACGATAAGAAAGCACATAGGTGCTTCAAAAGATAATTATTCATGGGACGCAGGAGGTTATACACTAATAGGTAAAATGTATCATGACGTAATACCGTATTATATAATGATCAAATAGCAATTTGACAGGAATACAAGTTGTAATGTAATGTAGCAGTATCTGCGGACCTTTTTTTTCTTTAATTTCTCTTACAACCTCTAACGGATCCTATTCCACTCAGAAATGAATCAAGTTGCATCCCAATACACTTCGCTAATTTGTGTAGCAGTTCCTTCTCATAAGATAATGAACGCGCTGAATTGTACAAACCGATTAGCACAAGGTAATATGAAATGGGCATGACGGAGAGTGTTATTAGTCCAAATGGTGGATACGGTAAAAGTTACAGAACTGTAATTTGAAGACTGCTAAACAGTATCATTATTTTGCTACTCCTGATAATATAAGGTAATTTTTTAGATTAGTATTATCTACGCTTCTTGCCATGAAAAAGAAAAATGACGCAAGAAGAATCCGCCGACTTGCCTAGTAGCAGAGAATACATAAATAATTAAGTTTCTTAAAATAGGATTTTCAAGTATATACGTAACAAGATTGTTAGTAATCAGATCAAGGGAGAATACGTAATAAAGTAATGGTAAAGTAGCTAACAACCAAAATTTCCACCATCCTGTTTTCTTTTGATGCATCTTGGTATAATTTTTCAGCAGTAACGAAGTGACTAACCAAACCAAACGAAATAAGCGAGCCAATTCTATACACATCATAAAAAAAGGATTTACGAATATTTGATATATCCCAAGGGTTGGGCTCAGGTGAGACGTAGGATGTTCGGACACTTCGGAGTTCTCTGCTAAGATTGATGGAAGAGAAGTTATGAATACTTGGAAAGATCCTAGTGATAGGCAGAAGTTTTATGTTGAGCCGTATAAAGCTAAGTAAGTTAACATACGTTGATAATAGCTACTATGGTGAAATCAAGCCTGGAACCTATCTCGGTGCTGTCCATGGGTGGTTCATTTTTATAAAACCGCTATCTCCGAGTGAGCATACTGTCCGTTATGTCAATGACGTCAGGTCCACCACGCTAGGTGCAGGAAATACGAATAATGCTGATATCACATACTCATTTAAGGTTAAATAGCAAATAAGAAATAATACTCATAATGAATCAGATCTGATATTTCAATTTAAAAAAGTAGTGCCTATAATCCTAAATTAATCCTTAATTGATCTTTTACTGATTCATCATGACATGTTAAGTGTGATGTTACTAAAGTCTGGTATGTTAGATCTATAGTGATTAACGTTATGTACATCAACTATATAATGATTTTTTGTGCTTTTATTTAAGGTATTCAAATAATATATGTTACCATATATAGTCACCTATGGAATCACCCATGGAATAATTTATCAATTATTGTTGGAAGACCTGCTATAGATATATATATTGACTAAACCTTGAAATTGAATTAGTTATATATATATATTAAAGTTAAAGTGAAATGAATAATTTAATGAAAAAATTAAGAAACTAGTTCCAAATTTGGGATCGTACAGGTTCGAATCATCATTATTCAAATTGAGGATGCTATGATAGCGCCTTAAACGATATGGTAGATGAGCCATTGAAACCTGGCATTTATGATGCAGTTGCAGCAGGATACTTTGTATTACTCAGAGGATTAACACCTTCCACATATCGAATCGTATTTGGCTCTGAAGGTCCTGGTAAATATGCAACGAGATCAGTGTACGACTTAGTAGCTTTCATGACAAAAGAAAAAGACTTCAGGATATATAAGGATCATCAAGATATTACAAGTGAACAAATCTCATTCTATTTTTATGATCACATTCACTCGCTTCAGGTTTCATTCCTCTTTGTCAATTCCATATATCCTTTTGCTGAATAGATGAGTTATTAACGAAAAGGTTGTTAGTGATATTGAGGATATGTCTCATAATCTTAAATATACTTCATTAAACAATAACAAATTATGTCCTTGAGAAGTAACTTGGTAACGTTAAAAAATAAAGAACAAAGCAATGGATCAGCTTAATCCCAACGTAAGAAAGTAAAATGGAAAATGGAACTTATAGAAGCAGCGTCTCATTTATTTGAAGGAGAAAAAATAGATAGTGGACATGCGGTGGTAGCAGTGGGATATGAAGATAAGCTCACAATAAAAAATGAAATGTGTGATAAAGTGACAAAAGGTGCTTTACTCATTCGTAATTCATGGGGAGTTGAGTGGGGCGAAAATGGATATGGGTTTTTGTCTTACGATTATGTTACTAATGGTTTGGCCGAAGATTGGTGGACACTTATTCAGCAAGGCCGGGTAGATACAGGTCAATTTGGCGAATGAAGTGTTACATTGAGGACTGTATCGATCTAATTATGTCTAGATCCCGCCATGATTTAGAAATATTGAAGTTACAATATAATTTAGCCTTAATTTCTTTATATTTTGTGTGTCATGGATAGAATTTCCATTAAGTGAGTTTATAAAGCCCACTGCTAAATGGACTCCAATGAAATGGAAAACAAGAATTGCAATTCTTCCGAATTATACTCTAGTTTTGATCATTTCTTTAGGATTAATATTTTATTCTGTTAGTGCTACTAATAATGCCTTAACAAAAGTATGGGCTGCTAATCCGTATCAGATTACCAACGATGAAATAAAAGATAACTATCTTGTCTATATTAAGCAAAAAGCAAGTCAAGGTCAGGATGGATCTTCGTCTGACTGTCAACCAGGATTAGGTAAATTGAAAAGCGATGATCTTCAAAATCTTCAAAGCAGCGATCTATGTAATCCTGGGCTGGAGAACATGAAGAAAAAATTGGAAAGTGAGGAAGAAAAATCGGGCAATGACAAGTTAGATGATAAGATCATCAATAAGTTGAGCGATAATATTGGGAAAAAAGAGAGCGTATTAAAGGATAGATTTGAGAAATTAAAGGAAAGGATGGAAAGAGCTATCTCAGAAGAAGAGGAAAAAGAACCAATCCCCCAAGAGGAAAAGAAGAAAGTTGATGAGGCCGATCTAAAAACCATACAAGAACATAAATCTTCAGAAGGCGAGAAATGCAAAGACGGAAACGTTCTTGATGGCGCATCAAATGAGGAAGATTTGAAAGTACTAGCCGAGTGTCAAGAGGCAACTGGTGATGTAATGCATACTAAAAAGATGGATGACGGAGATTACAAATTTTTGTTAAAGTTAGATGACAAATATGAG
>Ga0184638_1000424_pt1 | contig 11781 bp, 9 predicted proteins | sample PLM31_50_b2_FD_133141 | JGI IMG/M metagenome (GOLD analysis project Ga0184638, IMG submission 133141) | Groundwater sediment microbial communities from an aquifer in East River, Colorado, USA - PLM3-1_50_b2 | ecosystem: Environmental > Terrestrial > Soil > Riparian zone | place: USA: East River... | reverse complement strand
TACGCGGTGGTCGCCTGGAGCACAGCCAGCGGCCGGCCCGCGCGCTTCACCAGCGCCACCGCCGTGTCGATCTCCTCCACCGGGCTCATCCCCGTGGAGAGCAAGATCGGAGCGCCGGTCGCGGGCATCCGCTCGAGGAGCAGGCTATTGGCCACCTCGCCCGAGGCGACCTTCCAGGCGGCCATCCCGATCCGGGCGAGCAGGTCGACGGCCTCGTTCGAGAACGGCGAGCTGAGGAACACGAGGCCGCGCGCCTCGGCGTGCCGCTTGAGAGCCAGCCACTGCGCCTCGGTGAACTCCATCCGCCGCCAGTAGTCGTAGCGACTGTCGTCCTGGGGGCTGAAGCGCACGCGCCACGGCTCCTGGGGTGTGCTCTCGGCGGCGGCAATGTGGGTCTGGAACTTCACCGCGTCGGCGCCGGCGCTGGCGATGGCGTCGATGAACGCGTGCGCCATGCCGACGCTGCCGTCGTGCGATTGGGCCACCTCGCCCACGATGAAGCAGGGATGCCCGGGACCGACTGGGCGCTGACCGATCTCGAAGCTCACGGCTGATAGCCCGTGACCGCGTGCCGATCGAGCTCACCGTCGACCTCGGACAGCGACAGGTCGCCGAGCTCGACGAAGCGTCGGTAGAGCGGGCAGTCGCGGATGAGGCCCGCGTGTGTGTCGTAGCCCACGATCTTGCCGCGCTCGAGCACGACGATACGGTCGCAGTCCTTCACGGTCGAGAGTCTGTGCGCCACGATCAGCATCGTAGTCTGCCGCGGAATCCGGCTCAACGCCAGCGAGACCGTCCGCTCGCTCTCCGAGTCCAGTGCGCTGGTGGCCTCGTCGAGGATCAGCAGGCTCGACTCCCGATAGAGTGCTCGGGCGATGGCCACCCGCTGGCGCTGGCCACCCGAGAGCCGCACGCCACGCTCGCCGAGCGGCGCCTCGAGCCGGTCTCCCAGCTCGACTCGCAGCACGTCGCCGAAACTCGCGTCCTCGAGCGCGCTCCGCACGCGCGCATCGTCGACGAGCTCACGGTCCACGCCCAGGGCCACGTTGAAACGCAGCGACTCGTCGGCGATGAACGGGTGCTGCGACACGTAGCCGATCTGCCGGCGCCACGACGGCATCGCCTCGGCCCCGAGCTCGCGCCCGTCGACCAGTACGCGACCCGAGCTCGGGGCGAGCAGACCCGTGAGCACGTCGACCAGTGTCGTCTTGCCGGAGCCCGAACGGCCCACGATGCCGATGCGCACACCCCGCTCGAGCGCCAGCGTGACCCCATCGAGAGCGTTGCCGTAACCCTCCGGGTAGCGGTACCACACGTCTTGGAGCTCCAGCCGGTCCCAGGCGCCGAAAGCCGCTGGCTCCGACTTCGTGCCGTGACGCGGCTCGAAGGCGGCCAGCTCGGCCTGCATCCGGTGGATCGTCTCGATCGAGGGGAGCGCCGTCTGGACGCTCGAGACCGTCGCCGAGATCTGGTTGAACACAGGCAGCAGACGGATGGCAGCCACGCCGTAGATCGCGACGAGCGCGACGAACTCCGGGCCCAGGGATGCCTGGCCGGCAACGTAGAGGCCGATCATCACGATCACAAGCGCGACGGCGATTTCGACGACGTGGCCGGGGATCGGCTGGAGGGTGGAGGGCCGCGCCGCGTTGCGGGCAAAAACGTCGTACTGCGCCGCGAACTGGTCGACGAAGAACCGCTCGATGCCGCCGGCCTTGATGTCCTTCGCGCCCCCGAGGGCATGGTTGACGACCTTGGTCGCCTCGACGCTGGCGAGATGCTTCCTGACCGCCATCCGGTGCAGAGAGGGCCTCAGGACCCCCATAGCGCCCAGACTGAACAGCGCCCCGGCCAGGACCAGGCCGGTCCCGACGAGCGGGTTGATGCCCACGAGCAGAACCACGATCGACACCATCGTGACCGAGTTGCTGGTCAGCGACAGAATGCTCTTGAGCCCCGACCGAGCCCAGGTCACGACGTCGCCCATCACCCGCATGACCAGGACCGCGGTGTTCTTCGAGAGGAACCAGACGTAGGGGGCCGACATGCACTGGTCGAGCAGGCCCACCGCGACCCGCTTCTCCACCGCCGCCACCAGCCGGTTCAGCCAATGCGTGTAGACGAGGTTGAACGCGTTCTTCACCACGATGGCGGCGAACACGGCGAACGCGCACCAGATCAGCAGCCGACCCGGGGCCGGGTTGCCGACCCAGCGGCTCGCCGTCGCGAGGTAGCCTTTGCCCTGAACGGCCGTGGGATCGAGAAGCAGCCCGATGAACGGCAAGAGCACTGCGAGCGAGAAGGACTGGAGGAAGCCGTTCACGACCATTGCTGCGGCAAGGAGCGCCACCTGGAGACGCTCGCCGACCGTCAGCATGCGCCAGCTCGAGAGCGCGACCTTCTTTAGGCTGAGGGGAACCGCCTGAGTCATCAGACAGACGATCTCACGCGCAGCGGAGCCCGCTCGTTTGCCAGCAGTCCGTACAGCACAACGTCCACCGCGTGGCCGCCGATCAGCTCGTGCTCGCGGAGCGTGCCTTCGCGCTTCATTCCCCAGTGCTCGAATATCCTGATCATCGGCACATTCCAGGCCACCGTGCCTCCGGTCACCCTGCGGAGCCCCTCCTCAGCGAACAGGTACCCCATAGCCAGGCCCCAAGCCTCGCGTCCGACTCCACACTCCCGGGCCATCCGATGCCCGATCAGGATGCCGAGATCGGCCACATTGCTGGTCGGGTCGACGTACGCTGTCATCGTTCCGATATGGAGCTCGGGCGCCTTCCAGTACGTAGCCCAGAAACAGTGCGGCGTGCTCTCGAAGCTCTGGAGATACTCCCGGCAGCTCTCCCGCGTGTGGGAGAGGTGGCGCTGTCGCGAGTACTGCATCAGCGTCTTGTCGTTCAGCCAGCCGAGATACTCCTCGGAGATCAGCGCTTCGGTGAACGGCCGTAGCTCGACGCGGTCTCCGGGAATGCGCGGCGTCTTCGTCGGCGTCATGGCCGTTGGTCAACGAAGGCGGTCTGCACGAGGAGGCGGCTGATCCGTGCGATCGCGTCACGGTGGGAGTGACCCAGCACGCGTCTCACTGGGTTGTCGTGGTCGGCGAGGAGCCAGGCCCGCAGCTCGTCCGTCGATTGCAGCGTCGCGATCTGGAACTGCTCGAACGGAAGGCAATAGTACGAGGAATCGCTGCCCGGCCACTGGAGCGACGCAGTCGGCACACCGCAGATCGCCATCTCGGACAGGAGGATCGAAGAGATCCCGACGGCCCGAGTCGTATCGGCAATGCACTGAGCGAGTGGCATCGCGTCCAGCTCTACGCCGCGATCCCTGAGCCGCCATGCCCATCGCCGCCACTGCTCGATCGGATCGGAGGGGTGCGTGCGAATGGCGATCCGATTCGTGATTCCCGCGCCGCGCGCCGTCTCCACGAGCTGCTCTGCGAGCTCGAACTCGTCAATGCGGCTCCGGGGGAACTTCGAGGATACCGGCTCGGAAATGAACCGGATCGCGCCGTCGACGCCTGCGCGGCCTGTCGCTCTCATCTCCATGAGCTGCTGGAAGAGCGGGCTCCCCACCACCTCCACTTCAGGCGGATTTGGCCACGGGACCTGCGTGATCTCGTCCCGCATGCGCTCGTCCAACACCCAAACAGTCCTCGGAACGCACCACTCGCGGCCGTCGCGGAAACGTTCCTCGTACGCCCACCACATGTCGCAGAAGCCGATCGTCGGGATCACCTTGGCGTTCGCCGCTCTGATGAGACGCTTCTCGAGGAGGCTGACCCGGCTCGTGCTGCAGAGGACGACGTCCCATTCCGGCGGCTCCAGCCACCGCTCTAGATAGTCGTCGAGCTCCTGCCCGTTCGCGCACAGGGACTCCGCTAATCCCTTAACCCAGTCCGGGAATGTCAGCTTCGGAACCTGCGCCGTCATCTCGCGGCACACCGCCGGCGTGCTGACGAACGCGGCCTCGAGGCGCCCGTCGCGCTGCCATGCCCGAAGGAGCGGCGCGAGGAGGTTCAGCCCGCCGAAGTCGTGGCCGGCGACGAGGATCCGCGCGGGGGACACGGTCATCCTGCACCCAGGCGAGCCGTCACGTGGTTCGGCTTGTCGGCCCTTAAATAGTCGAGCGCCCGGGCGCGCCACTCGGAGGGCGTCATGGCCAGGACGTCGAGGGTATCGACGTACTCGCTCATCCGAGGACTCACGAGCAGATCGACGGGCGCGAGCGCGCGGACCGAGCTGGGCTTGTCGTACGGATACGGCCATTGCATCACGCAGTGGAGGATGAAGTGGAAGAGGCGAGCCTGCCGCGTCGCATCGAGCCCGAGATCCAGCCGCCCGGTCTCCCGGGCGAGCCCGGCGAGGTGCGCGAAGTAATCGGTGCGGTCCTTGGAGTCGACCGTGAAACCCCGTCCCGTGTAGTAGACGTGGGTTCCAACGAGCACTGTCTTCCCCAGCATCGTCGTCTCCAGCCCGGCCGTCGACGAGAACACGGCGGCGAACCGGCACGACTCCATGAGCGCGTAGGTGTTCACCTTCGCCTCGGCCGGCATGACAACGAGACGGTTCGAGACGAGGCCGGCGCTGCGGAGGGTCTCCTCGCTCCGCTCGCGCCCGCCCCAGTGGGCCGCTTCTGCCGGATGCGCTCGCACGACCACCGTCAGCTTGGAGTGATCGAGCAGGAACCGCACGGTCTCGACGAGCCACTCGCGCATGCTGGGAAAGATGGTTCGTAGCCCTTCGTACCCGGCGTCGTACGGGACGTTCGTGCACACGAGGACGAAGGGCTCGTCCGCGCCGAGCCCGTGCCCGGCGAGCACCTCCGCCGCCGACTGCGGCGGCGCCGTCTGGAGCTTCCAGCCCCAGTTCTTCGTCGAGTTCGCGCGCCGCTCGTCGAGGAGCGCCATCGCCCGCTCGCAGGCACGGCTGTAGAACGGCTCGTCCTCGTAGCCGGCGGCCTTCCGCAGACTCCACGCGAGATCGAGGTCGTGAAAGGCGAGAAAGTTGTCACCGTGGTTGATGATGCGAATGTTCCGGAACGCGAACTTCTCGAAGGTGTTCACCGGAATGCCGACCTGCTTCGCGACATGACAGAACTGCGCGCCTTCGAAGGTGGTCCCGTTCGGGATGAGGCAGAGATCGTACTCGCCCTGGCGCGCGGACAGATGCGACCACGCCATCCGCTGCGCGGAGCGCGCCACGTGCTCGTAATACGCGCGGTGCCCGGCCACCTCGACATCGCCCGGGTCAAGCGTCTCCCGTCGCACCGCCATTACGACGTCGGACGTGAGCTGCCGGGCGATGAAGGCCTCGTCCACCGGTCGATCCCACGAGGTCGCGCCGCTCAGATCGACACATCGGATCCGGCCCCCGCTCAGTCGCTCGACGTCCCTCAGCGCCGCGGCGAGATATGCCTTAGCCGAGGGATGATCGCGGCGAGGCTCCTTGATCGGGCTCTGGAGCTTCGGCAGGTACCCGATCGTGACGCGGTGCCCACGCCATGCCAGCAGGACGGCCAGGTTGAGGTTCAGGGTGAACTCGATGCGGTAGGCGCAGAAGAGGAAGATGCGCTTCGCCGGCGGCAGTGGCGGGCGGACGGGCGTGGCGAGGGCGCCCAGCCACGCGGGGACGAACACGTGCAGGTTCCACTTGTCGTTGGGGAGGTCCCGTAACACGATCGGGCCGAGCAAGCGGAGGAGAGCCCGCGCGAACGGTCCTGGATGCCGCGCGGCGTAGTGCCGGTCGAAGACAGCCTCGAAACCCCGCCGCAGATGCCCGAGGCCCTTCGTCGGTAGGCTCATCTCAGGAACGCTCGAAGTACCGCGTCGTGTGGTACGCCGCATAGCTCGGACGGCGGCTCGCGATCCAGTCCGCGATCGCCGCCCGCTCACGGGCGAAGCCCGCGCGCTCTCGCTCGAGCCTGCTCAGGATCTCGGCGTAGAGCATCGGGCCGCTCGTGTCGCAGGACGTGCGCAGTAGCCCGATCCCGCCGGGCGTCGGGGCCAGCGAGAGCGCACCGAAGGCCATCGCGCGTTCCTGCTGCTCCCCCGTCGGCGGAGCGAGGTGCTGGATCCCCGCCAGGAGGTCCGCGTAATCCTTCCGTGACTTCGCGAGGTGCGTGAATCCCCAGTCTGTGTAGTGGCTCCGGTCCGCGTTCAGCACCGGCAGACCGCGCGCGGCTGCCTCGATCGCCACCGTCCCGTGCACGGTCACCACGTAATCGGTCGCGACCTGGACTGTCAGCGAGTCCGTGTCCTCGGGGCAGAGGACGACGTGGCGCGGGAGCTCGCGTACCAGGTCGACGAGCCGCACGCCGCCGTACCACTGGTCGCACGGATGCGGCTTCAAGAGCCAGGTGACGGAGGTGTTCGCCGCGATCTGCCCGATGGTGAACCGCATCCAGTCGAGGAAGTCCGTGAAGTTCTGCATCGCGAAGGTGTGGGGGAAGTCGAACCACACCTGCGCGAATATCGCGGCGAGCGGCCGGTCTCCATCGACGCCGAGCACCCGCCGCGCGGCGGCGCGGTCGGCGCAGCGCCTGTCGGGGCGGAAGGCGTACCGGGCGTTGATGTCGCTGCTCGTGCCCTGCTCCCGCTCGGCCAGATAGGCGCGGCCGTACTCGATCACCCGTCGTCGGACCGCAGGGGGCAGCGCGTCGAACTCGCGGCAGGTTCCGTGCTCGACGGGCGTCGCGAAATCCTCGAGCGTGACGAACCGCCGGATGCGCGTGCCCTCGCAAAAGCCCGTGGCGTAGTAGCAGGGGACGCCGTGGACGAGCGCGGACCAAGTGAGCGTCGCGAACTCGTTCTTCCACGGGTGACTCACGACCACCGCCGCGACCTCGTGCTCTCGGAACAGGCGGTCGAAGATCGCGAGATTTCTGAGGACCTCGGCCAGCACTCTCGGCCAGAGGGGCGAGTCGAGGGGCGGCTGCGGGTGTCGAGCGAGCTTCAGGACGGTGTCGTAGTAGATGTAGGCCGGGAGCGCGTGCGGCAGCTCGAGCCGGAGCAGATCTCGGTGCGTGTTCACGCCGCCGAGGAGCCGTTCCGCCTCCGCATCGAATTGCTCGCGGCAGACCCGGTCGTGCTCGAGGTAGAGGAACTCCCGCACGCCGAGGCTTCCGAGGCTCCGTCGCTGCCTCCAGTCGTCCCGGCGGTGCAGCACGCCGATGGTCTGGCACTTCTCGGCATCGGGCAGCGCGGCGAGCATCAGGTGGAGACGGAAGAAGTGGTTCGGATTGTCCCACATTCCCTCGCAGACGATCGCGGGCGCATCGAACCCGGCGGTGCCCGGCCGGCCGCGCCCGTAGTGGGCCTCGACGGTACCGCGGAACCGGTTCGCCCTGCGGTCGGCGATGACCCGCTGTACGTACCGCGTGTAGCCGCCGGGAGAGAGGTATCGCAGGAGACGTGCGCTCATGCCGTCCTCGGCGCCGCGAGCTCGTGCCGACGCTCGTACACCTTCTCGAAGGCCCGCACCACGTCCTGCATATCGTCGGTCGTCGACGGCGGCCGCATGAATTCGGTCACGATCAGCTCGCGCTCCTCGATCCGTTCGGTCACCGGGCATCGTCCCTTGCGATAGTCGACCGTGCCCTTGTAGTGCGGGCACCGGAAGGGGCACCCCGAGGCGCCGAGCGCGATCTGCTGCTGGTACATCGGTTGAAGGTAGAGCGGCGTGACGTACCCGCTAGACATCAGTGGCCAGTCGCGATCCTCCGCCGTCGGCAGCTCCGCGCAGACCGCTTCCACGAACCGCTCACGGCGGACCCCTACCACCGCCTCGTCGAACAGGAAGGGCTGCACGTAGTAGACGTGCGTGCAGCGCGGGCGGACCGTCGGTGCAGCGATGCCGGGCAGGGCGCCGACGTGCTTCGACAGGTACTCGGCGTTCTCGATTCGGCGCTCGAGGAGCAGCGGGAGCTTCGAGAGCTGCGCGATTCCCACCGCCGCCGGGATCTCCGTCATCCTGAGGTTGAACCCGAAGGCGTTGACAAGGTCGGTGATACCCCGGTCGGCCACGACAGCCTCGCCGTGGTTCCGGATCAGCTGGAGGCGTTCCGCAAAGCGATCGTTGTCGGTCGTGACGATCCCGCCCTCGCCGGTGTGGATATGCTTGTGGTAGTTCAGACTGAACACCGTCATGTCGCTGATAGTCCCGACCCGGCGTCCGCGGTAGACGGCGCCAGGGGCCTGGGCGGCATCCTCGATGACGACGAGCCCGTGCTCGCGAGCAAGCGCCGCGATCGGGTCGAGGTCTGCCGGATGGCCGAAGAGGTCGACGACGACGATGGCCTTCGTGCGTGGGGTGATGCGCTCGCGGAGGCTCTGGGAGTCGACGCAGAAGATGTCGGGCTCGATGTCGGCAAAGACGGGCACCGCGTGGTACCCGATCGCCGCCGTCGCCGAGGCCGACATGGTGTACGAGGGCACCAGCACTTCGTCGCCGGGTCCCACGCCCGCCGCCCCGACCGCGGCGAAGAGTCCGGACGTGTTGGAGTTGAACGAGACCGCGTGCGTCGCGCCGACGAGCGCCGCCCACGCCCGCTCGAAGGCCCGCACCCGATCGCCGCCGTAGAAGTCGCGGTGCCAGGCGCCGAGGAAGCGCGACAGAACGCCGCTTTCCAGCACCTCCAGCACCGCCTTCTTCTCTTCCTCGCCGATCGGGTTGTGCGCTGGGAACGGTCGCGTCCGGACCGGCGTGCCGCCGAGGAGTGCCAGCGTCGTCGCACTCACCTCGCGCCCCTCAGCTCCGATGTCTCGAGGCAGCGCAGCACCTCGGCGCTGAACGCCTGGCTCTCGATCTCGCGACGGAGCAGTGCGCGCGCCGCGTCGGGATCGGCGATGGCGTCGGCCAGCGTCTCCATCAGCCGCGAGAGCACCGGCTCGTCCTCCATTTGGAACCGCTCGAGCGGTGTCAGCACCCGGAACGAGGCGTAGCGGGGATGAGAGCCGAGCCCGCTCAGCTCCAGCACCTCGGGGCTGCGGGAGAGCTCCACCTTCCCGTGCTCGCACCACACGTGCATTTCCCACACGTAGTACCGGTCGGCGGCGATGCTGACGAACGAGACCGTCACCGCGTCGAGACCTCGCCGGAGCGTCACGCACGCGACGTCGCCCCCGCGGCCGGCGAGCACCGGATTCCATCCCGCGCCCCACCAGGTGTGGAACAGGTCGAGCATGTGGACCGCGGAATGGGCGCTGTCACCCGAGTACGTGAACATGGCCGCGACCGGCTTCCCCAGGCGCCCGGCCGTCAGGTGCCGGGCGGCGACCGTGACGCCCGAATGCCAGCGGCGCGGGAAATCCACCAGGATCGGAATGCCGAGCCGCTCCGCTTCTTCGAGGAGCCGCAGACCCTCGGCCGGCTCGGTGGCGATCGGCTTTTCTACCACGATCCCCTTCGGCTTCCGGGCGAGCACGTCGTGCAGGTCGCCCGCGTGCTCGGAGTCCGGTGTCGTGATGAGCACGACGTCCCACGGTTGGCTGAGCCACTCCAGACGCCCCCGCGGGCTCGGCGGGCAGCCCCACCGGCGTTCCGCGGCCTCGGCCCGCTCGGGGCGATGGTCGAAGAAGCCCCCCAGACGGAACGCGCGCGACGCCTGGACCGCGTGGGCCAGGCTGAGCACGTGCGGCGAATGGGGATCGTCGAATCCCTGCGCCATCCGGCCGGCGCCCAGGATCCCGACTACGAGGCGATCGCTCACAGTGCCCATGCGACTCTCGCCGCCCGGCACCGCCCCTCGAGCTCCGGGTGTGCGCGCACCCAGCGGACAATGTCGGCGGCCGAGTAGTGCGGATCGATCGAAGCGAGCTCCTCGTGGAGCTGCCGGATCAGGTCGTAATCCTCGGGATAGTCGAGCGTGACGAGGACCTCTTCCGCGCCGGCGCAGGACGCGTGCCGGATGAAGCGCGGGCGCCAGCGATCGCCGCTCTCCGGGCGGTAGAAGCCGTACGAGACGTGCTCGCGATCGTCCGGATCGCCGGTGGCCGCTTCGAGCTGGAAGAGCGACGATGCGAAGAAGACCTGAACATCCAATCCGGCGGGGACGGTGCGATGAGGGGCGGAGTTGCTGACGTAGAGATGGACGGCCCGCGTTCTCAGGAACTCCGTCAGCGCTTCGCCGACGATCTCGGGATCGATCAAGGGACAATCGCCAGTGATCTCGACGCACACGTCCGCCCCGCTCGCCCGCAGGGCACCGCAGACGCGGCCCAGCACATCGTTCTCGCTCCCACGAAAGACCCCCACGCCGAGCTTCTCGCCGAGTGCGCTGATCGGGTCGTCGCTGGCGTTCACGGTCGTCGCGATCACCACGCCGTCCAGGCCCGCCGCGCGCAGGAGCCGCTCCACCAGAATCTGGAGAAGCGGTCGGCCCGCCGCCGACAGCAGCACCTTGCCGGGAAGGCGGGACGACGTCATGCGCGCCTCGACGGTGGCGACGCATTTGAGGCCCGACAGATGCGCCATCCTCCTAGGCCCCCCGGGACGCGATCGCAGCGTTCAGCGCCGAAAGCTCGGGATGCGCCCGCACATAGGCGAGCAGCTCGCGGTAGCCGACCGCGCGCTCGCCGAGCCCGAGCGCGTGGTAGAGCCGCCGGACGAGCTCGAGGTCAGCTGGCTCGTCGACGGTCCATCGGAGGTCGGAGTTGTCCTCCCGGTCGGTCACCGAGTGGACGAGGAAGAGGTCCGGGCGCTCCCGGTAAATGAAGGGTGTCACGTGCTCGCGCGCCGACGCGGACCGTGCCATCCGGTGGACGCGCTCGAGCGTGTCGGCGAACAGTGCCTCCGAGTCGAGGCCCTGGGGGAAGGTCCGCGGCGCGACGTTCGATGCGTAGTCACACCGCGCTGGGCCGCTGGCGAGCGCGTCGATGACGCGGTCGCTCACGTCGGGGTCGATGAGCGGGCAGTCGGCCGTGACCCGCACGATGACGTCCGCCTTCGCGTCGCGCGCGGCGCCGACGTACCGCTCGAGGACGTCCCCCTCGCTTCCGCGGAACCAGCGCGCCCCCTCGGCTCGAGCCACCGCGACCACCGGGTCGTCGGTCGGGTTGCCGGTGGTCGCGACGACGACCTCGTCCGCCTGCCGGCAGCGGGTCAAGCGGCGAAGCTGCTGTGCCAGCATGGGCCGTCCCGCCACGTCCATCAGGACCTTGCCGGGCAGGCGGGTCGACGTCATGCGCGCCTGGACGACGATGACACGCCTCATGCGCCGGCCGTCTCGAACATCCAGAAGGTGACGTCGTCCCAGCCGTCCGCCCTGGACAGGAACGCTTGCTTCCGCAGCGCGAGACGCGGGAAAAGCTCCTGATACAGGCCGCCGAAGTCCCGCTTGAACAGCGCGCCCGTCTGGCCACGGTACGGGACCTCCGTGGGCTCTGCCGCGTAGTACTCGCCGCACAGGACGAAGCGACGGGAGCAGCGGACGATCTCCGCCATCACCGCCGGCAGCGCGTCCGGCGGCTGGTGGATGAGGACGCCGACCGTGAAGACCAGGTCGAACGCGCCGGCGCGAAACGGAAGGCCGAGCGCGGCCGCCGCCACCGGCCGCGCGACGGGCAGCGCGTGGCGCAACCGACAGAGGGCATGGAGATTGACGTCGACGCCGCAGACCGCGCCGGAGGCGCCCTCCGAGACGATCCAGCGCAGGTTCGCGCCGAGGTTGCAGCCCACTTCCAGCACGCGCGCCGCGGGGAACTCGTCGAGCGTCGCGCGCCAGAAGCGCCGGCGCCCTTCCGCGGCCGCCTCGTTGCGCTCCGTGTAGGCGTCCCCGAAC
>Ga0184638_1000423_pt1 | contig 11793 bp, 10 predicted proteins | sample PLM31_50_b2_FD_133141 | JGI IMG/M metagenome (GOLD analysis project Ga0184638, IMG submission 133141) | Groundwater sediment microbial communities from an aquifer in East River, Colorado, USA - PLM3-1_50_b2 | ecosystem: Environmental > Terrestrial > Soil > Riparian zone | place: USA: East River... | reverse complement strand
CTTCTGGAAGGAAGCCGAGGTGAACGCAAAGCTCAACGACATCATGAGCCGAGCGTTCGAGGAGACGTGGGGAACCGCGGAGCAGCGGCAGCTGCCGATGCGCGTCGCCGCCTACGGTCTTGCCGTGCAGCGGGTCGCCGAGGCCACGACGACTCGCGGCATCTATCCCTAATCTCCACGAAAAATGCTGCGCATTTTCCGCGGGTGATGGTCAGGGCTTCGCTTCGCTCGCGGAAAGTCGTGCTCTACCACGCCGAGGGCTGTCACCTCTGCGAGCGTGCCCGCGCCGTCGTCGAGTCGGTCCGCACGGAGACGCCTTTCGAGCTCGCCGAGGTCGACATCGGGGGCGACCAGGTGCTCGAATCGCGGTATCGCGAATGGCTCCCCGTGGTCGAGATCGACGGTGAGCGTGCCTTCGTCTACTACGTCGATCCAGATGCTTTTCGGCGCAAACTAGCCGCACAAACTTAACCTCTGCGTGGGCGTGCCAGCGCGTGATACAACGGGTTGGGGTTGTCACAAACTCTCGAAAATAGGAGCCCTGTGGTTGTTTCTGATCGCTTGACGGTTGGGGTCGCCGCGCGTCTGTCCCGGTACCTGCAGGTGCTGACTCAGGCGAAGAAGATGGGGAAGGAGCGGATCTCCTCCCAGGAGATCTCGGACTACACGAACATCAACGCCACGCAGATCCGTCGCGATCTGTCCGCCTTTGGCAAGTTCGGCAAGCGCGGGGTCGGCTACAACATCGACTCGCTGCTCGGCGAGATCCGCAAGATCCTCCGCACGCAGGGACAGCACAACATCGCGCTGATCGGCGCGGGTCGGCTCGGGCAGGCGATCGCCAGCTCGCCGATCTTCGCGGAGCACGGCATCAACATCGCCGCAGTCTTCGACACCGATCCGGACAAGGTCGGTCGTCCCGTCGGCAACGTCCCGGTGAGCGACTACGGCCGACTCGGCGACACGATCCGCGAGAAGAACATCATCGTGGGCGTGGTCGCGGTTCCGGCCGACAACGCGCAGAAGGTCGCCGACGATCTCGTCGGTTCCGGCGTGAGGATCATCTTCAACTACTCGGAGGCCTTGCTCGACGTCCCACAGGACGTCTCAGTCCATACCTCCAACCCTGCAGTCGAGCTCCTCTACGCCCTGTACTTCTATCTGACCTAGTCGCAACGCTTATAGTCCCCCGGCTTCCAACAAAGGGGGAGAGATGAGGCAGGTCGTTTCCGGCCTTGGGGTGGTCCTCGTTGTGACGATGCTGATTGCCGTCGCAGCGGGAGGCGCCACGGCCGCACCACGCACCTCGCAGTACCTCGTTGTCTTCAAGTCCGGCCATTCCGGTCAGGGCGTGAAGGCGGTCAAGCAGGCGGGGGGCAAGATTCTCGGCATCAACAAGATCGGCGTCGGGACCGTCAGCTCGGTGCGGGCCGACTTCGCCGCTCGTCTGCGTGCCACCGGTCGGGTAAGCGCGGTCGCTCGTCACGCCGCCTGGCGGCAGGCGAGCGTCGGACCGGCACGTTCGCTGCAGACCGCAGAGCTGACACCGAGCGAGGCGATCACCGGCTGCAATGCTTTCTTCACGCCCCAGGCCGGGACGGTCGGTCCGGACCCGCTCAACGTCTGCCAATGGGGCAACCGCTCCGTGAAGGCAACGATCGGCGGCGGCTCGTACGGCTTCAATCAGGGCGACGGCGTCAAGATCGGGATCATCGACACGGGTCTCGACCTCGTGCATGAGGACATCCGACCGAATCTGAACGTCGCGCTCTCGTGCTCGTTCATCAGGCCGGGCAATCCGACAGCGCTGCCGCAAGAAGTCGATGCGACGAACTTCCCGTCAGGTGCAAACGGTCCATTCAGCGGCGCATGCGCGACGAAGTCGGCCGTGCAGGACTACAACGGCCACGGGACGCATGTCGGCGGCACGGCAGCCGCACCGATCAACGGCCTCGGTATCAGCGGGATCGCGCCGCGGGCCACGCTCGTCGGTTTGAAGGCCGGTTCGGCCCAGGGCTTCTTCTTCACCCAGGAGGTCGTCGACGCTCTCGTGTATGCCGGCGACAAGGGGATCGACGTGGTGAACATGAGCTTCTTCGCCGATCCGTGGCTCTTCAACTGCCGCGGTGACGGCGAACAGCAGGCGATCATCAAGGCCATCTCGCGTGCAAGCAGCTACGCCGCTCAGCGGGGTGTCGTCCAGGTCTCATCTGCCGGGAACGAGCTGATCGACATGGATCATCCGCCGGACCAGGATGAAGACAGTCCGAACTTCCCACCCGGCTCGAGCGTGCCGCGTGACATCGGCAACAACTGCGTGATTCTGCCTCACGAGCTCCCGAACGTCGCGACCATCACGGCGATCGGCCCGCGCCACATTCTCGCCTCGTACTCGAACACGTCGAACTCGAAGGTCGAGAACACAGCGCCCGGTGGGGACGCCGGCCAGAGTCCCGGCTTCACCTGGGGTCGAATCCTGAGCTCGTACTCGTCGACCGCGCCTGCCTTCCCGGCAAGCCGCAGCGTCGTGCAGTGCACAGGTCCGGGCGGTACGCCTCCTTGCTTCAGGTACGTCTGGCTCTCCGGAACCTCGATGGCTGCACCGCACGCGTCGGGTGTCGCGGCCTTGATCCGCCGCAATCATCCCGGGCTTCCAGCACTGGCGGTGATCGCCATGCTGCAGAGGACGGCGCAGCCGATGGCGTGCACGCCGGCGGCAGAGGCGTACACGGGTCGCGACTGCACCGGCAACACGAATCCCGCGTCTAGCGGGCAGACGAACTTCTACGGCAACGGTCTCGTCGACGCCCTGCTAGCCGGGACCTCCTAGACAACCGAAACCGCTGGAGGAGCCGGCGCAGACCGGCTCCTCCAGGTTTACTCCGGCTCGTGCGGATCCTGCTCTGGCACGGCTACCTGCTCGGCGGCACCGGCTCCAATGTGTACACGCGGGCGCTTGCGCGCGAGTGGAGCCGCTCCGGACACGACGTGGTGGTGGTCTGCCAGGAGGCGCACCCCGAGCGCTACGACCTCGGAGGGGCGAAGGTCTTCCGGCCGAACGTCGGCGGGCTGCTGCCCGTCTTCGTACTGGACCGCTACGAAGGAGTCGAGGCGAAGCTGCTGCAGGACTTCACTCGCGCCGAGCGCGACCGCTACGTCGCGCTCAACGCGACCGCGCTGTGCGCTCACTTTCCGGCTGACTTCGTGTTCGCGAACCACGTGCTGCTCGGGGCGCCGGTCGGCGTCGCGAGCGGCCTGCCGTTCGCGGTCAAGGCACACGGGTCCGAGCTCGAGTACTCGATGCGCGGCAACCCCGACCTGTCCGAGTGGGGCGGACAGACGCTGGCGCAGGCGGAGGCGGTGTTCGTGGGCTCCTCGCACATCCGCTCCGTCGTGGAAGAAGTGGTGGGGCACGTCGACCGCGTCCACGAGGTGCCGCCCGGCGTGGACACCGACGAGTTCCGGCCCGAGTCACGCGACGTCGCGCTGGAACGTCTCCTGGAGGAGGCGCGCGCCGATCCGCCGAACCCCGGCAACGCACAGGAGCGGTTGCCCGACGCAGGCAATGCGCAACGGCTCGGGGACTTCTTCGCAACGGAGGAACCGACGGTCGTCTACTTCGGGAAGCTGCTGTTCAACAAAGGCGTGCACGTCCTGCTGGAGGCTCTCCGAGCAGTGGACGCGCGTGCCGTGATCGTCGGCTTCGGCGACTACCGCCATGAGCTGGAGCGGCTGGCGCCGCCCCGGACGCTGTTCACGGGCCCGCTCGAGCACAGGCACCTCGCTCATCTGCTCCCGCTCGCCGACCTCACGGTCGTGCCGTCGGTCTTCCCCGAAGCGTTCGGGATGGTTGCCGCGGAAGCGGCCGCGGCAGGCTCGCCACCGCTGGTCGCGCGCCACTCCGGCCTGGCGGAGATCGCCGAGGGCCTCGAGGCCGAGTATCCCGAGGCACAACGCCATCTGGCCGGCTTCGTGACCGGCGACGCCGAGGACCTCGCGCGCAAGGTCGACGAGCTGCTCACCCTCCCGCCGGCGTTGCGGGCCGAGCTCGGCGCGGCTGCCCGGCGCGCTGCGGTGGAGCGCTGGAGCTGGAGCTCGGTGTCCGCGCGCCTGCTGGAGCCGTTCCAGGGCGCCGCGCGAAAGCGCTAGCTTTCGCGCGGTGGGCGACCAGCAGCGACTGAGCCCCGGCGAACAGATTCACTCCGCGCGCGAAGCGTTCGAGTCGGGGCAGGACTTCACCATTGCCGTCGAGGAAGAGTTTGCGCTGCTCGATCCGACGACGCTCGAGCTTACGAACCGCTTCGAGGAGCTGAAGGCGGGCGCTGTGGGGACCGAGCTCGACGAGCATCTCGTCGGCGAGCTCATCGCCTCGGAGATCGAGATCAAGACCGGCAGGTGCGAGACGTTCGGCGAGGCGGCCGAGCTCATGGGGGTGCGGCGAGAGCAGCTCGCCGAGCTCGCCGACCGCTTCGATGTCGCCCTCGCGTCGACCGGAACGCACCCGTGGAGCCGCTGGCAGGACCAGCGCATCATCGACACGCCCCACTACCGCCGGAACAACGAGATCCTGCAGTACGTCGTCTGGCGCAACAACAGCTTCGGCATCCATGCGCACATCGGAATTCGCGGCGCGGACCGTGCGATCAAGGTCTGTGACGCGTTCCGCAACGTGCTGCCGGAGCTACTGGCGCTCTCCACGAGCTCTCCGTTCGTCGAGGACTGCGTCGCGGGTTTGCACTCTGCGCGCACCGAGATCTTCACCAGGATGTTCCCGCGCTGCGGTGTGCCTGACGCCTACGGAAGCTGGCAGAGCTACGAGGAGTACGTTCGCCTGCTCTACGGCACGAAATCCATCGAAGAGCACACTCAAATCTGGTGGAGCGTGCGTCCTCACCTCGCGTATCCGACGGTCGAGGTGCGCATCTGCGACGCTCAGCCCGATCTCGACGAGGCGCGTTCGCTCATCGCACTGATCCACGCGCTTGCCGCACGGTTCGCGCGTGCGATCGACGAGGGGGAGGCGCTGCCGCAGCTGCCGCACCGTCTGATCGAGGAGAACATGTGGCGAGCCAATCGCCACGGCCTGACGGACGGGCTGATCGACTTCGAGCAGGGTGAGGTCGTCCCCGCACGAGCGCGCATCGAGTCCCTCCTGGAGTGGGTGGCGCCGGTGGCCGGGGAGATCGGGGCGGCGCCGTACCTGGCCGTGCCCGAGGCCAACCCCTCTGAGCGGCAGATCGCGCGGCTCGAGGAGCTCGGCTCTCACCGCGATGTGTTTGCGGAGCTCGTGCGCCGGCCGCGGGAGCGCGTGGGTGGCTGAGGCCGCCGAGGGGATCGGCGGAGTCTTCTTCCGCTCGAGCGATCCGGACGCGCTCCGCGCCTGGTACGCGGAGCACCTCGGCCTCGCCATGGAGGATTACGGGACGACGTTCGCGGCGAAGGAAGGTGACCAGACGGTCTGGGCGCCGTTTCCCGCCGACACCCGCTACTTCGGGCGGCGTGAGCAGCAGGCGATGGTCAACTACCGCGTGCGCGATCTGGACGCGATGCTCGACCAGCTTCGGGCTGCGGGCGTCGACGTGGACTCGCGTGTAGAGGAGCATGAGTACGGCCGTTTCGGCTGGGCGATCGACCTCGAGGGAAACCGCTTCGAGCTCTGGCAGCCGCCGGCGTGACCGAGGGCGGCCCGACAGACGAAGAGCTGATGAAGCAGTTCGAGGAAGAGCTGAAGAAGCTCAAGGTCTCGGACCTGCTCCTGCAGACGCTCTACACCGTCTCGTCGCTCGGCTACCGCAAGCTCTCCGCGGAAGACCGTGATCTCGACCAGGCCCGCCTCGCGATCGAATCGCTCCGCGCGCTCCTGCCGGTGCTCGAGTCGGAACTCGGCGAAGAGGCAGTGCGCGACTTCAAACAGGTGACCGCGAACCTCCAGCTGGCTTACGCGGACGCGGCCAACGCAGGGAAGGACGAGGCCCCCTAACTCGTCCTGAGCAGGCGCCTAAGCCTTGGGATTGGCGCCTCCAAGGGGCGGCATGTGATAGAAACCTGCCCGCGCCGGGGACACTCGGCGCCGACTTTGTCAGGGGGTAGGGACGCTGATCGTCGGGAGCTTCTTCAACGAACATCCGGTTCTGTTTGCGCTCATCTGCTCGGGCGTGGCGATTGCGTACGGGATTGGCTTGACCGTCTGGCTGCTCCGCCTGCCGGACGGGAACGACCGCATGCGGGAGATCGCGAAGGCTGTGCAGGAAGGCGCCGCGGCCTATCTCAGGCGCCAGTACCTGACGATCTCAGCCGTCTCGATCGTCCCCTTCCTGCTGCTCGGCCTGTACAACAAGCTCGGCTGGGGCACGGCGGTCGGGTTCCTGGTCGGCGCGGTCCTCTCGGCAGCAGCCGGCTTCATCGGCATGAACGTCGCCGTGCGGTCGAACGTCCGCACCGCCGAGGCGGCTCGGCACGGGCTCAAGCCGGCGTTGAACGTCGCGTTCCGCGCCGGAACGGTCACCGGGATGCTGGTCGTCGGCCTCGGCCTGCTCGGTGTCGCCGGGTACTACTGGGTGCTCACCGACTGGTTCGGCAACTCGGCGGACTCTGCCATCGACGATCTCGTGGGTCTCGCCTTCGGCGGGTCGCTGATCTCGGTCTTCGCCCGGCTGGGTGGCGGCATCTACACGAAGGCGGCGGACGTCGGAGCCGACCTGGTCGGGAAGATCGAGGCTGGGATTCCGGAAGACGACCCGCGCAACCCCGCGGTGATCGCCGACAACGTCGGAGACAACGTCGGCGACTGCGCTGGAATGGCGGCCGATCTGTTCGAGACCTATGCCGTCACGGCAGTCGCGGTGATGCTGCTCGGCACACAGTTCCCATCGAGCCGCCTGGCGCTCTATCCGCTTGCGCTCGGCGCCCTGTCGATCCTCGCGTCGGTGATCGGCAGCATGTTCGCGCGCATCGGGCGCGGCGGGTCGATCATGAACGCGCTCTACAAGGCAGTGCTCGTCGCGACAGTCCTGTCGGCGATCGGATTCATCCCCGTGACGATGTCCTTCGACGGCGGCACGTTCACCTTCAGCGACCTCTACGGCGCCGCACTCGTCGGGCTCGTTGTCACCTTCCTGCTTGTGGCGATCACCGAGTACTACACAGGCACGCGCTGGCGACCGGTGAAGTCGATCTCGTCAGCCTCGCAGACGGGCCACGCGACCAACATCATCTCCGGGCTCGCGTGGGGAATGCAGGCAACGGCGCTGCCGGTGATCGTGATCGCGACCGGGATCCTGCTCGCGAACCACTTCGCCGGCCTGTACGGCATCGGTGTCGCCGTGATGGCGCAGCTCTCGATGACGGGTCTGATCGTCGCACTCGACGCGTACGGGCCCGTGACCGACAACGCAGGCGGGATTGCGGAGATGGCGAATCTCGACGACTCCGTTCGTGCGATCACCGATCCGCTCGACGCCGTCGGCAACACGACGAAGGCGGTCACCAAGGGCTACGCGATCGGCTCGGCGGCGCTCGCGGCACTCGTCCTGTTCGACTCCTACACCACCGGGCTCGAGGACGAAGGCCTGAGGACGGTGTTCAGCCTCAGCGACCCGTGGGTGATCGCGGGGCTGTTCCTCGGCGGCTTGATGCCGTTCCTCTTTGCCTCGCTCGCGATGCAGGCCGTCGGCAAGGTCGGCGGTCAGGTCGTGACCGAGGTACGCCGTCAGTTCCGGGAGAACCCCGGGATCATGGAAGGCACGTCGCGGCCCGAATACGGGCGCGCGATCGACATCGTCACGAGCTCCGCGATCAAGGAGATGCTGTTGCCGGCGTTGATCCCGATCGCGTTCCCGATCATCGTCGGGATCATCAACGCGCGCATGCTCGGTGGGCTGCTGATCGGCACGATCGTCACCGGTCTCTTCCTCGCCATCGCGATGACCTCCGGCGGCGGCGCGTGGGACAACGCGAAGAAGCTGATCGAGGACGGCGCGTACGGCGGGAAGGGCTCGGAGGCGCACGCCGCTTCCGTCACCGGTGACACGGTCGGCGACCCGTACAAGGACACGGCCGGCCCGGCGATCAACCCGATGATCAAGATCGCCAACATCGTGGCCATCCTGATCATCCCACTGATCGTCTCGATCCACGGCTAGCCGCCTCAAGGCTTACGCTCAGGCGCGATGAGCAGCGCGCCGCTCGGCACACCCGTACCGCCGCTGCGGCGAGGGCGAAGGCGCCGGGCGCAGGGGCTCGAGCGCGTTCTCGGCACTCCCGCGCTCTTCGCGACGGCGTACGGGAACGTCGGCTCGTCGATCTACTACGCGCTCGGCCTCGTGGCCGGGATCGCGCTCGGGCTGACCCCGCTCGTCTTCGTGATCAGCGGCCTGATCTTCGCGGCGACCGCGGCGACGTACACCGAGGGGACGGTTCGCTACCCGGAGGCCGGCGGCTCCTCGAGCTTCGCGCGCCACGCTTTCAACGAGCTCGTCTCGTTCGGGGCGGCCTGGGCGCAGATGCTGAACTACATCATCACGATCGCCATCTCGGCGTTCTTCGTGCCGCACTATCTTTCGATCTTCTGGGACCCGCTGCGCGAGAACCCCTGGGACATCGTCGGGGGCGTGGTCGTCGTGGTCGTCCTCGTGCTGCTGAACATCGTCGGGATCAGGGAGGCCGCGCGGCTCAACATCTTCCTCGCAGTCATCGACTTCGCGACGCAGCTGCTGCTCGTGATCGTCGGGTTCGCGCTCGTCTTCCATCCGCAAATCGTTTTCGAGTCGAACATCCACTGGGGCGTTGCGCCGACCTGGAGCGCGTTCTTCCTTGCCATTCCGATCGCGATGATCGCCTACACGGGGATCGAGACCGTGTCGAATCTCGCGGAGGAGGCGCGCGACCCGCCGCGCGACATTCCGCGGTCGATCCGCTGGGTCGCGGGCGCGGTCTTCGCGATCTACTTCACGCTCCCGATGATCGCGCTCTCGGCGCTGCCGGTCCGCACGACCGCGGGCGGCTACGAGACGCTGCTCGGGCTACCGCCGGAGGAGGGTGGGTTCAAGAACGACCCGGTGCTCGGACTGGTCGAGAACCTGGGTCTGCACGGCCAGGTGCTCGACGCGGCGAAGATCTACGTCGGGATCCTCGCGGCCACGATCCTCTTCATCGCGACGAACGCCGGCGTGATCGGTGCGTCGCGCATCACGTATGCGATGGCGAGCTACCGCCAGCTGCCGGAGGTGTTCCGGCGGCTGCACCCGAAGTTCAAGACGCCCTGGCTGTCGCTCGTCGTCTTCGCCGGGATCGTCTCGGTCGCCGTGCTGTTGCCCGGACAGACAGACTTCCTCGGGGACATGTACGCGTTCGGCGCGATGCTCTCGTTCACGATCGCCCACGTCTCGATCGTCGCGCTGCGCGTGCGCAGCCGAGACGACCCCGAGGCGTTCCAGGTCAAGCCGAGCATCCGGATCGGCGGCATCGACTGGCCGCTGTTCGCGCTGTTCGGCGCGCTCGGCACGGGTCTCGCCTGGGTGGTCGTCATCGTGCAGAAGCCGGGCCCGCGCTGGGCCGGGCTCGGGTGGCTCGCCGTGGGCCTCTTGGGGTACCTCGCCTACCGGCGGTTCGTCGTGCGGGCCTCGCCGACGGAGACCCTGCACGCGCCGGTGATCATCGGGCCGGGGGCCGCGCTCGAATACCGGAACATCCTCGCGCCGGTGAAGCCCGGCCGCGCGTCCGAGGAGGCGATCGACGTCGCATGCCGCCTCGCTGCCGAACGTGGTGCCAGGATCGCGGCGCTCAGCGTCGTCGTCGCGCCGCTCGAGCTTCCCATCGACGCCGTGATCGAGGACGAGGAGCGGCGGGCGTACGAGGCCCTCGACGCGGCTGCCGCGATCGCGGAGCTCTACGGCGTAAACGTCACGGAGCGCCTGGTCCGGGCCAGGCATGCAGGTCGCGCGATCGTGGACGAGGCGACGTCTCGCCAGAGCGAGATCATCGTGATGGGCGCTCCGCGCTCCAGGCTTGGCGTTGCTGTCTTCAGCGACACCGTCGACTTCGTCCTCAAGCATGCACCCTGTCGCGTCATGGTGGTCGCGGGGCAGAAGGCCGCCGCGTGAACCTCTACCGCTACGGCCTGGCTGCCTTCGCCGTCACGTTCGTCGGCATCGGCATCGCGCTGCTCGCTGTGACCGTGGCACAAGGGGGAGCTTTCTTCGGCTACCTGATCGGCGTTCTCTTCATCGCCCTCGGGGTCGGCCGCCTCTATCTACTCCGCAGGCGGCGTTAACCTCGTGGCGCGCAAGCTGCCCCGGCTGCAACGGGTCCTCGACGCCCCGGCTCTCTTCTCGATCGCCTACGGGGAGATCGCCTCGTCGATCTACTTCGCGCTCGGCATCATCGCGCTGCACGCCCTCGGCCTCACGCCGGGCGTCTTGCTGGCGACGGGCCTGCTGTTCCTCATCGTCTCCATGTCGTACGCGGAGGGAACGGCGGCGATTCGGGAGACTGGCGGCGCGGCGACCTTCGTCCGCATCGCTTTCAACGACCTCTGGGGCTTCGTCACCGGGTGGGTGCTCTTCCTCGACTACCTGATCGTGATCGCACTCTCGGCGCTCTTCGTGCCTCACTACGTCGCCGGCGCCTTCTTCACGAAGATCCAGCGGCCCTGGGACGTCGTCCTCGGTTGCTTCGTGATCGGGGGCATTGCGACGGTCCGGCTGATTCACCGCACGCGCCTGCACCGCTGGGCGCTGATCGTCGCGCTCATCGACCTCGCGACGCAGCTGCTGATCGTCCTGCTCGGGATGGCCCTGCTCTTCTCCCCCGAGGCGCTCAGTGCGGGAACGTCCCTCGGCGAACACCCAAGCTGGCACTCGATCGCCTTTGCGCTTCCACTCGCAATGCTCGCGTACACCGGGCTCGAGACGGTTGCGAACCTGGCCGAAGAAACGCGGCGGCCGGGCCGTGATCTACCGCGCAGCCTGTTCGGCGCGATCGGTCTCGTCGTCCTGCTCTACGTGGCGATCGCGGTCGTCGCGCTCTCGGCGTTCCCCGCAGAGCGTGGGACTCTGCTCGGCAGCAACTGGATCAGGGCGCCGCTCGTCGGCGTCGCGTCCGAGCTCCGCGCGCAGGTCCCGGCGGCGATCGGCGATCCGCTCCAGGTGTTCGTCGGGCTCTCCGGCGCGCTCATCCTGCTGACCGCGGCGACGACCTCGATCTCCGGCTTCGGACGGCTTGCGTACTCGCTCGGCGAGCACAGCCAGTTGCCACGCAGGTTCGGGATGCTGCGGAAGCGCACGCTCGTGGCGCCGCAGTCGATCGTCGCGGCCGCAGCGATCTCGATCGCGCTACTCGCGGGGACCGCTGCGCTCCCGCATCCGGTGCTGTTCCTGGCCAGCCTGTTCAGCTTCGGCGTGCTGCTCGCCTTCACAGCCGCCCAGTTGGCGGTGATCAAGCTCCGCTTCAGCGAGCCCGGACGACGGCGTCCCTACCGCGTCCCGTTCAGCATCCGGCGTGTCCCGGTGCCGTCGCTCGTCGGGGCGCTGCTCACGTTTTCCGCCTGGATCGTGGCGCTGGCAACGCACGAAGGCGCGCGCTATGCCGGTCCGGCGTGGCTTGCAATCGGTCTTGTCATCTACGTCACGGTGCGCAAGTCCCGGGGTGAAGGGCTGCTGGAGCGCGTCGTCTCGGCCGACGAGCATCGCGGCCTCGCCCAGGCCGAGTTCTCACGGATCCTCGTGCCGATGAAGCTCGGCGAGATCGGCGAGGAGATGATCGCGACCGCCGTGAACCTCGCTCGTGACGCCGGTG
>Ga0184638_1000420_pt1 | contig 11859 bp, 10 predicted proteins | sample PLM31_50_b2_FD_133141 | JGI IMG/M metagenome (GOLD analysis project Ga0184638, IMG submission 133141) | Groundwater sediment microbial communities from an aquifer in East River, Colorado, USA - PLM3-1_50_b2 | ecosystem: Environmental > Terrestrial > Soil > Riparian zone | place: USA: East River... | reverse complement strand
GTAGGTGTGCTCGGTGACCAGGATCGAGCCGGGCGTAGCCAGGCTCTCCATGCGCGCCGCTAAGCCGGTCGCGTGCCCAATCGGGATATAGTCGGTATGCAAGTCGTCGGTGCGCATCGAGCGCATCACCACTTCGCCGGTGTTCACGCCCACCCGCAATCGCAGGTCTCCTTCTTCCAGCCCTACCCTTACCGCCAGCTGCTCGATCGCGCTGATCAACGCCAGGCCGGCTCGCACCGCACGCTCGCTGTCGTCGTCCCGAGACCGGGGAAGACCGAACACGGCCATGGCCGCATCGCCTATGAACTTCTCGAGCTGCCCGCCGTAGCGCCCGATCGTCTCGCGAACGGCTCCGAAATAGGCATCCTGGACCGTCGCGACGTCCTCGGGATCGAGCCTCTCGGAGAGAGAGGTGAATCCGACCAGGTCGGCGAAGAGGACGGTGACGATCCTGCGCTCGATCGGCGCCCCGGAGTCGGTCTCATGCATTGCGCGATGCTATCTAGGGAAACGACCGGCGCGAAAGGGCGAAGCCCCCAAGGCCGATAGAATCCGGCCAGTGCCTGCGACGATCCTGGTAGGGACTCAATGGGGCGACGAGGGCAAGGGGAAGGCCACAGACCTCCTTGCCCGGCAGACCGACTTCGTGGTCCGCTACCAGGGCGGGAACAATGCCGGGCACACAGTGCTCGCCGGCGGGCAGCTCCTCAAGCTGCACCTGATCCCATCGGGGATCCTGTACGCGCATGTCACCACCGTTATCGCGGACGGAGTCGTGGTGGATCCGGCAGTCCTCCTGCAGGAGATGGACGCGCTCAAGTCCCAGCGGATCGACACATCGCGCCTCGTCATCTCCGGCAATGCCCATCTGATCATGCCCTACCACCTGGAGCTGGACAGGATCACCGAGCGCTTCCTTGGCAAGCACAGGCTGGGCACGACGAAGCGAGGAATTGGACCCGCTTACGCGGACAAGGCGGCTCGCATAGGCCTGCGGGTCCAGGACCTGACTGACGAGAAGATCTTCCGGGAGAAGCTCGACGTGGTGCTGAAGGAGAAGAATCTCGTACTCACCAAGGTCTACAACCGGCTTCCGCTCGATGCGACCAAGATGGCGGACCAGTACCTCGCCATGGGTGAGCGCCTCGGGCCGCACATAGCCGACACGAGCGGCCTCCTCTATCGAGCTCTCCGCGATGGCAAGCGTGTTCTGCTGGAGGGCGCCCAGGGTACCCTCCTCGACCTCGATCATGGGACGTATCCGTTCGTGACCTCCTCTAACCCGGTCGCTGGCGGCGCGCTGGCCAGCGCTGGCCTGGGCCCGAAAGAGGTGGAGGCCGTTATAGGCGTGACTAAGGCCTATGTCACCCGTGTCGGCTCGGGCCCGTTCCCGACCGAGGACCTGGGTCCGGGCGGGGCTCACCTGGGGGAGAAAGGCAACGAGTTCGGGACAACCACCGGGCGCGCGAGGCGCTGTGGCTGGTTCGACGCGGTGCTGCTCCGATATGCCGTAAGGGTTAATGGCCTGACCGAGCTGTTCATGACGAAGCTCGACGTTCTGTCTGGCCTTACCGAGCTCCGCGTCTGCACCGCGTACAAATACGAGGGGAAGCTCTACGAGGACTTTCCGCCGCACCAGTCGATCTTTCACGGGGCGGAAGCGGTTTACGAGGAGCTCGAAGGATGGCCCGAGGAGCTGGCCGGGATGACCCACTTCGACGACCTCCCGGCCGGCGCGAGGAAGTACGTGATGAGGATCTCGGAGCTGGGCGGAGTCCCCGTGCGCCACCTGTCCGTCGGCCCGGATCGTGAGCAGACGCTCGCCGTGGAGGCATCTTGAAAGTACTAGTCGTCGGGGGTGGTGGACGGGAGCACGTTCTCTGCTGGCGTCTGGCGGCCGAACCGCGTGTCGAGCGACTGTACGCGGCTCCGGGGAACACCGGCATCTCTGCACTGGCGGCCTCCGAGCCGATCTCGGCCGGCGATCTGCCAGGCTTGTGCGAGTTCGCCGACCGCGAGTCGTTGGATCTGGTCGTGGTGGGTCCGGAGGCTCCTCTGGTTGCCGGGCTGGCCGACGAGTTGCGGGGGATGGGCGTTGCCGTGTTCGGGCCGACCCGCGACGCGGCCCGCATCGAGGCCTCCAAGGTCTGGGCGCGACGACTATGCGACGCTCACGGCATACCGGCGCCCGTCTCGGAGGAGTTCGAGGACGTTGGCGAGGCGATGGGCTTCGTGGCCGATCTGTCCCCGCCCTTCGTCATCAAGGCCGACGGGCTCGCCGCCGGCAAGGGCGTGACGATAGCGGAGGACCGAACCGCGGCGCGCAGGGCCCTGGAGAGCTGCATCGTGGAGGGAGCCTTCGGCGAGGCTGGGCGGCGGGTGCTGGTCGAGGAGTACCTGTATGGCACCGAGGTCACTGCCATGGCCCTGACGGACGGGCGCTCGATCGTTCCACTCGCCTTGGCACGGGATCACAAGAGGGCGTTCGACGGAGACACCGGGCCGAACACAGGCGGCATGGGCGCATACAGCCCGGTGGCGTCGGTGGGGCCCGACGACGAAGCGCAGATCACCCATGACATCTTGGAGCGGACCCTCGAGGCCCTTCGCGCCGAGGGTATCGACTACCGGGGCGTGCTGTATGCCGGGCTGATGCTGACCAGCGACGGCCCCAAGGTCCTTGAGTTCAATTGCCGTTTCGGAGACCCCGAAGCGCAGGTCGTCCTGCAGCGACTGGATTCGAGTCTCTTGGACCTGCTAGTGGCGTGTGCCCGGGGCGACCTGTCCCGAAGCCGGCCGATATGGACGGAAGAGGCATGCGCCGGTGTGGTACTGGCTTCCGGGGGCTATCCGGGAAGCGTCCAGACCGGTAAGGAGATTCTCGGGTTGGATGAGGCCGCCAAGATGGACGGCGTGCAGGTGTTCCACGCGGCCACCGGCCTGCGGGACGGTAGAGTGGTCACGTCGGGTGGAAGGGTGCTGACGGTGACCGCTCTCGGCTCGGATCTGGAGGAAGCGCGCCACCGCGCCTACGAGGCCTGCTCGGTCATCGAGTTCGAAGGCATGCATTACCGGCGCGACATCGCGGGAGCGAGGAGGGGCGGGTGAGCGCGGAGGCAGCGGAGGGCGGCCCCCTCGTAGGGGTCCTGGTCGGATCGATGACGGACGTGCCTGTCATGCAGCAGGCCACGGCCATCCTGGAGCGGTTCGGTATCCCACACGAGATCCAGGTCATCTCGGCCCACCGGAACCCGGACCTGGTGGACGAGTACGCCCGGACGGCAGAGGAGCGCGGGATGATCTGCCTGATCTGCGGCGCCGGAATGGCCAATCACCTAGCGGGTGCGGTCGCCGCTCGGACGGCGCTCCCAGTGATCGGTGTGCCGCTCGCCGGCAAGCACCTCGGCGGGATGGATGCGCTCTACTCGACGGTCCAGATGCCCCGCGGCGTCCCCGTGGCCACCGTAGCTATCGACGGCGCCGTGAACGCCGCGATCCTGGCCGCCCAGATCCTCGGCGTCCGGGACCCGAGCGTCCGAGCCAAGATCTACGAATTCAAGGAATCACTGGCAGAAGGTTTCCGCCCGTGATTCCCCGGTACACGCTGCCGGAGATGGCGGCCGTGTGGTCGGAGGAGACCAAGCTCACAAACTGGACGCGGATCGAGATGCTCGCATGCGAGGCGTGGGCGCGGCTCGGGCGAATCCCTCAGGAGGACGTAGCTCAGATCAAGGCTCGGGGGGCGGTGCCATCGGCAGATCGCGTGGCCCAGATCGAGCTCGTGACGAATCACGACGTGGCCGCCTTCGTCCAGGCGCTGGCGGAGCAGGTCGGACCCGCCGGGAGGTGGGTTCATTTCGGGCTGACCTCGAGCGACGTGCTCGACACTGGTTTGGCCCTCCAGCTCCGGGACTCCGCCGAGCTCATCCTGGTCCAGCTTGAGCGGCTGCTCGCCGTCGTCCGCAGGCGAGCTTTCGAGCACGAGTACACGATCTGCATAGGGCGCACGCACGGCGTGCACGCGGAGCCGACCACATTCGGGCATAAGCTCGCGCTCTGGGCCTTCGAGCTCGACCGAGGCCGCGAGAGGATGAGGCGAGCGCTGCATGGCATCTCCGTCGGGAAGCTCTCAGGTGTAGTCGGGACGTACTCTCAAGTCGATCCTGCCGTCGAGGAGTACGTCTGCGCGGAGCTCGGCCTCCGCCCCGTCGAGGCCGCCAGCCAGGTCATCCAGCGTGACGTGCACGCCGAGTTCGTATGGGCATTGGCCGCCATCTCGGCGACTCTCGAGAAGATCGCGACCGAGATTCGCCATCTGGCCCGAACCGAGGTGAGGGAGGTGCAGGAGCCCTTCGCGTCGGGCCAGAAGGGCTCGAGTGCCATGCCACACAAGCGAAACCCGATCGTCTCGGAAAGGATCTGCGGGCTGGCCCGTGTCGTCCGATCGAATCTCCAGGCTGCATTGGAGGACGTTGCCCTCTGGCACGAGCGAGACATCTCTCACTCGTCGGTGGAGAGGGTGGTCCTGCCGGACTCGACGGCGGCCGTGCACTACCTCCTGAACGTGGCCACGCGCTTGGTCGACGGCCTGGTCGTCGACGGGGCCCGCATGCGAACGAATATGGACTCGACCGGGGGGTTGTTCTTCTCTCAGCGTGTCCTGTCGGCTCTGATCGAGCGGGGGATTGACCGGGACCAGGCCTACATGCTGGTGCAACGGGCGGCGGCGGATTCATGGGACCGCGGTCTTCATTTTCGGGAGCGGATGTGGGAAGAGGTCAAGAGCATGGAGGTCCTTTCGAAGGACGACTTCTGGGCCTTGTTCGTCCTGAGGCCGTTCGTCGAACACATGAATCAGGTCTTCGACCGACTCGAGAAGCTGGAGGTGGCGAGCGACGCCTCCGGCCACGCCGAGCTGAAAAGGTTGCGACCGCCATGGGAGGCCGAATGACCATCGCAGACCTGCACGCGCGCGGCAAGGTCCGAGACATCTTCGAGGCTGGGGACGACCTCATGATGGTGGCCACCGACCGGATCTCGGCCTTCGATGTCGTCCTGCCCCAGCCGATCCCCGGCAAGGGGCAGGTGCTCACCGGCATGTCGCTTCACTGGTTCGACCGGACACGGAACCTCGTTGCCAACCATCTGATCACGGCCGACGCCACCGCGTTCCCGGCTCCGTTCACCGGCGATACACGCCTCGCCGGGCGAGCCATGCTGGTCCGCAGGGCGAAGGTCGTGCCGATCGAGTGCGTAGCGCGTGGTTATCTGGCCGGCTCTGGGTGGAAGGAGTACAGGACGACCGGCCGGGTCTGCGGGATTGAGCTCCCGACCGGGCTGGTCGAGTCCGATCGGCTGCCCCAGCCCATCTTCACCCCTTCCACCAAGGAAACGACCGGCCACGACATCAACATCTCGTTGGACGAGATGGCCGAGCGGGTGGGGAGAGGCCTTGCCGAACGCCTCAAGGAGCTCACGCTCTCGCTCTACGGGTTCGCCGCGGCCCACGCACTGGAACGGGGGATCGTGCTGGCCGACACGAAGTTCGAGTTCGGGTTCGCGGGGGGCGAGCTGATCTTGATCGACGAGGTCCTCACCCCCGACTCCTCCCGGTTCTGGCCGGCGGACCTCTACGCTCCCGGCGGCCAACAGCCCTCATTCGATAAGCAGTACGTGAGGGACTCGCTGGACGCGACCGGCTGGGATCACGAGCCACCGCCGCCCGACCTACCGCAGGACGTGATCGAACAAACCGGTCATCGCTACCGAGAGGCCTACGAGAGGATCACCGGCGAGACATTCGACTCCTACCTGGCGAGGATTGGGGTGTGAGGTACCGGTTCGAGGTCCTGGTCTCTTTGAAGGAAGGGCTTCTCGACCCGCAAGGCAAGACCGTCCAGGAGGCTCTACCAACACTCGGCTGGACGAACGTTTCGGACGTGCGGATCGGCAAGCACATCGCCCTGGTCGTGGAGGCGGACGGGGAGCCCGAGGCCAGGGCTCAGGTCGAGGAGATGGCCCGGAAGTTCCTGTCCAATCCCGTGATAGAGGACTTCAGGGTCCTGCAGGCGGAGGGAGCCGGATGAGGCCTCGCGTGGCCGTTATCACCTTCCCCGGCTCCCTTGATGACAGGGACGCTCTTCGGGCCGTCGCTCTGATGGGCGGAGAGCCCGTTTCGGTCTGGCATACAGCGCACGACCTGGCGGGGGCCGATGCCGTCATACTCCCGGGCGGCTTCTCTTACGGCGACTACCTGCGCACGGGGGCAATAGCCCGGTTCGCACCCGTCATGGCGCCCGTGCGGGCATTTGCCGGGTCGGGCGGCCCGGTCCTGGGCATATGCAACGGCTTTCAGATCCTATGCGAGGCCGGGATGCTGCCCGGGGCATTGATCCGCAACCAGGGCCTCTCGTTCATCTGCAGGTGGGTCAACGTCCGGGTCGAGGGAACGCAGGAGATCCTCCAGGTTCCGATCAAGCATGGCGAGGGCCAGTTCGTAGCCTCGGAGGAACAGCTTGCCCGGATCGAATCCGAGGGCCGCGTGGCCTTCCGCTATTGCTCCCCCGATGGAACCCTGGACGAGGCCTTCAACCCTAACGGCGCTTCCCATGGCATCGCTGGCCTGTGGAACGAATCCCGGAGCGTGCTCGGGTTGATGCCCCACCCGGAGCACGCGGTGGACGCCGACCTGGGCCCGACCGGCGGCCACCATGTTTTCCAGTGGCTGCTTACGGCCGCCCGGGAGCGCGTCCCGGTATGAACGTCCGTATCGAAGAACCCCTCCACCGCCGCCTCGCGCTCACCGACGGCGAGTTCGCAACCATCGTCGCGAAGCTCGGCAGGGACCCGAACCCGACGGAGCTCGCCATGTTCGCGGCCATGTGGTCGGAGCACTGCTCCTACAAGTCCAGCAAGGTCCATCTGCTGACCCTCCCGACCGGTGGCCCTCAGGTGCTAGTGGGGCCAGGTCTGGACGCTGGCGTGATCGACCTCGGAGACAGCCTCGCGTGCGTGTTCAAGATGGAGTCGCATTCACACCCTTCGGCTATCGAGCCGGTGCAGGGCGCCGCCACGGGAGTCGGCGGGATCGTGCGGGACGTTCTGTCCATGGGAGCCAGGCCGGTGGCGCTGCTCGATCCACTCCGGTTCGGGCCCCTGGACGATGGCCGGAACCGCTATCTCTTCGGCGGCGTGGTGGCCGGGATCAGCCAGTACGGCAACTCGATCGGGGTCCCCACGGTGGGAGGCGAGGTCAAGTTCGCCCCTTGCCACAGTTCCAACCCGACTGTGAACGTGATGTGCGTCGGTTTCGCGCCCGCCGAGCGGCTTCTGGCGAGCCGAGGCGGCGGCGCGGGAGATGTCTTGGTCCTCATAGGCGCGAGTACCGGCCGTGACGGTATCGGCGGGGTCTCCGTCCTCGCTTCCCGGACCCTGGAAGAGGATTCCCACGCATCCCGTCCCAGCGTCCAGATCGGCGACCCATTCGCCGAGAAGCTCCTGATAGAGGCGTGCCTCGAGCTGAACACGCGCGGACTGCTGGTCGGCCTGCAGGACCTGGGAGGGGCGGGCCTCACCTGCGCCGTGTCCGAGACTGCGGCCCGACGACGCCTGGGCGCGGACCTCGATCTCGACCATGTGCCACTTCGCGAAGCCGACATGGAGCCCTTCGAGATCCTCACCTCCGAGTCCCAGGAGCGGATGCTTGCCATCGTCCGGCCCGAGGCCCTACCGGCCGTGCAGCAGGTGTGCTCGACCTGGGGACTGTCCGCGAGTGAGATCGGAAAGCTACGTGTCGGGAGCCAGCTCTTCGTCCGCCGCCTTGGCAAGGTCGTAGCCCGGGTGCCGGCGGTGGCCCTCGCGGACGAGGCCCCCGTCTATCAGAGGCCGACGGGGCGGCCAGCGGCCCTGGACAGCCTGCTCGAAGACGACCCTGCCAGCCGGCGGATGCCCGTTCCCCTGGAGGAGGCCTTCCTATCCGTGCTCGGCTCCCCGAATGTCGCCGGGATGCGGTGGGCCTTCGAGCAGTACGACTCGATCGTGCAAGGAGGCACGGTCGTGGGGCCCGGGGCCGACGCCGCGGTGGTCCGGATTGAAGGAACCCTCAAGGCCGTCGCTGTTTCCACAGATGGCAATGGGCGCTACGCCCACCTGGACCCATACCTGGGCGGCGCCCACGCCGTCGCCGAAGCCGCGCGCAACGTCGCCGCTGTCGGCGCCCGACCCCTTGCCGTGACGAACTGCCTGAACTTCGGCAACCCCGAGCGGCCGGAAGTGATGTGGGCCTTCGCCGAAGCGGTCCGGGGGATCGGGGAGGCTTGCCGTGCCTTGGCCACTCCGGTCACCGGCGGGAACGTTTCCTTCTACAACGAATCAGGAGGCTCGAGCGTCTATCCAACTCCTGTGGTTGGGATGGTCGGCATGCTCGAGGACTACCGCCTTCTCGTCAGGTCCGGGTTCCCCGCGGGCGGGCTCTCTATATACCTGCTCGGGACGACACTGGCGGAGATTGGAGGAAGCGAGTTCGCCGAGGTCGTCCTGGGGACAGTCTCCGGCAGGCCGCCGGCGCTCGACCTCGACGCCGAACGGAAGTTGCATTGGTTTCTGGGTGAGTGTGCGCGCGCGGACGTCGCTGCCTCTGCCCACGATCTCTCTGACGGTGGACTCGCCGTCGCGCTGGCCGAATCCGCCATCGTCGGTGGGATCGGATTCACGGTCGCGGTCCCGGTCGCTGACAAGCTGCCGCCACACATCGCCTTGTTCTCGGAGTCGGCTTCGCGAGCCGTGGTGGCGGCCAGGGAAGGTCGTGAGGCGGGCGTCGAAAGGTTAGCGGCGGCAGCTGGCGTCCCCATCGCGCGATTGGGGTTCACGGGAGGCCAGGCTCTCGAGTTTGCGGGGCTGTTCCGGGTGCCTCTGACCGACGCCATCGTCGTACACGAGGGGGCCATCCCACGGCTGATGTCCGGCCAGCACCTCAGTCGGTGAGTCGATGGGTTTGACGCGAAACGCGCTGCTTTGGGCGGCCCAGAACCGGTGGCTCGGCGAGCACCTGCCGCGGATGCGGTTCGTGCGGGCCGCCGTCCGGCGGTTCATGCCGGGCGAGACCGTCGATGCGGCGCTGGACGTCGCCCAGCGGTTCGCGGGGCGGAAGGTGGCGACAACCTTCACCTATCTCGGGGAGGCGGTGCACGACGCCTCCCAAGCCGAGGAGGCGACCGCACAGTACCTCGGCGTGTTGGACCGCGTCGCCGCGCTTCATCTCGACACGGAGATCTCGGTCAAGCCCACTCACCTGGGCTTCGACGTAGATGGCGATCTCGCGGCAACGAACCTGGGGCGGCTGGCCGCCCGAGCCGAGGAGCTGGGCACCTGCGTCTGGGTCGACATGGAGTCGAGCCATTACGTCCAGGGGACCATCGACACTTATTTGAAAGCTCTGACGCGGTACCCGAGGACCGGGATCTGCCTTCAGGCCTATCTTCGCCGGACCGCCCGCGACGTGGACTCCCTTCTGCCCCTCGGGCCTTCGATTCGCCTTGTCAAGGGCGCCTACAAGGAGCCCAAGGAGCTCGTCTACCGACGAAAGCGGGAGATCGACGAGAGCTTCTTCGATCTCGCCATGACGATCCTGCGGAGCGAGCATCGAGATCGGACCCGGCTCGCGCTCGGAACGCACGACGTCGATCTGATCGAGCGGATAGAACGATCGGCTCGGGAAAGCGGGGTCGGACGAGACGGATTCGAGGTCGCGATGCTCTACGGGATCCGCCAGGCCGACCAGTTCCGCCTCGCTCAGGAGGGGTACAGGGTCCGTTGCCTCATCGCCTACGGGACGGCCTGGTATCGATGGTATGTGCGCCGCCTGGCCGAGCGCCCGGCGAACGTCTGGTTCCTCCTCAGGAATATCTTCGCCCGCCCTGGCTGAGAGTGTTCGGGAGGTGAGGTCAGAGGGGGGTGCTACGATCAGGCGAGTGTCAGGGGAAGGCCCAAAGGAAGCATGCGGCCTCTTCGGCGTGTGGGCGCCGGGGGAGGACGTCGCCAGGCTAACGTTCTTCGGCCTGTTCTCCCTGCAGCACCGCGGCCAGGAGTCGGCGGGCATGGCGGTATCCGACGGCGAACGGATCCTGGTCTATCGTGAGCTGGGCCTTGTCTCGCAGGTCTTCAACGAGCGGACGCTCTCCACCCTGCAGGGTGAGCTTTGCATAGGGCACACGCGTTACTCGACGACGGGCTCGACCACGTGGGAGAACGCACAGCCGTCGTTCAAGACGAACGGAGATCGCGGGCTCGCGCTCGGGCACAACGGCAACCTCGTGAACACCAGGGATCTGTTGCCGCAGGCCGGACGTCGCGGTGCGGCGACCACCGACTCGGACATAGTGGCCGCTCTGCTTGCGCAACACCTAGGTGAAGGCCTGGAAGAAGCCGCGCTGAAAGTCCTGCCCAAGCTCGTGGGTGCCTTTTCCTTTGTGATGATGGACGAAGGCACCGTCTACGGCGTCCGAGATCCCTTCGGGATCCGCCCACTCACCATCGGAAGGCTGCCGAACGGTTGGTGCCTGGCCTCGGAGACCTGCGCCCTGGACGTCGTCGGGGCGACCTTCGTCCGCGACGTCGAGCCGGGCGAGCTGGTTGCGATCGACGAACGTGGGCTCACGTCCAGGCGCTATGCGCCATCCCCGCGTCCGGCGCTCTGCCTGTTCGAGTTCGTCTACCTCTCCAGAGCAGACTCCCGGATGCACGGTCGGAGCGTTCACGCGGTCCGTCGTGAGATGGGCCGGCGCCTGGCCCGCGAGGCTCCGGTCGAAGCCGATCTGGTGATCCCGATCCCCGATACAGGCCACTCGGCGGCCCAAGGGTACGCAGAGGCCACCGGGATTCCCTACGGAGAGGGGCTGATGAAGAACCGGTACATAGGTCGGACCTTCATCGAACCTACGCCTGCCCTCCGCCAGCGCGGAGTGAAGCTCAAGCTCAATCCGCTGACCGATGCCATCGGGGGAAAGCGGCTCGTTGTCGTCGACGACTCGATCGTACGCGGTACCACTACACGCCAGATCGTCCAGGTGCTGCGCGAGGCAGGCGCCACGGAGGTGCATCTGCGCATCGTGAGCCCTCCGATCAGATGGCCGTGCTTCTATGGCATCGACATGTCCACGAAGGCCGAGCTGGTCGCGGCCGAGACGGAGGTCGACGGTGTTCGGTCGTTCGTTGGGGCCGACACGCTGGCTTATCTATCGCTCCCCGAGCTGATCGGGGCGACGGGCGCGGACGCCGAGTCCTTCTGCCGAGCCTGCTTCGATGGCGAATACCCGATACCTGTGGGCGAACAGGAACATTCAAAGTTCGTCCTCGAGGCCCTGTGACTGCAGGGCGTTCCTCAGGGGAGGACGCCTACCGCCGGTCAGGTGTTGACCTGCGGGCAGGGCACCGCGCTGTCGACATGATCCGGAGCGTCGCGGTAGGCGCGGCCAGGCCGGAGGCTGTGGGGGGCGTCGGTGGGTTCGCCGGACTGTTCGACATTGGCGACGGGCGCCTGCTCGTTTCGGCGACCGATGGCGTGGGCACGAAGGTCGAGGTCGCGCGGATGGCCGGACGGCTCGATACGGTCGGCATCGATCTTGTGGCAATGTCGGTGAACGACGTGATCTGCGCCGGAGCTCGGCCCCTGTTCTTCCTGGACTACCTTGCGGTCGCGAGGCTGGTGCCCGAGGAGGCGGCAGCCATCGTGAGCGGCGTGGCGGAGGGCTGCCGTCGCGCCGGATGCGCGCTGCTTGGGGGAGAGACCGCGGAGCATCCCGGAGTCCTTGAGGATGGAAGGTTCGACCTTGCCGGCTTCTGTGTGGGGCTCGTCGATGAAAG
>Ga0184638_1000418_pt1 | contig 11866 bp, 9 predicted proteins | sample PLM31_50_b2_FD_133141 | JGI IMG/M metagenome (GOLD analysis project Ga0184638, IMG submission 133141) | Groundwater sediment microbial communities from an aquifer in East River, Colorado, USA - PLM3-1_50_b2 | ecosystem: Environmental > Terrestrial > Soil > Riparian zone | place: USA: East River... | reverse complement strand
GGGCGACCTGCTTGGGGCCGACGAGCCCGCGCAGCGCGCGCTGAAGCTCGATCCGCTCTCCGAACCAGCGGTCCGAATTCTGATGCGCCGCCTGGCATTGGCGGGAGACCGGTCGGGGGCGCTCGAGGTCTTCGATCAATTCGCGTCCCGGGCCCGACGCGACGGCAGCACCACCCTGGAACCCGAGACCAGCGCGCTCGTTGAACGTTTGCAGCGCGGCCGCGCGTGGCATCTCCCGAAGGAAGCAGTCTCACCAACGCGCAGCGTCGCCTGGCGACGCGCGCCGCTGCTGGGCCGGGAACGCGAGCTCGCCGCCGGCCTGGCACAATGGCGCCAGGCCCGTGCGGGCCGTCTCGGGTTGCTGCTGCTCGAAGCGGAATCTGGGGGCGGCAAGACGCGCTTCGCCGAAGAGCTCGCGGCTCGCGCCGCGCTGGACGGCGGCATCGTCGTCACGATGCGAGCCGTGCCGGCCGACGTCGAGCATCCGGCCAGCGGCCTCCTCAGCCTGGCGCGAGGCGGCTTGCTCGATGCACCCGGCGTTGCCGGCGCGCATGCGGCTGCGCTCGCCGCGCTCGCCGAACACGCGAGCGAATGGGCAGAGCGCTTTCCGGCCAAGCAACCATCCAGCCCCTGGAGCCTGGAATCTGGAATCGTCGAAGTGTTGCGCGTGACGAGCGCGGAACAACCGCTGCTGCTGATCTGCGACGACGCGCAGTGGATCGACTCGCGGTCGTATGAGACGATCGAGACGGTGACGCGCGACCTCGCGCACGCCCCGATCCTCCTCGTCCTGGCGACAACACCGGAGCCCGCGCCCCCCAAGCTGGCCGAGCTGCGCGCTCATATCGGGCGCGAGGTCGCGGGCGCGACAATCGCATTGGGCAGGCTGTCCGGCGATGCGCTGCGCGCCCTCGTTCAGTGGGCGCTCCCGACCTACTCCGGTGACGACGGCGATCGCTTGAGCCGGCGCATCGCCGCCGACTCGGCGGGCGTCGCGCTGCTCGCAGTGGAAATCTGCTACGCAATGGCGCAGGGTCTCGATCTCGAGGCCACGAAAGGCGCCTGGCCGCGCCCGTTGCACACGCTGGACCAGACCTTTCCCGGCGATCTCCCCGACACGATCATCGCCGCGATTCGTGTCGGCTTCCGCTGTCTCACGAAGCCGGCCCAACAGGCGCTTATCGCGGCGGCGGTGTTGGAAGAACGGGTGACCGCCGGCCGGATCGGGCGCGCGATTGAGATGAAGGGCGATCCATTGAACGCCGCGCTAGACGAGCTGGAGTGGCGGCGCTGGCTCGTCGCCGAGCCGCGGGGCTATTCGTTCGTGGCGCGTATCGTTCGTGATGTCGTCGCCCGCGATATGGTCACGGAGGGGCAGCGACAGCGGATCCTGTCTGCTGCCCCGTCCGCGACGTTGTAGTCTCTCTCAGCTACAGGACGGCAGATTCGGAGGAGCGGCAGAGCCGAACGTATTCCCCAGCCAGCAGTTCCCCACCCCAGCACCGTCCCACAACAGATCCACGGCCGGCAGGAACGGAATGGGCGACTGTGTGCCGTTGCCAGTCACCACGTTGTTCCGCACCTCGACACCGTCCGGATTGGGCTCGATATCGGCAAACGCTTCCGGCGGCGTGTTCGAAAGCAGCGCTAGAATCAGTGAGCTGCCCACCCCGAGGCCGATGAACTCATGACCGGTGACGTGATTGGCCTCGGCGCGCACGCGATCGGCGCCGACAATGAGGATCCCCGTCCCCGCGGGCACCGCGGCCACCAGATCTCCGGGCGCCGCGAAATTCGGTCGGTTGTTCCCGGTCACCGTATTGCCGCTGACCAGAATGTCGCTCGCCGTTGTGATCAGGCGGCCGGGAAGGAGCACGACGAGAATGCCGTTGCTGTTGTCGTGTGCGTCATTGGCGAGGAGCTTGATATCGGACGAGTTCGACGCTTCGATACCGACCACGTTCCCGAATACCACGTTGCGGCGCATCGTGACGGCGCGTGATTGACCGACGTACAAACCCGCATCACCATGCCCGGACGCCACCGAATGCTCGATCACACCATTTGCCGAGCGGACCGGAAACAGCCCGTACGCACCGTTGTCTTGGGCGGTGACGCGCGACAAGAGAAAACCATCGATCGCGCTCAGCAGCACGCCGTTGCGGCCGAACCCGCGGACTGTGACACCGACCAGCGCGAAGTCATTTGCGCCGGTCCGCACGGTGATGCCGTTTGCCGCACCACCAGGATTTGTAATGATCGGACCATTCCCTGCCTGGTCGGTGAGACCGACGATCTTCACGCCTGGGGCGGTGACCGTCACGGCTTCGGCATAGAGGCCCGGCTCAAGATGGATGACGGCGTTGGGCCCCGCAGCGTCAACCGCGGCCTGGATCGATTGGCCGGGGGACACCACGACGTCCGGCAGGCCAAACCGGGTGGCTTCGAGCCCGTCTATAGGCGCGGAGACCCGCTCCCCGAGATTACATGCGGCGAGAGCGAGCGCAGCGAGTAGTGCGAAAGTGCGTGGCATCACGGATCCTTGTTGGAGGCGCAATCAGTGTCGCACGCGCGCGTCAAGTGGATGTCAAGGCTATCTTCCGCGCATGTTGGGCCTGATCCTTCTCATCGCGCTCTCGCAGGCAGCACCGCGAGACTCGGTCGTCTACATCCTGTCGCCCGCCAGCGAGCTCAAAGTCAGCACGGGCAAGGCCGGATTGCTCGGCTTTGCGGGTCACGAGCATACGATCCGCGCCCGGGCGTTCTCCGGTCGCATCGTCTATCATCCCGACTCCGTCGCGGCATCCCGCATCGAGATCACGGTTTGGGCCGACAGTCTCGAGGTCCTGACGCCGCCGGACACAGAGGAAATCCGCAAAGTCACGGCCGCAATGCGCACCCAGGTCCTCGATGTGGCGAGTTTTCCGGAGATTCGGCTCGTCTCCCGGCAGGTCGAGCTGAACGGCCAGCGACTGGAAATGACGGCGGCGCTGACAATCAAGGACCAGACCCGCGACGTGCCGCTCAGCGTCGAGCTGAACATCGGTCCCGACACTCTGCGCGCGGTCACGAGCTTCGCCGTGAAGCAGACGGATTTTGGGATCAGACCCTTTCGAGGCGGGCCTGGCGGGACGGTGCGCGTGGCCGATCGGGTGACATTTGCGATCTCGGCGGTTGCGATTCGGCAGTCGCCGTAGCGGCTCCTTGTGACACGTTCCTGACTCTGCGGATGTGGTGGCCGACGCTCGCCGCAGCATAATTATCGGACATGCTGCTGACATTGTGGCTGCTGGTTCACAGCGCCCTCCCCCTCTCCCACCCCAGCGACTCGCTCGGCATCTACTCGGGCCGCGCCCGGCAGCTCGACGTACAGATTCCGCGGTTCGAATCCGACGCGCTCGTTGACGGAGACCTGCAGGACTCTGTGTGGGCCCACGCCGCGGTGTTGACGGGCTTCTCGCAGTACGCTCCCAACGACGGCGTGGCCGCCGCCGACTCGACGCAGGTGCTCGTCTGGTACACCGCCAGCGCGATCTACTTCGGCATCCGCGCCTTCGAGCTGCACGGCCGGCCGACGGCAACGCTCGCTGACCGCGATCAAATCTTCGGCGACGACAACGTGCAAATCCTGCTCGGCACGTTCCACGATCGGAAACAGGCGTTGCTGTTCGCCGTGAATCCGCTCGGCGTGCAGGGCGATGGCGCGCTCATCGAAGGCGCCAACGTGACCGCGAGCGGCTTCATCGGCGGCGCGGTGGTGGGACGGGAACAACCCGATCTGAGTCCCGACTTCGTCTTCCAGTCGCATGGACGCGTGACCCCGTGGGGCTACGAGGTCGAGATTCGCATCCCGTTCAAGAGTCTTCGCTATCAGCCGCGGCAGCCGCAGGACTGGAGTCTCAACATCGTTCGGCAGGTCAAGCACTCCGGATTCGAGGACTCGTGGTTCCCGGCCAACCGCGCGAACGCGACGTTCATCGGACAATCGGGTAATCTGGTTGGGTTGAGCGGCATGCACCGCGGTCTCGTCGTGGACTTGAATCCCGAGACGACTGCTCGAGCCGCTGGAGCGCCGACGGCGTCCGGTTATGAGTACGACATGGGCAATCCACAGATCGGCGGCAACGTCAGGTGGGGATTGAGCGACAACCTCACGCTCAATGGCACCATCAAGCCCGACTTTTCGCAGATCGAATCCGATGCCGGACAGCTCGCCTTCGATCCCCGCCAGGCGCTCTTCTTTCCGGAGAAGCGGCCGTTCTTCCTCGAGGGGAGCGAGCTGTTTCAAGTTCCCCAGGGACTCATCTACACACGCCGCATCGTACAACCGGTGGCGGCGGTGAAGCTGACGGGGACGGCGGGGCGCACGGACATCGGGCTGCTCTCGGCGGTCGATCAGCAGTTCGCGTCAGCGAGCGGCACGGATAATCCCATCTTCACGATCGTGCGCGCGCAACGCAGCCTGGGTCATGGCTCGCGCATCGGCGTAGCGTACACCGACCGGATCGAGGGCGACGACTACAATCGCGTCGCCGAAATCGACAGCCGACTCGTGTTCAAGGACATCTACGGCTTGAACCTGCAGCTCGGCGGCAGTCGCACGCGCTCCGGTGGAGTGACGAAGACGGCGCCGCTCTGGCTGAGTCAGTTCACCGTGCGGCATCGCGTGTGGGGATTGCGCAGCCTGTTCGCGGGCATCTCGGATGACTTTCGCTCCACGAGCGGATTCATTGGCCGAGCGGGGATCGTGCACGCGTACGTCGATCCGAGCTACACGAGGTACGGCAAGGCCGGCGCATTGTTGCAGCGCTTCACCGGCGACATCGTGGTGGATGGCATCTGGCAGTATCAGAAGTTCATCCACAGCCAGGGCATGCAGGACAAGAAGCTGCACTTCAACGTGAACGCCGCGCTGCGCGGCGGCTGGAACGTGGGCGCTGGGTGGTTCGTCGAAACGTTCGGCTACGACTCGGCGCTCTACGCAGGATACCGGCTCGAAGTGCCGGCCGCCGGTGGCGGTCTGGACACGATTCCGTTCGTCGGGCAGCCGACGATCCCCAACAGCGAATACATCGTCCAGCTCAACACGCCGGAGTGGAAGCACTTCAGCGGCGGCGGGTTTTTCCTGCAGGGGCACGACGAGAATTTCTTCGAGTGGGCGTCAGCCGATCTGCTGTTGTTGAGCCTGGATCTGTCATACCGTCCCACGGAGCGGCTCCGCAACTCCGTCAGCTACTTCTGGCAGCAGGTGAATCGGCGCACGGACGGGAGCCTGGTAAATGTCGGTCGTGTGCTCCGGGCCAAGATGGAGTATCAGCTGTCGCGGCCGCTGTTCGTCAGGCTGGTCGGCCAGTATCTGCAGGATCAGACCGACTCCCTGCGCGACGACTCGCGGACGAATGCGCCGATTCTGATTGCGGGGCCGAGTGGCGTGCGGCGCACCGTCGCAAGCGCCAACAACCTGTTCCACGTGGATGTGTTGCTCAGCTATCAGCCGATGCCGGGGACTGTCGTGTTCGCGGGCTACGGCAGCAACATGCTGGACGACGACGCCTTTCGGTTCCGCGGGCTGAAGCGCACCGATGACGCGTTGTTCGTGAAGCTGAGCTATTTGTTCAGGCTCTGACCCCCTCTTGCGCACCGGCCGCCGTGCGCTCCATTCTTGAGACACGGGCGGCCTGATCCGCGCCCAACCTCTTCGGCCTTCCCCCAGCGAGGGCCCGTGTGAGGCAAAGGGGGGCTTACTCCCGGATCGATGATCTCAATGAAGCCTTTGGACGCCGCGGGGCGTCACCGCTGGGGGGTGTGTGCCCGTGGCTCAACCAAAGGACCTTTGCAATGACGGCGAATAAAGACTTCAAACGCCTGGTTCGTCGGCGCATGGTTAGAACCGGCGAATCCTATACCGCAGCTAGATCCAAACTTCTCGCCAAGTCCCCAGCGAAACCCGATTACGCCAAGCTCGCCGGCATCAAGGACGCCGCGATCAAGGCAAAGACCGGCTGCACATGGGAGCGGTGGACGCATGCGCTCGATTACGTGGGCGCGCACGCGTGGCCGCACGGTCGCATCGCGGAGTACGTACATAAGAAGTTCAAGGTAGGAGACTGGTGGTCGCAGGCTGTGACCGTCGGCTATGAGCGCATTAAGGGCCTGCGCGCGATCGGTCAGCGCCGTGACGGCACGTTCGAAGCGGCGAAGAGTAAAACGTTCAGCGCCCCGCTCGCGCGCCTGTACCGGTCATGGAGTGATCCCAAGCTCCGGGCCAAATGGTTGCCCGAAGATCTTACGGTGCGCTCAGCGTCGCCGCAAAAATACATGCGGATCACCTGGGCCGATGAGACGACAGTCGTAGTCGGCTTCACGAAAAAAAGTGCAGCAAAGAGCCAGGTGGCGATCCAACACACCAAGCTGAGCGACCGCGCAGCCGTTACGAAGATGAAAGCGTTCTGGCAGGAGCGGCTGGGAAAACTTGGCGAGGTACTCCTACCAGCGTAGACTTACCAACCCATGGGCCAGCCCGGTTTTCGGGCTGGCCTGTTTCTCGATCGAGGAATCCGATGCGCCAAATCCATCTGTTTGCTTGCGCCGTCTTGCTGTCGTCGCCCCTCGCGGCCCAGCAACGCCACACGATCACGCACGAAGACGTCTTCCTCACGAAGCGCATCGGGTCGCCCGCGATCAGCCCGGACGGCCGCTGGGTCGTGTTCAGCGTCACCGACCCGTCGTACACGGAAGGCGAGCAGGTCAGCGATCTCTGGCTCGTGCCCCTGGACGGCAGTGCCGAGCCGCGCCGGCTGACGAACAGCAAGAGCGGCGAGAGCGGCGTGGACTGGAGCAGTGACAGCCGGCGGATCGCGTTCAGCGCGAGGCGCGAGGGGGACGACGCCTCGCAGATCTACGTGCTGGACCTGAGCGGTGGCGGCGAGGCGCAGCGCGTGACGAACATCGCGACGGGCGCCTCGAATCCACTGTGGCGTCCCGATGGACGGGCGATCCTGTTCTCGAGCATGGTGTATCCCGGCGCCACGACGGACTCGGCGAACCGCGCCGCCGCTGCCGAGCGCCGCGCCCGCAAGTACAACGCGCGCGTGTACGACGCCTCGCCGATCCGGCTCTGGGACCGCTGGCTCGACGACCGGAAGCCCGCCCTGTTCGTTCAGGCGCTCAAGCCCGGCGCACCGGGGGGAGCTCGGAGCCTGCTGGCGGGCTCGCAGCTCGCTGCCGGGGCGGGCTTTGGCGGCCAGCTCGGCACGGGCGGCGAGGACCTCTCGGCGACCTGGACGCCAGACGGCAGCGGCGTCGTGTTCGCGGCGACAACCAATCGCAACGACTGGACTCGCGGCGACGTCGTCCAGTCGCTGTGGCTCGTCAGCGCGACCAGGGGCGAGCCGCAACGGCTTACGGAGGGCCGGGACGACTACGGGAATCCGGAATTCGGTCCCGACGGGCGCACGTTGTACGCGGGGATGACGCCCACGAACGAGCAAACATTCAACAACCGTCGCCTGGTTTCGTGGGCATGGCCGCGCTCCGGGACGCAGGCCCCGCACGTCGTCGCCGGCGGCGCCAACCATTCAGTCGGCAGTTACGCTTTTGCGCCGGACAACCGCGCGGTGTTCTTCCTGGCAGAGGACGCGGGCCACCAACGGCTGTTCCGTGCCGCTACGACGGGTTCCGCCGGTGAGCGCGAAGTCGGCACAATGACGAGCGGCACGTTCGGCAGTCTCCAGGTCGCGACCGCCACGGCTGGAAATGTCGTGCGTATCGCCGCGGTGTGGGAAAGCGCGACGAGTCCGCCGGAGATCGTGCGGATCGATCCCGCAACCGGCCGGTGGACGCCGCTGACCAAATTCAACACGGAACGTGCGGCTCGGATCGACTGGCAACCGCTGCGCGACTTCTGGTTCACGGCGAGTAGCGGCAAGCGCATCCACAGCTTCCTCGCTTTGCCGCCCGCGTTCGACTCGACACGCCGCTATCCGCTGTTCGTATTGATTCACGGCGGCGCGGCGAACATGTGGACCGACAACTTTGGGCTGCGCTGGAATCCCCACCTGCTCGGCGCCGCCGGCTACGTGGTGCTGATGAGCGACTACCGGGGCTCGACCGGCTACGGCGAGAAGTTCTCCCAGGATATCCAGTTCGATCCGCTCGAAGGACCGGCCAACGATATCAACGAGGCCGCCGACTCGGCGATCAAGCGGTATCGATTCATCGACGCAACGAAGCAGATCGCCGGCGGCGCGAGCTATGGCGGGCATCTCACCAACTGGCTCGCGGTGACGACGACGCGGTACCGCGCACTCGTCAGTCATGCCGGCGAGTGGGATCTCGAGACGCAGTGGGCGACGAGCGACTTCAACTACGACCGCGAGCGCAACGTCGGTGGGCCGCCGTGGGAGGATCATGCGCTCTGGAAGACGCAGAGCCCGATGCGGCGCGCGAAGAACCTCCATACGCCCGTTCTCGTCTCGGTCGGCGAGCGGGATTTCCGCGTCCCGATGAATAACGCGTTGGAGTTCTGGACCGCCCTGCAGCGGCAGCAGATTCCCAGCCGGCTGATCATTTGGCCGGAGGAGAACCACTGGATTCTGCGGGGTGAGAACAGCCGGTTCTTCTATCGCGAGGTGGCGGCCTGGCTCGCCCGTTGGTTGAGTGAGCCGGCGGCAAGCGGCCAGTAGAGTGCGTCGGCACGGATGTCTCCAAGCGAGCGAGCTGACGCTCACTCGTAAAGCTTTGCCGTATCCGCACCCGCTAACTCGACCAGAAAATCGGCGATCTTGCCCGTCACCGCCTCCACATAGCGTCGGCCCTTCTCCGCGGTCGCCTTTGCCGGATTCCCGACACCCGTATCGTCGGTCACCTCGCGCCATTTCCTCGGCGCCCACGCCCAGCCTTCGCGGAATCCTGAGATCTTGAACGCCTTTGCCTTGCCGCTTCCCGCTTCCGACAGAGGGCTCACCAGCTCCGGTGCGACGTGCTGCATGACGCTCGTCTCGAGCTCGCCCGCGTGGTCGCCGAGATCGGTGAAATAGGCCTTCGGGTCGCCGATCTTGTACCAATTGACGGTGCAGAGAAACAGCGAGACGTGCGGCTGCAGCTCTCGAATCATCTGGCGGAAGTCATTCCCGCCGTGGCCATTGAGGATGACGAGCTTGGGGATGCCCTGCCCCGCCAGTGCTGTCGCGACGTCGCGCAGGACAAGGGCTTGCGTGCTGGGATTCATGTTGATGCACAGCGGAATGTCGAGCTGTCCGGTGTTCACGCCGAACGGCACGACTGGAAGCACCACCACCTTCGCGCCCTGTTGCCACGCGCGCTCCGCGGCTCGAGCGGCAATTTCCTCGGTTTGAACATTATCGGTGGAATAGGGGAGATGGAGATTGTGTGCTTCCGTCGCGCCCCAGGGGAGCACGGCGACCTCGTAACGCTCGTCGCGGACGGTCTTCCAAGTCAGCTCGTTCAGAATGTACGGGCGATTGGGCATGCCGCAAAAATAGCCCTCGGTGCCGCAAAAACACCCTAACCGCCCTCGCGGCGAGACCCAAATTCCAACCCATGCGCCTTCCCCTTCTCGTCACGCTCCTGCTGAGCTTCGGCGTTCGGCCCGCCATGGCGCAATGCACGGAGCCCCACTACCGCTGGACGGAGAAGAACGACGAATCGCTCGCTTCCCTCACTGCCGTGCAGACCACGATTCGCGCGATGATCACGACCTGGGCCCTGCTGCCTTTCACCGGCCAGGCCATCTACAAGTGCGCCGACCGCGCTGGCCGTGAGCTCCGGACCTATTCACTCTACGGCTGGGTCCGGCGCGTCAAAACGGCGGAGGACGACGGCGACTGGCACATCGAGCTGACTTCTCGGAGCGACAGCCCCATCGACTCGTGTATCGTCGCGGAGATTCCGCCGACCGAGCTGGGAGGCAACTACGATCAGGCCCGGACGGATTTGGCGAATCTGGTGGATTGGAATTCGTCGAATGGAGACGTGGCGCAACCGGTGCGGCTGCGGTTCATCGGCGCGGCGTTTTTCGACGGTGAGCACCGCGGCGGTCCCACGCGTCGGGACCAGACGGACGGAGCGCACGGCCGCTGCAACTCATCGGCGCGCGCGCTGTGGGAGCTGCATCCGGTTTATTGGATCAGACAACCGTAGCTGTTCTCAGGTCCGCGAGGATTGCCCGGCGCGCAAATAGCGCGCACGGAACGCCGATCAGGACCATGTGGACCACGATGCTCATCGCAATCCAGAGCGGATCTTTGGAGCTCGGCCCCGCCGCGGAGAGCGGCACGACGACGTAGTTCATGATGCCGTAGAGCAGCAACCCGTAGGCGGCACCGAAGGGCAATGGCCGTTCCCACAGCGCCCGCCAGCGGCGCGCGACGAGATAGTAGGTCACGGCCATCGAAATGGCGATGAAGAAGTGGCACACGAGACCCAGCGCAGCGGTCGCCCATCCGCCGGTGAGACTCGCCTCGCCCAAGAGACCGGACGCGACCCGCTGCAGGATGCGCTGCGGCGGGACAGCGCGCCGGATTGACCAGAACACCATCGCGTAGATAATGTCGAACGCGCCCGCGATCAGGCCGCCGGTCAGAACCAGGAACCAAGGAGTCACAATGTATCCCTTCGTCACAACGTGCCTGCTGGTTTTCGCTGCTCAAGATAGCGCGGCGTTCGTCACGCGCTTGGGCAGCGACACACTCGTGGTCGAACGGTTCGTGCGCATATCCCAAGGCGTTGCGGCGGACGTCGTAATGCGCGTGCCAACTACGAGCAGGATCCGCTACGTCCTGGACCCTACGCCTAGCGGCGCGCTGCTACGGCTCGAGACGGTGGTCTCCTCCCCCGCCCGGCGCGAAGTCATCACTCGACACGGCGACTCGCTGCGCGTCGAGATCACTGACACCGGCGGTACTCGCGTCCGCACGGTCGCCGCCGAGGGACGGGTCCTACCGTTCATCGACATGGTGCACTGGCCCTTCGAGCTGGTACTCATGCGACTGAAATCGTCCGGCCTCACCCAGATCACGCAACCGCTCCTCACCGGATCCCGCGTGGTGGGCTTCGACGTGGCAGTCGTGGGACCGGATTCGATGACGATCACACATCCGACACGGGGCACGATGCGCGTGCGAGTGGATGCGGCGGGCCGCTTATTGGCGCTCGATGCCGGCGCGACGACCCGGAAACTGATCGTCGAGCGCCGTGCCTGGCGCGCGGTGGATCTCGACGCGCTGGCTCGTCGCTGGAGCGCACAAGACGCCGCCGGGCGCAGCCTCGGCGCGTTGTCGGGCCGGCGCAGTGACACGACCGCGGTCGCGGGCGCCACAATCATCGTGGATCACGGTACGCCGGCCAAACGGGGACGCGCGATCTGGGGCGCGCTGGTGCCGTTCGGACAGGTGTGGCGGACGGGCGCGAATCAGGCGACGCACTTCACGACCGATCGCGACCTGGTGATGGGCAGCGGCACACGCGCACTCCGGGTGCCTGCCGGCAGGTACACGCTCTTCTCCGTTCCAGAAGCCGATGGCGGGCTGCTGATTGTCAGTCGCGACACCGGACAGGCGGGGACGGCATACAACGCGGCGCGCGATCTGGGCCGTGTCCCGCTCGAAACTCGGGCCCTGGGCGAGCCGGTGGAAATGTTCACGCTCGCCGTCACTCCCGATGGCACCGAAGGCGGCGCGATCCGGCTCCAGTGGGACCGCAGCGAACGAGTCGCGCGGTTTAGCGTAGCGGCACGACCAGAGTAGCGGTCCACGGCAGAACACAGCGCCGCCGGCTGCTCTCGCAGGCCAGGAGCAGCCCGCGCATGACGTCGAGCGACCACTCGGGCGTGACGGCAAGCTGTGCC
>Ga0184638_1000417_pt1 | contig 11899 bp, 7 predicted proteins | sample PLM31_50_b2_FD_133141 | JGI IMG/M metagenome (GOLD analysis project Ga0184638, IMG submission 133141) | Groundwater sediment microbial communities from an aquifer in East River, Colorado, USA - PLM3-1_50_b2 | ecosystem: Environmental > Terrestrial > Soil > Riparian zone | place: USA: East River... | reverse complement strand
GCTCTCCCAATGTTTCCACCGCTTCACGCGCGACGTCCGGATCGTCGGCGCCGCGCGCGACGCCGTCCAGAATCGCCATCACGCTGTCGGTGCGGCCCGTTTCGCCGAGCGTTTCGATCGCTTCGCGGCGCACGTCGCTGACGGGGTGCGTGCGCGCAAATTCCACCAGCAGGGAATACGCGCGATCGTCGCGCAGCTGGCCGAGGGTTTCGACGGCTGCGCGCTGTACGTCCGGATCGCGGTCATCGCGCGCGATCTGCGCCAGCAGGTCCAGCGCCTGGGCGGCCGGCGCGTGTGCTCCGATCGTCTCGACCGCCGCACGGCGGACGTCGGTCGAGGGATGCGTGCGGGCGATTTCAATCACCGCCGGCAGTCCGAGTGCCCCGATTTCGCCCAGCGTTTCTACGGCCTCGCGCTGCACGTCCTCATTCCGGTCATTCGCCGCCAGCTCGGCGAGGAGGCGAACCGTTTGCTCCGTCGGCGCCTTCTCGCCGATCGTCTCGATCGCCTCGCGGCGGACGTCCGAATTGGCGTGCGTGCGCGCGAATTCTGTGAGGGTCGATAACGCGGTCGCGGCGCCGCCCTCCACCGCGCCGAGCGTCTCTACCGCTTCGCGCTGGACGTCGGGATCGGGGTCGTTCAGGGCGATCGCCTTGAGGGCGGGGATCGCCTGCGCGGGCGGCAGGTTCTCGCCGAGCGTTTCGACCGCTTCACGCCGCACTTCAGCGCGCGGATGGGTGCGCGCAATATCCTGGACCGCGCGCATGCCCCTGCCATTCGGGATTTCGCCGAGCGTTTCTACGGCTTCGCGCTGCACATCCTCGTCGCGATCGTTCTGGGCGATCGCGACCAGCGCCGTCAGCGCGCGATCCTCCGTTTTCTGCCCCAGGCCCTCTACGGCTTCGCGCCGTGCGTCCGGATCCGATGCGGTCCTGGCGATCGCGATGGCCGAATCCGTGGCTGCCGGCAGCGTGTTGTCCCCCAGCGCTTCCGCTGCCTCGCGCCGCACGTCGCCGGCCTGATCATTGCGCGCCGCCCGGCTGAGCGCCGAGACCGCGGCGGCCGTGGGATGAAAGCCCAGCCACTCGGCGGCTTGCGAACGAACGTCGGTCGGTTCGCGGCTGGTCAGCCAGCGCACGAGAATCGGGACCACGGCGTCGCTGCTGCCGTGAATTCCGACCGCCGCGACGATGTCTTCGCGCAGCTCAGGTTGCGCGGTCGAGGCAAACAGGCCTTCCACCACGGGCAGGCTCTGCGCGTCCGCGGCAGGGCCCAGCCACAACAAAGTCCGGCCACGGAAATCCATGGGCAGATAGATGCTGGCGACATGGACGTGAGTCAGCGCCGCCTTGCCGCTTTGATCAGCGGTGAATCCGAACAGGATCGCGATGTCATCCGAATCGGTCGTCCCGGTGAGCGGGGCCAACCGTACACCGCGAAACCTGAGGCCCTGGAAGTCGCCGAATAGCCGGCCGCTCATCCGGAAGTCCTGCCCGATCACCTCGGTGCCGCGATCGATGTAGACGGAATGCTCCAGCCATGCGGGCCGCGACACCTGATACCCGATCCAATAGGTCCGCCGTCCCAGCTGCCGCGCCTGGGTGCGCGCCCACTCCCACCGTTGCGCCAGCGGTTGCGAGGGATCGGGATGCCGCAGGACGGTATCGGGAGCCGTGCGCGTGGTATCGGAGGGAGCGATCTCGGTCGGCTCTCCGGACAGGCGGTCGCTGCCCGTGGCGAGCAACGCCACGGTAACCGCCAGCACGCCGGCGATTCCCGCCATCCAGCGAGGAACGAATTCCGCGCGTCGAGTCGTGGGACGAATGAGCCGACTCACACGCTGCAGCAGCGAGCCACCAGTAGCCGCGAGGGCGAGCCGTGGCACCTCGGGGGGAGGCCGCAGCCGTTCCATCTCGACGAGGGCGGACGCGTATAGATGCCGATCGCCACACAGCTGCACGACGAGATCATCGCAGCAGTGCTCGCGCTCGTCGCGCACCCGGCGCGATACCCACCACACGGCCGGATGATAGAAGAGCAGCGTCTCGATCACGCACTGGATGACGTTCACGACGTAGTCATAGCGGCGGACATGAGCCAGCTCATGCGCGAGCAGGACCTCGAGTTGCTGTGGTGTGAGCCCCGTCAGCGCGCTCGCCGGGACGAGAATGACGGGGCGCAGCCAACCGATCACGGCCGGCACTTCGACGAGCAGAGACTCCAGCAGCTGCACCGGCCGGCTCACGCGCATCCGCGCGGCGAGCCGCTCCAGCACCTGCTGGAGCGATGCGGAGGTGGGGCGTGTGCCGTTGGTCCGGAGCCGGCGAGCCATGATCCAGCCGTGGGCCAGCCGGACCGACAATGCGACAACCCCTACGACCCACAACCCCACGAGCCACGGCAGCGCCGGATTCAGGAGATCGCTAAGTGCCGCGAGGCGTGCGGTTCTCGCGACGGGCTGATCGATGGTCGGAGTGGCGGTGGACATCGCGGACGGGGCAGGGGAGTCCGGAAGCGACGCGCGCGTTTCGGGTTCGCGTTGCGCGAGCTGCGACGCCGACGGAGCGGCGACAGCGCTCGCGACATCGGCTGGCGGCTCGAGGCGTGCGGAGTCGTACAGTCGCAAGCCTGTCAGGACCGGCAGGACGAGCATCGCACTCAGCGTCAGGAGCGAAAGTGTATAGCGCGTGCGGGCGGCCGTGGGGCGCGTGATCGCCAGCGCGAGGCCGAGGAGGATGGCGAGGGCGGCGCCCTGCCACAGGAAATGCACGAGGGCCCAGCCCAGCGCATGTGTCGCGTTCATCGCGAATCTCCATTCCCCTTATCGAGGAGTCGTCGGATTTGGTCGAGCTCAGCAGGTGTGGCGCGCGTCGTGGAGAGAGCCTGCAGGACGAGCGCCAGCGACGACCCTCCGAACGCTCGCTCTACCAGGTCAGACAGCAGATGGCCGCGCGTGGTTGCCTCGGATACCGCCGCGGCATAGACGTGCGTCCGCGCCCGCGTATCCCGCGTGACGAGTTCCTTCTCGGCCATGATTTGCAGCAGCTTGAGGATCGTCGTGTACCCGACGGCCTCGCTCCGGACCGCGCGCAAGGCGTCGTGCACGTCGCGCACGGTGCTGGGTCCGCGTTGCCACAGGACCCCCAGAATGGCGAGCTCCGCGTTGGTGGGACGGATCATGTGGCTCAAAATACGAAGGCTTTCGTACTTGTCAATACGAAGCACGTCGTAGATGATCGCTTGAGCCTACGGGCTGACGTCTACGGTTTTGACGTCGGGGCTGACGGGAACACCGGCGCGGATGTAGCCGATCGCGCTCGGGTTCTTGCGGATGTAATCCATGACCTGGGAATCGGTTGCGCGTTCCGGCGGTGGAACGTCGCCTCCCGTGAAGATCTGCTGCTGCCACCACGTCTGCACCGATGCGATCGTGCGCTGATGTACCCGCTTGGTGAACGCCCGCCGCACGGGCGAGTCATCGCGCTGATCGACCGGTAGCACGTGCTGGCGGTTCTCCCAGAACGTCAGTTGCCGGAGGAAGATCTTGGAGACCTGGTCCCGCGTGAGCCGGTTGACGGAATTGGACTTATGGACCACGACCTGGTAGCCGACGTCCTGCGCCCCAAGGGAGGCAGGCAGCAGCGCGACGCCGACGAGAAGCAGGCCAAGGCGGAGCATGGGGCGACCAATATAAGACCGCCCCAGCCCCGCAATGTGATCCGCATCCTAGAGCCCGCCTCAGGGGGCCGAGGCGGGAGGGGCAGCCGCACGCTCCACGTCGGCCCACGGCAGCACCACGCCGTGCCCACCCGCGACACGCTCGACCGCGAGCCCTCGCGCTTTCACGAACCTGATCAGCTCGGCGCTGCCCGCCGCGGGCGGGGTTGGAGCGGCGTTCACGACGTCGCTCTGGAAGAGGATCTTCGCCGCAGGGACGTAGATCGCGAGCAAGCCCTCGGCGTGTGCGGTGGGCAACCGGTACGCAACGACCCGGCCGTCACCCGTGCCCACGATCAAACTGTCTTCGAGGGTGGTGATCGTTGGCGGACGGGGGCGGGCGGGACCGAGGCGTCGTGACAGGATGTCGGGACGAACCGTCTTCGGCGCTGTCGCGATGGACCGAACGAAGCCTGCGTTGCGCGCGTGGGTCACCACCGGCACGCCGGCGGCCAGTACCGCCCGCAACCCGCCGGAATGATCCCAGTGATGATGCGTATTGATGACGATCCCCACGGGTTTGCCAGGGAATCTCGAGCGCAACGTGTCGAGCACCGCCTCCATACGCAGCGCGCTCAGCGGCGCCTCGACCACAACGAGCCTGGCTCCCTGATCCACGATCAGCGAATGATGCGAACCGCCTTCGGCGCGCCACACGTTCGGGGCGAGCTCGACGAGCGTCACTGTGATGGGCGGCGGCGTGGGGTTGCTGGGTTGCGCGCGGGCCTTGATGGAATCCGGTATCACGAACAGAGAGTCGGCAACGGCGCGGTCCGCCGTCAACGCGGTCAACACCGAGTTGGTCTGGAGCCGGCCATTCACTTCGGTGTCCCACTGACGCGGAAAGAGTACGCCATCCGCGTCCTGCCAGCGGGTAAACGTGGTGACCGTTCGGCGGTCTCCGAGAATCGGGTCGTCGCTCAAGGTCTCCGTGAGGACGAGAAGCCCGGAGCGACGGTCGAAGTAGAGATCGAGCGTGTCAGGCCCGCTCGCGTAGCGGACGCCGGCGACGGGCTCGCCGCGCCAGGTCCGCGCGGGCAGACCGCGGAGCGCCGCCGGGTTGTCGAGTGCCGCGATCAACAAGCGCAGCGGCGTGAGACGCAGGAACCGTTCGACATTCGCCACCGCGCCGGGGTTGTCGGGGGCGGGCACGCCATTTGTCTCCGTCATTCCGATGCCGCCGGCGGTGATGCGCCGTACTCTGTTGACAGCACCGGCTACGTTCCGCACCTCGGTGATTGCGATCTGACGGTTGCCGGCGTAGTCGTTGGTTTGCGTCCCGATAATGACGTTGGCGCGCGCCGGCGACTGCGGCGTCTCCTCCTGACCGAGAGCGAACGTCATGGAGTAGAACGTGGCGGTGACACTACGAAGGCCCCGGACCGCGGATTCTCCTCCCATCGCGGCAACGGCGCGCGACACGAGGTCGCGCGGGGCGGGGGTTTGTGCGAGACTGGATAACAGGATCAGCGGGACGGCGAGCGCGGTCATAGAGCCTCCGGGATTTCCTGAAACGTGACCCCCGGTCCGCGACCCGGCAAGGAGGGTACGATCAATGAACGCCGAGATTCGGTCCATGCTCGATCAACTCGACGCCATCAAGAAAGAAGGAGAAGCGGTCGCCGCGGGCCTCAGCGATGTGGAGTTCAACTGGCATCCGGGGAAGGACCGGTGGTCGATCGCGGATTGTCTCCAGCATTTGAATGTCGGCGTTGCGACGACGCTCCCGGCATTCGATCGCGCGATAGCGGAAGGACGCGCCAAGGGAAGAACGTCCTCCGGACCGTTCCGATACGGGTGGTTTTCGCGCTTTATGATCGCCGAGATGGAACCGCCGCCCAAACGGCGGATGAAGACTCCCAGCATCTTTAGGCAGCCGGCTGACGCGGTGTATCGAGCCGCCGATGTACTGCCCGAGTTCGCCCGCGTTCGCGATCAACTCGCTGAGCGTGTGCGGCAATCCGATGGCTTGGACCTCGGTCGGATCAGGACGATTTCTCCCGTTAACCGCCTGCTGCGCTTGCCGTTGGGGGCGTACCTGCATTTCATACTCGCCCACGACCGCCGCCACGTGTGGCAGGCCCGGCAGGTGCGCAACGCTCCCGGATTCGGCACGGTTTAGCCCCAGCTTGACAGGAAACCGCCCAATGCTACTTTCTTAGCAGTAGATGCTAGTTTTTTAGCATTACAACCGTTGGGGGGTTGGCCATGTCCAAGGAAACGAACACGCAGCTGAGCCGTCGTGAACGTGAGATCATGGATGTGATCTATCGTGCCGGCCGCGCGAGCGCGGCCGAAGTCCTCGACCAGCTCACCGATCCGCCGGGTTATTCCGCCGTACGCGCACTGCTGCGGGTGCTGGAGGAGAAAGGTCACCTGCGTCATGAGGAAGACGGCCCGCGCTACGTGTTTCTCCCCACCGTGCCGCGCGAGCGCGCGCGCCAGTCGGCGCTGCGCCAGGTGCTGCACACGTTTTTCGACGGCTCGACGGAGCAGGCCGTCGCGGCGCTGCTCGATCTTTCCTCGACACGCCTCTCCGATGCGGAGCTCGGCCGACTGAGTCAGCTCATTGCCGACGCGCGGAAGGAGGGCCGCTGACATGATCGCGATTCTGGCTGATGCCTTCGTCAAGGCGACGGTCCTGCTGCTGCTTGCCGCGGGTGGCACGCTATTACTCCGCCGCTCCTCGGCCGCCCTCCGGCATCTCGTCTGGGCACTGTCGTGCGCCGGTGTTCTGGCGCTTCCGGTCGCGTCTGCTTTACTGCCCAACTGGCGCGTCGCAGCGTGGCCCAATCTTGATGTCCCCGTCGCGTTTGACGCCGAGCAGATCGCAGGCAGCGCTGTTCCCGAGCCCAGCGCGCAGAACACCATCGCACGCCCTGCTGCCGTCGCGCCTGAGACTGGCTCAACACGCACGTCTGCTATCGATCAAGGCCCAGCCCGCTTCCAGTTGTCTTCGGACTGGACCGCCCTCGTGTTTCCCGTGTGGTTGAGCGGCGTCGCCGTCGTGTTGATTCTGCTCGCGGTCGGCATAGTCCGGATCGCGTGGCTCGACCGCGTCACCAGGCCGATGCGGGACGATGCGTGGCTGTTGTTGATGGAGGATCTCTCGCGCGAGTTAGGCCTCCACCGTCACATCCGGTTGCTGCAGGCCAGGGGTCCGGCGATGCCGATGACGTGGGGCATCCGCCGGCCTGCGATCCTGCTGCCCGCCGAGGCGGATCAGTGGCCGGTCGAACGGCGGCGCGATGTGCTGCTGCACGAGCTCGCCCATGTGAAGCGCCAGGACTTCCTCATCCAGCTGATCGCGCGGGTCGCGTGCGCGGTGTACTGGTTCCATCCGCTTGTGTGGCTCGCGGCCACACGGCTGCGCGAAGAGCGCGAGCGTGCCTGCGACGATCATGTGCTGCGCGCTGGTGCGACGCCGTCCGCGTACGCCACGCATTTGCTCGAGATCGCGCGCGGCCTGCGCGCGGCTCCGGCGACGTCGCTCGCGAGTGTCGCGATGGCGCGCCCGGCGCAGCTCGCCACGCGTCTCATCGACGTGCTCGATGGGCGGCGCTGCCGTGACACGCTATCGCCACGATCAGCCCTGCCCGCGTGGATCGCGGCGATCGCGGTCGTCGTGCCGCTCGCAGCCGTGGCACCGCGTGTCGCTGAGCCGGCATCGCGGTCCAGTACGATCGACACGATTCCGCTGCTGCCGTCCCCCCGCGTGACGGGGAGACGTGCCGCCAGGCCGTCCGCGGCGGTTGGGCGAGACACCCTGAAGGGATGCTCCGGACAAACGAAGCACACCAGCTCGAGTACGACGACCGAGAACGAGAATCTGATCATCTTCGTGAACACCGGGGGATGCAGCATCCGCCTCGCCGCGACCGGCGAGTTCAAGTTCAATGAGGACTACACGGACATCGGTTCCGTGGCGTCGGGTGCCCAGGTTGTGGTCGAAGTGGATTACGGAGCGCATGATCGCCGCCTGACGATCCGCCCGGGCAACGAGCGGATCTACAAGGTGGACGGTGATGTTCGGCCGTTCGACGCCGATGCCAAGCGCTGGCTCACCGAGACGATCACCCACTTGTTGCGGCGCACCGGCTATCAGGCCGAGGAGCGCGCGCGCTGGATTCTGGACAAGCGCGGCATTCAGGGACTGGTGGACGAGTTCGGCGAGCTCCAGGGCGATTACACCCGGCGGATCTACTATCAGGCGGCAATCGAAAGCGGCAAGCTCGATGCGGCGGGGTACGAGCGTCTCGTCACGCTCGCTGGACAAACCATCAGCAGCGATTACGAGCTGGCCGAGCTGTTGATTGCCGTGTCCAAGACGCAGCCGTTGACCGAGCGGATGCAGGCGGGGTTCGTCACCGCGGCGCAGTCGATCAGCTCGGACTACGAGCGGCATCGCGTGCTGAAGGCGGCGCTGTCGCGGCCCGGTCTCACGCCGGCGATCCAGGCGAGCATGCTCGACGCTGCTGGGGACATCAGCTCGGACTATGAGCTCGCCACGCTCCTGATCGAGCTGAACACCGCGCGCCGGATCGACGACGCCGTGTGGCCGGCCTACTTCAAAGCGGCCAATTCGCTGCAATCCGACTACGAGCATCGCCGCGTTCTCGACGCGGTCGTGAGCCGGGAGGGCACGAGTCCCAGGATTCTCGCCGACGTGCTGCGGTCGGCGAAGGCGATCAGCTCCGATTACGAGCTGGCGGAGCTGCTGACGGAGGTGGGAGGCGCGTACGTCCTCGACGACGTTCTGCGCCCGGCATTCTTCGAGGCGGCGAGTACGCTCAACTCGGATTACGAGCACGGCCGCGCGCTCGGCAGCGTGTTGCGTGGAGAAGTGACGCGCGCGGTGGCCCTGGGCGTCCTCGAGTCGGCGAAGAGCATCTCGTCCGACCATGAGCTCTCGGAGCTGCTGATCGCCGTGATCCGCCGCTCGCGGATGGACGACGCGATTCGCGCGGCGGTGCGTGCCAATGCCGAGACGATCAGCTCGCAGTACGATCGCGGCCGGGTGTATGAGGCGCTCTCCCGCGAATGAGCAGCCGGGTATTCGTGCTCGCGGCGGCGCTGGCTGGAGCCGCTTCCGCCGCCGCGGCACAAACGGGGGACGGCGCTCCAAGCAAGCAGTTACGCGCTGTCCGGACGACCGGCGGCGCGATCAAGCTCGACGGGCGCCTGGACGACACGGCGTGGGCGCGGGCGTCGTGGATCAGCGATTTCGTGCAAAAGAAGCCGAGCGAAGGCGCGCCCCCCAGCGACAGCATGCGCATCGCGATTTTCTACGACGGCGACGCGCTGTATGTTGGCGCGCGGATGTTCAGTCGTGATCCCTCCAAGATTCAGGCGCCGCTCTCACGCCGCGACAATACCTTCCAGTCTGAACGCATATGGGTGTCGTTCGACAGCTACCACGACAAGCGCACCGCGTACTCGTTCGGGGTCACGGCATCCGGGGTGCGGGCGGACTGGTACCACGCATCGGATAACGAGAACGACGCGAACATGGGGTTCGACCCGGTCTGGGAGGCGAAAGCGAACATCGACGCGCTCGGCTGGAGCGCGGAGATGCGCATCCCGTTTTCGCAGCTCCGGTTCACGAATCAGCCGGTGCAGCTGTGGGGCTTCAACGCCAACCGGTGGAATCCCGCCACGAGCGAGGACGACTACTGGATCCCGGTGCCCACCGACCGCACCGGATGGTCGTCGTTCATGGGACAGCTCGTAGGCATCGAGGGCATCACGCCGACCCGCCGGCTCGAAGTGATGCCGTACGGGGCCGTCGATTCGCGCTTTCAGAGCGATGTCCCCGCCGGCGATCCGTTCAACGGCGGCGCGAACCTCGCCGGCCGCGTTGGCGCCGATGTGAAGATGGGACTCGGTCCCAACATCACGCTCGACGGCACCGTGAATCCCGACTTCGGTCAGGTCGAAGCCGATCCCGCGGTGGTGAATCTCTCGGCGTTCGAAGTCTTTTTCGATGAGAAGCGGCCGTTCTTCACCGAAGGCAGCCGGCTGCTGGGCGGCAGCGGGCCGAGCTATTTCTACTCCCGCCGCATCGGCGCGCGGCCCAGCTGCAATGCGAGCGGGGACTTTGTCGACTGCCCGCAGAACGCCACGATTCTCGGTGCCGCCAAAGTGACCGGACGGCTGGCGACGGGCATGTCACTGGGTGCCCTCGCCGCCGCCACGGGACGCGAGTCGGCCCGGACCTACGATGCGACGACGAATAGCTTTGGCCGCACCGTCGTCGCGCCGCCGGCGGGCTATGGCGTCGTGCGCCTGCAGCAGGAATTCGGCGCATCGAAATCGGTCGTCGGCGTGACGCTGACCACGGTCCATCGCGATCTCGACAGCCTGCTGGCCCCGAACTACAGCAGGCACGCGTATGCGGGCGGCGCGGATTGGGTGCTGCGCTGGGACCGCGGCGCGTACGAGTTGCGCGGCTACGCGGGGTTCACGCACCTGCGCGGCGACGCGCGTGACATCAACCGGGTGCAGCGCTCCCCGGTGCACTACTTCCAGCGTCCCGATGCTCGTTACCTGACGTACGACTCCACCCGTACCACGTTCACCGGCTCGGTCGCGGATATCTGGTTTCGGAAGACCAAAGGCAACTTGTTGTTCGATCTCGAATACGGCTGGGAATCACCGGCGTACGACCCGAACGATGCCGGACGGCTCGGCAATGCGGATGGCCGTACGGGTTTCGCGGGGCTGATCTACCGGCAAACGAAGCCGCGCGCCTGGTTCCAGAACTACACCGTTACGCTGAGCTCATTCACGGAGTACGACTTTGGCGGCGATCGTCAGATCCTGTTCAGCGAGCTCTATGGCGAGGTGACACTCAAGAATTTCTGGAATCTGAGCTCGTACGTCGATTACCTGCCGGGTTCGCAGGACCATTCCGCCACACGGGGAGGTCCCGTGATGGCAACTGCGTCCTCCTGGAACTGGGTCGTCCGGCTCGCGAGCAAGTTCGGCGCCAAGAACTCCTGGGTCGGCCGAGTCTATTACGGCGAGGACGAGCTGGGTGGCGAGACGTACCGGCTGAGCGGGGAGATCTCGATCCGGCCGTCGACGCGCTTCCAGGTGTCGGCGACGCCGAACTACCTGCGTGCGATCGACCCACGCCAGTACGTGACGACCTTTGACGGCACGGGACCGGCGGCGACGTATGGATCACGCTACGTCTTTGCGCAGATCGATCAGAGCACGTTCCTGATGCAGCTGCGCGCCAACTACACGCTCGGTCCCGATCTCACGCTCGAGCTGTACGGCGAGCCATTCGCGGCGAGCGGACGCTACTACGGACTCGGCGAGCTCGCGGCGGCTAGGGGCTTCAACCTGCGGCAGTACGGGACGAGCGGCACCACGATCGCGCGCAGTGCCGCCGGCGACTACACGATCACGGACAACGGCGGCGCCGATACGCTGCAGATCCCGAATCCCGACTTCAACATCCTGTCGTTCCGCAGCAATGCCGTGCTGCGCTGGGAATGGAGACAGGGAAGCACGCTGTACCTGGTCTGGGCACAGAATCGGTTTGGATATCAGCCCACGGCGCGGCTGGTTGGATTTAGGGATCTCACCGACTCCTTCGGGGCGTCGGGGGATAACTTCCTGGCTCTCAAGGTGAGCTACTGGATTCCTGTCAAATAGGGACCTTTTGTGTTTCCGCGCTCTCCTTTTCCAACAACGATCTCTTCCGATCCACTCCCCACCGATACCCGCCGAGGTCCCCATCTTCTCTGACTACTCGGTGACAGGGAATAACCAATGCCGCGGGATTAGTGGCGCACGCTCGCGCAACCGCTCGTGCCGCCGTCGGCTGTCCTATCCGCTTCGCGATCTCGGCGTAGGTGCGCGTCTGCCCGAACGGGATCTTCTGCAGTTCCTGCCACACTCTCCGCTGGAACGCTGTCGCCCGAATGTCGAGCGGCAGGTCGAGATCCGGCTCGCGACCATCGATATACGCGAGGATTGACGTGATCCAACCGTGGAGTTTGCCGCTCTTGTCCTGAACGACTCGGGCCGCGGGAAACTCGGCGAGCAGATCCGCCTCGAGCGCTGCGGCGGTGTCGCCGAGCGCGACGCGGCAGACGCCGCGCTCCGTGGCCGCGACGAGCAGGCGTCCCAGGGATGTGGGAACCGTGACGTAGGCGATCCTGATTCCCGC
>Ga0184638_1000414_pt1 | contig 11907 bp, 12 predicted proteins | sample PLM31_50_b2_FD_133141 | JGI IMG/M metagenome (GOLD analysis project Ga0184638, IMG submission 133141) | Groundwater sediment microbial communities from an aquifer in East River, Colorado, USA - PLM3-1_50_b2 | ecosystem: Environmental > Terrestrial > Soil > Riparian zone | place: USA: East River... | reverse complement strand
GTGTCGGTGGTCGCGTTACGCTTCGTGCCCATGTTGCGATGCTCCTTGTGCGCCACGACAGGGCGCGACGAGTGGGCTATTTGCGCGTCAACGTCTCCAGCTCGCGGCCGCGGCCGCTCGCGCCCGCCAGCGCGCCGTCCGCGCCGACGACCGGCATCCGCCGCACGCCCTCGGCCGACATCCTCGATACGGTCTCGGCGTAGCTCGCGCTCTCGCCGACCGTCACCAGCGGAGCGAGTCGCAGATCGACGAGCTTGAGCAGGCGTGGATCGATGCCGGCGGCAATCACCTCGACCACGATGTCGCGGTCGGTTACGATGCTGACAGGTATCCGCTTGCCGCCGCGCATCTCGATGATGATCACGTCGCCGATATGATGCTGACGCATGAGATTCGCGGCTTCGGTGACGGTTGTCTCGCGCGTCGCACACACCACGTCACGGTGGCAGAATTCGCTGATAGGCATTTTCATTTCCTGGAGTCGGGTTCACGGGCAACCGCATGGCCGACCGGCGGAACCGCCATGAGCATCATAGAGCACGTGGGCGCGACATCGTTGATCCTGGTCAAGACGCCTCCGCCGCGCCGCTTTGATGTGACAGCTGTGACGAAGAACCGGTTCCCGCCCAGCCGCTGCGAGGAAGCGGCGCCCGGTCAAGTGTGATGGCGTCGAGTCACGATGGCGCCCGCGATGAAGTCAAGTCGAACCTGAGGCCGACGGTACCCGGCTCGGAGTGGGTAACGACACCGCCGAAGCCTCGAACCAAGCCGATGACGCGTTGATTGTCCGCAAGCGCTTCGCCCACAAGCTCCTTGGTGCCACGGCTTCGGCAGTAGTCGATGAGCTTCTTGAACAGGATCGGGCCGAGCCCCTGTCCTTTGAGGTCGGATCGCACGATGATCGCGAACTCGGCGGTAACATTGTCCGGATCCGCAATCGCGCGCACCACGCCGAGCGTCTCGAAACGACCTGGTTCGCGCTCGCAGGCCGCGATGAATGCCATTTCGCGGTCGTAGTCGATCTGCGTCAGACGCGCGAGCTGAGAGCGCGGGAGCTCACGGATCCGTATGAAGACGCGATAACGAATATCATCCGGGTCGAGCGCGTTGAAGAATTCGACGTGTTGCGTACCGTCCTCCGGCCTTATAGGCCGCAGCAAGACTTTCCGGCCTTGCCAACTGATCCACTCCTCGAGCTCCTCGGGATAGGGACGGATCGCGAATCGATCCAGGCCGGTTGCATCCGAGGGCGCAACAACCACGCGCGCATCGAGCGCAAGCACGCCCCGGTCGTCCGCCAAAAGCGGGTTGATGTCGAGCTCAACGATCTCCCGAATGTCGGCGATCAAATGCGCCAGCTGAATCAACGTCCGGCTGATCGCACTGATGTCCGCTGGCAACCGGTCACGGTAGCCGGCCAATAACTTGGAAATACGCGTGCGGGAGATGAGGTCGAGCGCGAGCACGGTGTTAAGGGGCGGCAGGCCGACCGCGCGGTCGGCGGTGACCTCGACGGCCGTGCCACCTTGCCCGAAGAGAACGACCGGCCCGAAAACGGCATCCGTGGTCACGCCGACGATCAGCTCATGCGCGTTGGGCCGTCGCACCATGGTCTGCACGGTAAAGCCCTTCAAACTTGCACTGGGACGATACTGGCGCAAGCGTTCCTGCACGGCTTTCGCGGCGGCCTCGACCGCTGCTGCGGTCTGCAAATCCAGCACAACGCCGCCCATGTCGGACTTGTGCGTAATGTCCGGCGAGAGAATTTTGAGCGCTACGGGGAAGCCCAGTTCGAGCGCTACCTTTACCGCCTCTTCGACCGTCGTCGCGATCCGCGTGTCGACCACGGGAATGCTGTACGCCGAGAGCACCGCCTTGGCCTCCGGCTCCGACAGCATGGTCCGGCCTTCCGCAAGGGCGCCCTTCACTACCGCGTGCGCCTTTTCGCGATCGTGGACAAATTCAGCTGATCGCGACGGCGGAACCTCCATCAACAGATCCTGATTGCGCCGATATTGCACGATCTGGACGAATGCGCGCACAGCCTCTTCGGGCGTGTCGTAGGCTGGAATCCCGGCTTCTTCGAAAGTATTTCTCGCCAGTCTCACCGCGTCGCCGCCAAGCCAGCAAGCGAGCACATTGCGTTGCGCCTTCTTGACCACCGGGGCGACCGCCGTCGCGATCTCCGCGCTTGGAACGATGGCGGTCGGTGCGTGGATGAACAGGACGGCATCCGATTGCGGCTCATCCAGAAGGATCTGCAAGGTCTGCAAGTACCGCTCGACCGGTGCATCGCCGATGATGTCAACAGGATTGCCGCGTGACCAGTTGAATGGCAGGAAGGTATCGAGCTTGCGCAGCGTCTCGGGCGAGAGCGACGCCAGCCGGCCTTGAGCGCCGATCAAGGCGTCCGTCGCCATGACGCCGGGGCCACCGCCGTTGGTCATGATCGTCAATCGATCCCCGGCGAGAGGGCGGGCCCGCGCCAGCGTCTCCACGGCAGCGAAGAGATCTTCAGTCGAAAATACGCGCAGCATCCCGGCGCGGCGAATCGCGGCGTCGTACACATCATCCGAACCGGCAAGCGCGCCGGTGTGTGAAGCGGCCGCTTTAGCCCCTTCGGGGGCCCGTCCGGCCTTGACTACCAGCACTGGTTTGTTTCGCGCCGCCGCCCGCGCCGCGGACATGAACTTGCGTGCCGAGGTGATCGCTTCGATGTAGAGCAGGATCGCGTGTGTCTCCGGATCGCTGGCGAGATAGTCCAAGACGTCCCCACAGTCCACGTCGGCGCCATCGCCAAGAGAGATAAATTTCGAAAAACCGATACCCCTGGACTTCGCCCAATCGAGCACCGCCGTCACCAGTGCGCCCGACTGCGACACGAACGCAATCTTGCCGGGTAACGCGTGGGTGTGCGCGAAGCTGGCATTGAGCCCGAGGCTGGGAACGAGAAGGCCGACGCAGTTCGGGCCAAGAACGCGCAACAGATGAGGCTTCGCGGCGGCAAGCATGGCCTCCTTCAAGGTCGAGCCTTGTGGATTCTTGATGGCTCCGAGCCCGGCCGTGATGACGACGGCGGCCTTGGTGCCCCGCGCTCCAAGCTGGCCGATCAGATCCGGCACGACCGCGGGTGGCGTACAGATGGCGGCGAGTTCCGGTACCTCCGGCAGGCTCGCGACGGTCGGATAGACCTTGATACCTGCAAGTTCACGATACTTCGGGTTGACGGGCATGATGGCGCCGCCAAATTTTCCTTCGATGAGATTGTGCAGCACGGTTGCGCCGACGCTGCGTGGAGTCTCCGAAGCGCCGATGATTGCGACGGATCGCGGTCGAAACAGGTGCTCGAGATTTCTGATGCTCATCGTTGCTTTCCGATGCGATCATCGGAGCCGGAGCATGCACCGACGCGATTCGATCTGAAATCAATCCTTCTTCTCAATCTTGCGCGGACCCAGTGAGAGAATATATCGCGCCATTTTCCTCGCATCGGCGTCAGAAACTTCCGGATGGGGTGGCATATGCCACGGCCCGCTGCCATGGGCGCCCTTTCTCACGATAGCGGCGACAATCGTGACCGCCCGCGGGTTGCCTCCATACTTGGCGGCGACGTCGGCGTACGCAGGGCCCGTCTTGGTCTCGTTATCTGCGTGGCAGATGTAGCACTTGTAGTATTGCAGCAGGGTCTCCGGAGCCTGGGCTGTTGCAACGCCGACCGTGGCCATTACGGCGGCGAAAACCAGGGAAACAAGGTTCATTCTCTCTCCGAATTTGCAGCCCAGCGCTGGGCAATCAGGATCGCTCATTTTCAACGCTCGATCCTTGATCGACATCAATCCAGTGTCATGAATTGCAGCTCATTCTTATAGCGTCAACTACCATGTTCGATTGAGTCGTTTTTGCACCTCGAGACCCAACAACGTGACTCATCGACAAGACGAAGCCAGACAATGTTCAATACCATTCTAGTGCCAACCGATGGTTCCAAGTTGTCACAGAAGGCGGTTGAGCAGGCGATGCTGCTGGCGAAAGTTACCGGCGCGAAACTGGTCGTGCTGCATGTCTATCCAAAGTTCCCTGGCAGTCCCTACGGCACCTTCGGACCTGCGGAGGACATTCTCGCCGAAGCACACGTCAGCCAACACGAGGCCAATGCAGGAAAGATTTTCGCTGGAATAAGGAATCTCGCCAGCGCCGCCGGTGTCGCGCTGGACACCGTGCTTGTCGAGAGTGACGATATCTATATGCAGATTATCGGCCTCGCCAAGAAGAAAAAATGCGATCTCATCTGCATGGCCTCGCACGGTCGCCGCGGTTTGGCCGGCGTCGTTCTCGGCAGCGAAACGCAAAAGGTCCTGACGCATAGCGCGATCCCCGTTCTGGTCATGCGCTGACGCGCGGCAGGCACCGTTCCAGCCTAGTTAGCGGTACTGCCGATTTCTGAGTCTGCACGATATTTGGTCTCAGTGGATCAGCACGACGGGGATGTGCGCCAGGTGCAGAACCCTGGTGGTAACCGACCCTAATACCATGTTCGAGAGCGCCGTCATGCCGCGCGTGCCCACATAAATCATATCGCTGCCGGAACGCTTTGCATGTGCAATGATGCTTTCGGCGATCGATCCCACGAGCGTATGTACGGTGTACTCCACGCCGGCAGCGTCGAGCGCCTTCCTGCTCGGTGCAAGCATTTTCTTGCATTCCTCAGCGTAGTAGCGCTCCAGCATTTCCTTACTGACAACCAGACTCATATTCGGCAACCGCGGTACCGGCAGATGAACGGCGAGCAGATCGACCCTGGGCTGTTCCTTGTACCAGCCGAGCGTCTTTATGAGCTTCTTTGTCGCGCGAGTGGCGCTCTTCGAACCGTCGACGGGAAGCAATACTTTGAGCATGTCATGCTCCTCTCGGGTGTAACGCTAGCAGTCGGGGCAGCCGATGACGATGGGAGGTCGCGAGAATTTCGTTCGTAGCCAATTAATCGGCCGCAGCGCGAGTGGTCGGCTCAAGATCTTGTACAGCAGACTACGCTTACCGGGGAAGTCCAGCAGAAAGACGCCGGCTAGCACGGTGAGCAGTCCCTGACCAGGCAATCCTGGTCCCGAAAGAATGACGCCGATAACGATGAGTATTGCCCCGAGCAGGTTTTTCAGGACGATGCCAATGCCGAAGAATATCCTGTGACCAGTATCCTGAATACTTTGCGCGCGTGGAGTGCCAAAGTAATCGGGTGGCAAGCGAATGAGGATAGTCAAGGAGACAGCGAGACTTATCACCAGCGTAGCCACGAACAACAGTGTCACGAGGATTACGTATTGCCCCATCGGTGCCGGCAGCTGGAATATTTCGGATATCCAAGAAACCATATCGTGCCCATCGAGGTCGGTATTCAGCGATTATCGAACAGCCACCTTCGCTTATCTCCGACATTATTGGGCTTCTGTTTGTTCAATTGTTTGATCTCGCTCAAAAATCACGGCCCAACACTGCGCCGGGCCGGTCTTTCCAGTCTTCAGTTCGAGGCTCCGCGCATGGAACCTGTGCCGAGCCGCGCCCGGCGCCGACGAAACGATTTGTAAAGCTCCGGCCACGTCAAACCAACCGCGGCAGCAGCGATGCTCATCAGCACTTGAGCCCCGCTCAGCGGCGCGAAGCGGAAAATCTCGCGCAACGGCTCCATGTAAAGTGCGAGCGCGAGGCCCAGCAACGTCCCACCGACGATCCACCAGAGCGCGGGGTTCGGGCGGCGTAGCGTTTCAAGCAGCGTCGCCTGCCGCGAGCGGTTGGAAAAAATCAGCCCCAGGTTGGCGAGCACAACGGCCACAAATGCCATGGCGCGCGCCTGCGGCTCCGGCGTTCCAGCTGCGAGCACCAGCGCGTATAGCAGCGCCACCGCGATCAGCACGCCCACGCCCTGCAGGACGCTCGTGGCGACCATCCAGCCGTCGAACAGGCGTGAAGTTGCGGGCCTCGGCGGCCGCCGCATGGCGTCAGGCTCGCTAGGCTCCGACTCGAACGCGATCGAACACGCCGGGTCGATTACAAATTCGAGAAACACGATGTGCACCGGGTAGAACACGAGTGGCCAGCCGAAGAACAGGGGAAGCAGTGCCATTCCCGCCGTCGGCACGTGCACGGCGATGATGTAGCACATGGCCTTCTGAATGTTGTCGAAGATACGGCGCCCGAGGTTTACCGCCTTCACCATGGAAGTGAAATCGTCTTCGAGCAGCACCAGCGAGGCGGCTTCGCGCGCCACATCCGATCCACGCTTGCCCATGGCGACCCCGATGTGGGCCGCCTTCAACGCGGGCGCGTCATTGACCCCATCTCCGGTCATCGCGACGATTTCTCCGTTGGCCTTGAACGCTTGCACCAGCCGCAGCTTCTGCTCGGGAACCACCCGCGCGAAGATATTGACCTGCGCCACACGTTCGCCCAGTTGCCCATCGGTCATGGCGTCGAGCTCCGGTCCGGTCACGACCGTTTCGGGCTGCGTCAGGCCGATTTGCCTTGCAATGGCCTGCGCCGTGCCGGCGTAGTCGCCGGTGATCATTACGGTGCGTATTCCCGCGGCATAGCATTCCCTCAACGCGGCCGGCACGGTTGGCCGAATGGGATCGGCGAGTCCGGTAAGTCCCAGGAAGTGCAGGCGCAGCTCGCGTTGCGATGTCGGCCACGCGAGAGTGTCGCCGTGCGCCGGCGAGAGCGCGCCTCTTGCCACCGCCAGCACGCGCAGCCCGTCGCCCGCCATCTTGGCGACTTGCGTGTGGATCGCAGCGCGTTGGACGCCGTCGAGCGCACACAATTTCGCGATCGCCTCCGGAGCACCTTTGGCAGCCACCACGTAGCCGTCGGTGCCCTGCGCCTGCCAGATATGGGCGACGGACAGTTGTTCGGCGGACAACGGATACGTGTGCGCGAGCGTCCACGTGTTGAGCTTCTCGACGGCCGCCGGCGCGCGCTCCTGTGCCAGCCGGTGGTAGGCCTTCTCCATGGGATCGAATGGCTCTCGCTCGCTCGCCATCACCCCGAACTCAATTAATTCCGACGGAAACGGACCCAGCGAGTCCTGCACATCGAATTCCTTACCCGCCACCCAAAGCTTGCGTACGGCCATGCGGTTTTGCGTGAGCGTGCCGGTCTTGTCCACGCAGAGCACAGTCGTGGACCCCAGCGTCTCGATCGCCGACGGCCGCCGAGTCAGAACGCCGTGTTGCGAAATCCGCCATGCACCGAACGCCAGGAATACAGTGAGCACGACGGGGAACTCTTCCGGCAGAATTGCCATCGCCAGCGTGATTCCAGCGAGCAGGCCGTTCAGCCAGTCACCACGCGTGTGACCGTAGAGAACGGTAACGAGCACGCATAGCGCCAGCCCGAACACCGCGAAAATAAGCACCGCTCGCCTGGTATCCCGCTGGATGGTGCTCAATTCCGGTACCAAAGTCTGTAACGCCTTGCCTATCTTGCCGATCTCCGTGCGCACACCGGTGGCGACGACGCGCGCGAGGCCGTGCCCCTGGGTGAGCAGCGTTCCGCAGTAGACGAACGGCAGATCGTCGCCTCCTGGCCGCGTCGGCGCCGGGTCGCCGCTGTCCGCGCGCTTGCGCACGGGCACCGACTCACCCGTAAGGAGCGATTCGTCTGCCATCAGATTGTTGGAACTGAACAGTGCCGCGTCGGCGGGCACACGGTCGCCCTCCTTGACCCGCACGACGTCGCCGAGAACGACTTCCCGCCCCGGCACGAATTCCCATTCGCCATCGCGCAGCACCTGGGCGCGCGGGCTCGAAAGTTCACGCAGGGCCTCCAGTGCGCGCTCTGTCTTGCGTTCCTGGTAGAAGGTGATACCCATGACCACGAACACCGAGGCGAAAAGCACCAACGCCTCGCGGATGTCTCCCAGCACCAGATAGATTGCGGAAGCACCGATGAGCAGCAGGAACATCGGCTCGCGCACCACTTCCCAGGCAATCGCCCAAAGCCTGCGCGGCTTGGCGGAGGGCAGCTCGTTATAGCCATCGTGCGCCAAGCGGGCCATCGCCTCCTTGCTGGTCAGGCCGAGCTGCTCTGCGCCGCTGCGATTCATTTCGGCTTGGTTCCCAGATGGCGGTAGAACATGCGCTTGGCGGCTTCGACCATGTCTAGTAGGTAGCGACCATGTCGATCGATGATCAGCGGAACTCACGTCATCCTGCAAGCCCGTGGTGATGCGCGGAATCGTTCGGAAAATTGCTTAGGTGACATCCGATATACGGCTCTACCCGATACGTTGGCGAGTATAAGTTGCCTCGATTTTGACCCTGGTCAACGATCCAGGCGCGCGACCTGCTAATCTGCATGGGGGGGCCGGGATGCTTGTTTCAGGTCCACGCGTTCCTTGAGGCTTTCAACCTCTGTGATCTTTGAAGGAGTGCGACATGACGAGGCAAACTGAATTAGTTCCATCGTTCCTCGATGTACGAACGTTGTGGGGCATCAATCCGGAGTCGTTGAATTTCGCGGAAAGAGCCTACAGGACGTGGTGCGAGACCGCGGGTGACATCCAAAGTCATGCCACGCAGTTCTTGAACAGCCGTCTCGCAAAGGACTCTGCCGCAATTGCCCGGTTCGGGCAGTGCAGGAATCCAGTTGAAGTGTTCAATAATCAGATCGATTATGCGAGCAATGCCTTCGCGGATCTTGTCGATGAAGGCCAGAAGGTCGTCGCCTACTTTGGCAATATGGCGACGGAAGGAATGTTGACTGGATCCACGGAGGAGCCAGGTTCCGTGCCGAAAAGTAAAGTAGCCGGTAAAAGCAAACGGACGCTGCATCACGTAGCCGATCATTGAGCGATCGCGGTTTGCGTGACGCTGGTCGATTGCACAGTCGACGTCCACGGGAGGCGCGGGGAATCCGCGCCTGCCCTTTGGCGTGAAGACAGGTATCCTGAGGAAGTCACGGAATGACAAAGTCGTATCGTCAAATCACGCAATCGGTGTCCTCCTCGCTTGCGAAACTCCGTGCGGACACGCCGGGTGTCACAAAGGGCTTCAACGCACTGGCGGAAGCAGCGATGGCCGATGGCGCCCTCACGCGCAAGACGAAAGAACTAATCGCGCTGGCGCTGGGCGTCGCCGGGCATTGCGATGCCTGCCTGGGGTTTCACCTGAAAGCGCTCATCAAGCTGGGCGCAACGCGCATCGAGGTCGAGGAAGCGCTCGGCGTCGCGGTCTACATGGGCGGCGGTCCATCGCTCATGTACGCGGCCGATGCACTGGCCGCGTTCGAAGAATTATCGGCGCCGACTACGGCGGGATCGGTTATCGCCGAGGTGGCGAGCACCCGATGAGGTGCGGCTCAACCAGCTTGCGCGGGCACATGACGATCGCCCGCAACGCCACCGATGCTCAGGCAACCGCGGGTTGGTGCCGTGATCGGCTTCTCACCGGTCGTGCTCGCTGATCAACGCTTTCAAGGCTTGCAGATCGAGAAGCCGGACCACTCTGTTCTCAATCTTGATCAGCCCCTTTGATTGAAAGCGCGACAACAGGCGGCTGACCGTTTCCAGCTTCATCCCCAGGTAGCTGCCAATCTCTTTTCGCGTCAGCCGTAACACGAACTCCGTCGACGAGTAGCCGCGTTGCCGATAGCGCTGCGACAGGCTGAGCAGAAATGTAGCGACGCGCGCTTCCACCCGCATGCTGCCCACGACCAGGAGCAGATTCTCATCACGCGTAATTTCACGTGCCAAGAGCCGGTGGAGATTACGTTGGAGCAGCGGCAGCTGGCGAGACAATTCCTCCAGTCGAGCGAACGGGACTTCGCAAACCTCGGTATCCTCGAGCGATACCGCCTGACACTGATGCCGCCCGTTGCCGATCCCGTCGAATCCGATGATGTCCCCCATCAGGTGGTATCCGGTGACCTGCTCCCGCCCGCCTTCGCTCAACACCGTCGTCTTGCACGATCCGGAGCGAATCGCGTAAAGCGCGGTGAAACGGTCTCCGCTCTGAAATACCGGCTCCCCTTTTGCGAAGCGCTGGCGCGCGGCAACCAAGCTATCAAGCTCTCGCATCGCGTCAGTACCCAGCCCGGTCGGCAGGCACAACTCGCGCATGCTGCAAGTGGCGCAGTGTGCCCGGAGATCGCGGATGGAAATGACGTTGGCAGCCGCAAATGGCGGATCGAGGGAAGGATATGCCATCGGATGCTTGGGACCCCGCGTTTCGGCCGGCGGATAGCCAACCTTACAGACGACCTTGCGGCAAACCAAAGTCTAGTCCTCATCGAGGGTGTTAGCCAGCGGCATGGTAGCCCGATCCTCGCCACGGCGAATGGGGGCTGAGCCACCCCATCGCCGAGACGACCGAGATCAGAGCGCTGGCCGATTTCTCGCGGCCGCTGCGTTGTTGCGGCCGGTTGAGCTCGCGTAGATCGGCAGCGTCTACCCGGCGCTACTTGACCATGGCCCGTTGCAATCGGAGGATAAAAGATTCACCCGGGCGTGCACGGCAGGCTAGGCGCTGCTTTTATTCGCCGCCCTTTTCGCCGTCTTTTTCGCGGGCTTCTTCACTACCTTGTTGGCGGCCCTGGTTGCCGCGGCGCCGGCCTTCCGGCCGCCGTCTTGACCTTGGCCATGCCTTTCTTCACCGCGGACTTAGCGGAGGCGGTCTTGTGTCCGGCGACTTTCCTTGCCGTGCCGGTCTTGCGCTTCGCCGCGGGTTTCTTCGGGCTCATGGCGCGCTCGACCTTGCCGGCAATTTTTTTCGCTTCTGCTGCCGCTGTCCTGACCTTGCTCTTCACGGTGCGCTTCGCCTTGGCCAGGGCGCTCTTCGCATCCGCTTCGGCGCCCTTCACCTTGCGCGTCACGCGTGCCGTGACGGCGCGCGCCTTCTTCTCCACCAAGATCCGTGTCCTTCCGGCTTCGCGCTTGGCGTCCGAGGCTGCGCCTTCCGCCGTCTTCACAAGCGCGGCGCCCACTTCCTGCGCCTTGTCCTTGGCCGCTTCGGCTGCATGGCCGATCCTGGTCAACAAACCCTTTTCTTTGCCCATCATTGACTCTCCTGTTCGGTAATGAATCCCAAATCCAGTCGGCCGTTGATCTTATCTACGGCGCGGTTGGTTGCGTCTGCCTTGTCACGCCACTGTTCCGAACGGGGCCCCGACGCCTGCCGTCAGCCCCATGGCAAGTGTGCCCCAGAACGCATTGTGCCCATCGTCACACTGTGAGGCGAGGCGCAGGCTCAGCTGCGTGCACGTCATACGTGCATTCCACCACCCATCATTCCTCCGCCTTGCATCATGGGTGTCAAAATCGATGCGGTTCATTTCTTCGCCTCGGCAACGCCAGGTTCTGGACCAGCATACGTCAGCACGTGCGGCGTCGACACGCATGGTACGGCGCCCCTCCATATGACGGTTTTGATTCGGGTCAACGGTATCGTATTGATCTCGCGCAAAGACAATGGGGCGATCGTCATCCATGCTTCGAGTGTCCTGTCCTGACGGATCGGCGACGCTCCGGCACCGCGCGTCGCAAAGATCATGATGGCATACCGAAGCATTCTCGTTCATATCGACCAAAGCGCCGGATCTCGCAGCCGGCTCGGCATCGCTATCAGCCTCGCCCGCGACTTCGCCGCGCAGCTCGTGGGTGTGTACCTCGACGACGCGCCGGAGATCACCCCGTCGATCGCCGCGCTCCTCCCGGACGACATCGTTGCGCAATACCTGCGCAATGCCGCAGACGCCCAGCGAGCGGCGGAAGACGCATTCCGTCAGGCCGCGGCTGCGGCGGCGGTCACCGACATCGAGTGGCGGGCGCCCGCCGGTCCCGCGATCGAGGCAGCCGTGGGACACGTACGCTGCGCCGATCTGATCGTCATCGGCCAGCCCGATGCGGCCGAGGCCGGCTGGTCT
>Ga0184638_1000412_pt1 | contig 11910 bp, 10 predicted proteins | sample PLM31_50_b2_FD_133141 | JGI IMG/M metagenome (GOLD analysis project Ga0184638, IMG submission 133141) | Groundwater sediment microbial communities from an aquifer in East River, Colorado, USA - PLM3-1_50_b2 | ecosystem: Environmental > Terrestrial > Soil > Riparian zone | place: USA: East River... | reverse complement strand
TAGGCGGCGAGGCGCATCGAAACGTCCCGGCTCTCGTGGGTCGCCCAGGTCTCGTTGAACGCACGTGTGATGATGTCGTTCAGCTTGGCGTTCACCTCGGCCTCCTTCCAGAAGTACTCCTGGAGACCCTGCACCCATTCGAAGTACGAGACGACAACGCCCCCGGCGTTCGCGAGGATGTCGGGCAGGACCAGGATGCCCTTCTCTTCGAGGATCTCGTCCGCCGTGGGCGTCACCGGGCCATTCGCACCTTCGGCGATGATCTTCGCCTTGACCTTGTCGGCATTCTCGGCCGTGATCACCTGCTCGAGCGCGCACGGCGCGAGCACCTCGACGTCCAGCAGCAGCAAGTCCTCGTTGGAGATCGGATCCGCGCCCCGGAAGCCGCCGAGCGCGCCCGTCTCGCGCTTGTGGGCGAGCGCCGCCTGAACGTCGATTCCGTTCGGGTTGTGGAGTCCCGAGGAGGAGTCGGAGACGGCGACCACGGTCGCGCCGTCTTCGGCCAGGAACTTGGCGAGGAACGAGCCGACGTTGCCGAAACCCTGCACGGCAACGGTCGTCCCCTGGAGGGATGTTTGGCGCTTGCGCACCGCCTCGCGCACGCAGTAGAGCGCGCCGCGCGCCGTCGCTTCCTCACGTCCCAGCGAGCCGCCGATGGTGAGCGGCTTGCCGGTCACCACGCCCAGCACGGAGTGACCTTTGTTCATCGAGTAGGTGTCGAAGATCCACGCCATCACACGTCCGTCGGTGCCGACGTCGGGCGCGGGGATGTCCTTCTCGGGGCCGATCTCGTTGATGATCTCGGAGGTGAACCGGCGCGTCATGCCCTGGAGCTCGCGCTCGGACATCTTCTTCGGGTTGCAGACAACACCGCCCTTGGCGCCGCCGAACGGGATGTTCGAGAGCGCGCACTTCCACGTCATCCACATCGCGAGCGCCTTGACCTCGTCGAGCGTGACGTCCGGGTGGTACCTGATTCCACCCTTCGACGGCCCGCGCGCGACGTTGTGTGTGACGCGAAAACCCTCGAACACCTGTGTCCTGCCGTCGTCCATCGCGACCGGGATCGAGACGGCGACCGACTTCTTGCACTCCTGGAGAACGTTGACGAGGTTCGGGTCGATCGCGAACGTCTCGCCGACCTTCCGCAACTGCGACCTCGCGATCTCATAGGGGTTCTCGCGAAGGTGGGAGACGGGGGCGTCGACAGTCGTCACTTCAACTCCTTTTTCCGCGCAAATCGGGATGTTTTCGAGCCGCGCGCGGACTCTACTTGATGGTAATCCCGAGAGTCCTGGTCGTCGGCGGACCGCCGTCCGTGCCGTAGGCGATCAGACGGAGCTGGTACTTGCCGCTGGGGAGAACCGCCCCCGTCGGATCGCGGCCGGTGACGCCGAACGAATAGCGACCGGGCAACACATCCCGCAGGCGCGCGAGCAGGCCGACCCGCCCGCCCTCGGCACTCCAGAGCTCGAGATCCAGGTGCAAGAGCGGCAGCACATCCGGCCCGTCACCGGATCGGGGCACCGAGCCCGCGACGAAGCTCAACAGCGCCGGCGCAGCGTCGGACGGAGCGAAGGTACGGGAGGACAGGCGCAAGGACGCCAGCCCCGGGGGGATCCTGGGGCCGAAGAGAATTGTCCACGGGACTCGCACCTCTCGGCCGGCGAGCGGCGTCACGAGCAGCACTCCTTCCGCCGCTGCCGTCCCCTCGACCTTGCCCGCCGCTCGCGCTCGCACGCGGATGCGCGCAGTTCGTCCCGCCGCGAGAGACAGCCGCTTCGGACTGATCTCGAACTCGACCGCCGCTGCCCCCTCGCGCGCGACACGCATCTCGAGAGAGAGGCGCAAGGGCCTGATGGAGACGTTGCGCAACTCGAGCTCCTGCACCTTGCGCCAGCGGGAGCTGTCCGCCCGCCCGAATGTGAGCGAGCTCGGGAGGGGAGCGACCTCCGTGGCAGTTGCACCGCCGATGTCCAGGAGGCCCGCGCCCTGCGCGGTCACGCGATCGTTCGCAAGCGGCCGTGCGGATCCGACGATCAGGCTCTTCAGTGCCTGCGCGTCGAGGTCGGGCCTCGCCTGCGCAAGCAGCGCCGCGGCGCCGGCAACGAGTGCAGCGGCGCCGCTGGTGCCGTTGACGGTGCCGTAACGCGCGGAGCTGTCGGAATTCGCGCCCGGTTCCGCCGTCTCCAACGCGACACCGGGCGCGACGAGCTCCGGTTTCACCCGACCGTCGAATGCGAGGCCGGTCGACGAGAACTGCGCGACCCGACCTTCACCGTCGTTCGCTGCGGTCCGCACGGCGCCGATCGACGCTGTCCCAGGCCGGCCGCGGCGGATCTCCGCAAGCAGCCGGCGGGCGACGCGCTCGGGAACCGAGACGGCCGGGATCGGACCGCTCTCGTCGAGGCCAATGCCGCCGGCAGGCAGGCCGGCACCGTAGAACAGCACAGCGACCGCGCCGGCGCGCGCGGCGTTGGCGACACTGGCGTCGGGGTCCGACCCCGAGCGCACGAGCGCGGCGCGCCCGGCCACTAGGCTCAGCCCCCTCCGGTCGAAGAAGTCGAGCAACGGCGCGGCTCCGCGATAGCCCGCAGGTGCGGTCGTCTGAACACGCGGCGCGCCGATCCCCGCGTCGACCGGCTCGGACGGGGCGACCGCGCCCGCAAGGGACCGGATGCCGTCGAACTCGACCTGCAGCCCTACGCGCAGCACGACGCGTGCCTGCCCGTAGCGCGGCCGGAGGTCGACCGCGCCTACGGTGAGCGCGTCGGGAGCCCCGCCCGGGCCGGACACGCTGCCATAACCGGGACCGGCAGGTCCGTCGTTGCCGGCGGGCGCGACGATGAGCGTGTCGAGCCGCATCGCGCCGGCAGCCGCGCGCGCGAGCGGCCCGTCCGCGAACCCGGCGAACGGCTCGGCCACGCCGATGAGCGCGACGCGAGCGGCATCGTGGGCATCACCGTCCGCGTTCGGGTCGACGGCCCGCTCGAGCCCGGCGAGGACCTGGTCGGTGCGCCCATACACAGCCCATCGCGCGGACGCGTCACGCTGCCAGCCGGCCACGCGGATCGGGAGCAGCGACGCTCCCGGAGCGACGCCGGCGAGGGCCCCCGGCCCGCCCGACCCGACCAGCAGCCCGCCCAACTCGGTGCCGTGCCGCTCGAGATCAGCAGGCGCGTCCGGGTGCGGAGCGGCGAGGGCCTCGGCGTCACCGCCGACAATGTCGATGCCGCTCGCCACCCGACCACGCAGGAAGGGATGCGCCCGGTCCACGCCGGTGTCGAGCAATGCAATCGTCACGCCGCGGCCGTCCTTGTCGGACAGCGTGATCTGAGCACGCTCTCCAAACTGTGACGCCGCTAGCACGGTCGACGAGAGCGACGCGGGGTACGCCGCCCGGACCGGATAGACGCCGGCGACTTCGGCCGCTCGTTCCAGCAACGCGATACCGCGGGCGTCAAAGGCGGCCGAGAAGCCGTTGATCGTGCGCGTGTAGCTGAACTCGGGTTGGACAGCGATGCCCTGCACGCGCAATCGCGCGACGAGCAGCTTCTGCGCTGAGAGGGCGCTCTGCGTCCAACTCCGCTCCTCTTCACTCGTAGCGAGACCCCCGGCGGTGCCGACCCGGTCTGAGAGTGCCGGTGCCTTCAGCACGACGATCATGCGCTGACCCACCGCAACGCGCGGCCGCTGGGCACCCGCGAGCCCTTGCCAGCTGGGCGGGCCTTCCGGTGGCGGCAACGCGTCACGACCGCCGGCCGCGATCAGCACAGCCGTGATGACGACCGCGAAAGCCGCCAGCACGAGCGCGTTCAACGGCTCACGCAGAGGACGCGTAGGCATCGAGCGCAAGATAGCCGGGATACGGGACAGGTTCCTCGAATCGCGCAGCGGAAGCGATCATCGCGGCGTTGTCGGTGCAGAACTCGAGGGGCGCAAAGACGGCGTCGGGCAACTCTGCGCGCAGCTCGGAGTTGGCCGCAACGCCTCCGACGACCGCAACCGTGTCCGCACCAGCCTCTGCGACGGCCTGCTCCGTCCGCTCGACGAGCGCGCGGACGATCGCGCGCTGGTAACCGGCTGCGAGGTCGGCGCGATGCTGCTCGAGCTCGTCAGGCGGCAGCGCACGCACTGCGTAGAGCAGGGCGGTCTTCAATCCGGAGAAGGAGAAGTCGAGGCCGGGCACGCGGGCGATCGGGAACTCGAACGCGCTTGGGTCTCCCTCCCGCGCGATGCGGTCGATCTCGGCGCCACCCGGATAGCCGAGCCCGAGCAGACGTGCGCCCTTGTCGAACGCCTCGCCTGCTGCATCGTCCAGGGTCGTCCCGAGTAGGCGCGGCTTTCGGGCGCGCTCGCGCACGTCGAGCAGCATCGTGTGGCCCCCGCTCGCGAGCAGGCAAACGAACGGCGGCTCGAGCGGGGCCGGCTGAAGGTAGAGCGACGCGATGTGGCCACGCAGATGGTCGACCGGGACGAGCGGCAACCGTCGCGCCCACGCGATCGCCTTCGCCGCGGCGACTCCGACCAGCAGTGCGCCGATCAGACCCGGACCTGCGGTGACGCCGACCAGCTCGACGTCGTCGAGCTCCGCTTCAGCGTCGGCGAGCGTCTTGCGCACAACGGGCGTGACGAGCTCCAGGTGACGACGCGACGCGACCTCGGGCACGACGCCGCCGTACTGCGCGTGCAGATCGGCCTGCGAGGACACGACGTTGGCGAGCACCCTTCCGTCTGCGGTGACGAGTGCCGCGGCCGTCTCGTCGCAGGACGTCTCCAAACCAAGTATCATGCGCTTTCGCTTCGCGAAAGCGCGAACTGGTTACGTTCGCGACACACTTCGTGCGTTAGCCTCGTTGGAATCGAAGGGCCTTTCATCCTGGTTGACGTGTTCGAGCGGCGCAGCCGGATCGCTCACCACTTAACGGAGCTCGGCGGGTCGGTCGAAGTCGTCCCGTTGCCGTCAGGCGACTTCGATGTTGGCGGGGAGACGCTCGTCGAGCGCAAGACAGTGCTCGACTTGCACAGCGCACTCGTCCGCAACCGGTTCTGGCCACAGATTGGAAAGATCCGCCACGCCAGTCGTTACCCGTTTCTCCTCGTCGAAGGCACAAACCTGGACGACGGTCCCGTCGAACCTCGGGCCATCCGAGGCGCGTGTCTTGCCGCGCAAAGGCTCGGCGTGCGGCTAATCCAGACCGTCGACGCATCTGACTCAGCACTCTGGCTCTACTTGCTCGCAAGGCAGCGGCAGCGACCCAAAGCAGTTACTCCCCCGCGTCAGCAACGCGGGGGAGAGGGTCGCGCCACATGATGAGCGCGTCTTCCCGGTTGTCCGTGTAGTAGCCGCGCCGGATCCCTCGCGCCTTGAATCCCGCCTGCTCGTACAGCTTGATGGCAACGTCGTTCGACACTCGTACCTCGAGCGTGTAGCCGCGCCGGCCCTCCCCGGTGGTGAGCTCGAAAAGTCGTTCGAGGAGGGACGTCGCGATTCGGCGCCGCCTGTAGTCCGGCGCCACGGCGAGGTTCATGACGTGCCAGGCATCGACGTATCTGGAGATGACCAGGTAGCCGAGCAGGTCGCTCGTCTCGGGGTCGAATGCGCCCAGAGAGATCGATGACGGCTTGGCGAGCTCTCCGGCGAACATCGAACGCGACCAGGGCGTGGGATACGACGCCCGCTCGATCACTTCGATGGCATTGAGGTCGCGCAGCTCGAGGAGACGAAAATCCACCTTGTTGGCGGTCGCGCTCATAGGCCGACTTTTGGCCTATGAGCGAGGGAAGGGGTAACGGGGGAAACCGAGCGGTTTCCCCTTTTCTTCTCATTGGTGCTCGCGGCGATCTCAGCGGCGCGTGCGCCAATGCGTCCCTCGAAGAAGGGAGATCGTGAGGGAAACATGGTTTCCCTCACGGGAGCGAACCGAAAGGTGAGCGACGCGCTCACAGCCTGGTTCTATCAGCGTCCGGGACTCTCAGGTACATCGGCTCCACCAGCTCGGCGGGCCCGAAGTCCCTGGCTAGCTGGGCGTGGAAGCGGGCCCGCGGCGCGTGGCGGTCGTCGCCGTCCGGGGGGATCTCGGCTCCTTTGGCCTCGAGGACGGCGCGATAGCGAACCGCGCCGTCTCCGATGCACACCGTGCCGGCTTCGAGCACGAGGTCGTCCGGAACGAGCACTCGTGGCTCGCCCTGCAGGACGAAGACCTCCCCGCGCCGGGCGTCGATCACCGGCAGAGCTCCCGGCGCGCCGGCCGCGAGCGCATCGAGCGTGGAGACGCCGGCGACGGGAATGCCGAGCGCGAGAGCGAGCCCGCGGGCCGTTGCAAGGCCAACTCGGATGCCGGTGAAGCTGCCCGGCCCGGTGCCGACGGCGAGGCCTTGGAGGTCGCGTGTGCGAGCGCCGGCCTGCCGCACGAGGGCGTCTATGTCCTCCAGCAGCGTCACCGCCCGCGACGTGCGCTCACCGAGCACCTCGCCGTCGTCGACGAGCGCGCTCGTCGCGACGTTAGTCGCCGAGTCGAATGCCAGGATGAGCATCGCCCTCAATCGTGACAAGCCGCCGGCCTTCGACGCCGTGCTCGAGACGAACCTCGATGCGCGCCGGCGGCAGCACGCCCTTCCCCGCTTCCGGCCACTCGACGAAGACGACTGCATCGTCGAAGTAGGGCTCGAGGTCTCCCCATTCCGCCGCCGACACGCCCTGGAAGCGGAAGAGGTCGAGATGGGAGACGTCGACGCGCCCGCTGTAGCGGTGGCCGATCGTGAACGTGGGACTCGTCACCGGAACTTCGACGCCCAGCGCCCGGCAAGCACCGCGGACGAACGTCGTCTTCCCCGAGCCGAGCTCGCCCGAGACGGTCACGACATCGCCGGGGTTCAGTTCTGCGGCGAGGCCGGCGGCGATCTCCTCCGTCTCCGCCGGGGAACGGGACTCGATCAGAACAGGCCGAGCTGCACGGCCGGCTCCGCCGCGACCGGTGCGACGTAGACGGGCTCGGGCGGCGTGGCCTCGCGACCCATCAGCTCCGGCAGACGCGCGAAGTCGGCATTGAGCACGTCGAGCATGCGCGGCGTGTAGAGCGCCGCAGCCGGGTGGTAGATCGGATACAGCAGCACGCGGCGCCCGCCGAGCGTCGTCTCCTGTTCCTGTCCGTGCACGCGCGTGATCCCGGTGGGTCGTCCGGAGAGCAGCTTGGTCGCGAAGTTCCCGAGCGTCGCGACGACGCGGGGCTCGATCAGCTCGATCTGGCGCCAGAGGTGGCTTTCGCAGGCCTCGATCTCCTGCGGCATCGGGTCTCGGTTCCCCGGCGGCCGGCACAGCAGCACGTTGGCGATGTAGACCTCCTGCCGAGTCAGGCCAATCCCCTCGAGTAGCTGCTCGAGCAACTTCCCCGCTGCTCCGACAAACGGAATGCCTTGCTTGTCTTCGTGAAAACCAGGCGCCTCTCCGACGAACATCAGATCCGCGTCGGGATTACCCGAGCCGAAGACAACTTGCGTTCGACCCTCTGCCAGTGCGCACTTCGTGCAGCTCGCGACGACTTCGCCGAAGGCGCGCAGCTCGTCGGCGCGCGTTAGCTCAGGAACTGACGCGCTCTGGGGCGCTGCTGGCGGTGCGCCGCCGGAGGGCACAGTGCTCACTCGCACGGGCCCGGAGAGCGGGGTGCCGTCAGCGGCGTCAGGAAACGCCGCAGGCGTTTCCGGCCAGGGCCCGTCAGTGAGCGCAGCCACAGCTTCCGCCGCAACAGCCGCCGCCACCGCTACTGAACGCGCCGGTCTGCCCGGCGGTGCCGATCATCGAGAACGTGGAGAGCTGGCGGACGACATTCGCGGCGCTGCACTCCGGGCAGGCGACCTCCATATCCCCCCGGACGAGCTCCTCGAAGTGCGCCTCACACTTCATGCAGACGTACTCGTACATCGGCATCGCTCGGGGAGTTTAGGGGCGCGGCCGGACGGGCGGCAAATCCGGAGCAGGAGCTGTTAGTAGGAGCCCTTGACTCGGCGGCCGCCGAGGGTTCCCGAGACCGAGTTCTTCGTGAAGCTGAGGGTTCCCGCCACTGCTGCCGGGCCTGAGACCTTCACCGTTCCCTTGTACGTCGTGGGCGGCCCGAGGTCGACGAAGTTGATCTTGCCCGTGAGCAGGACGCCCGGCGCGAGGCTGTAGCGCGTGAGCGTGAAGCCGTCCCCATTCGAGGTGTTGGCGAGCTTCCCGCCGTGGAGGCCGCGAGGCGTGAAGTTGGTCGTGGAGAACAGCAGCTGCAGCCAGGTCGCCTGCGCCTCGCGCATCGTCTTGGTCGCCGCGGCCAGCGTGGCCTCGACCGTTCGCTTTGCCGGCTTGGCCGGCAAAGCGCCGAGAATCTTCACGAGCGGCGGCACGCGCGGGCACTGTGCCTGCGTCGGCGCAACGAACGTCCCGAGGATCCAGGCACGCACGGCACGCTGGGAGCAGAACGAGAAGTCGGTTGTCAAGACGCTGTGGCCCACACCCGGCACGACGAGCAGGCGCCCCTGCGGGAATTGGCTGACGACCGTCACCGCGTTCGAGGTCGGCGTGCGGACGTCGAAGCCTCCGTTCACGGCGAGCACGGGAACGTTCGGCAGCGGCCCCGGCCCGAGGGGCGTGTTGCCCGCCGGGGACGGCCATTGCTCGCAGTAGAACGCCGTGCCGAGCTGCGCGGCCCAGTCTCCGAACGGGCCGAGCGCGCCGTTCGGCAAGTCTGCGACGGCGGAGTTGATCACCGCGCGGCGTTGCGACGGCGGCGTGCCCGGCGACCACGGGAAGCGGCCGTCGGCGCAGTTCGTGGCCGCGTTCAGTCCGAAGCTCAGGTCCTCCGCCTCGAGCTTGCCGGTCCTGATGTCCATGTCCCAGAGGCGCAGGAGGGGGCGTCCGTTTCCGCTTCGCGCCGCACGCACGGCGGCAGGAGCGGCTGCGGCAAGACCCGGGCTGAGATCGGCGTCGATCATCATCACGAGCAGGTCTTCGCCGTTCATGCGCACGGTGGTCAGCTTGCCGTTCGGCGTGATGATCTTTCCCTGGAGGGGACGCGACTCGAGACGGTTGGCGAGCGCCACGACGTCACCGGAGAAATCCTTCGTGGCCTTACCGCAGAAGCCCTGGCAGAACGCGCGCAGCGTAGCCGGCATCTGCTGTAGGACGTTGCGATCGAACACGTCCGGGAACGTCGGCACGACCACCGAGTCGAGGAGCATCCGCTCCACGTTGTTCGGGTGCGCCAGCGCGTACGCGAGCGAGAGCTTCGTGCCGTACGACACTCCGTACAGCGCGATCTTGGACACACCGAGCGCCTGACGGACTGCATCGATGTCCTCGGCGTGGTCCCGCGTTGCATAGAACTCGCGCGTGGAGCCGATGATCGCCGCGCAGGCTGCGGCCAGTGCTGCGCCCTCCTCTGCGTTCGGCGTCGTCGCCGATTGGAGGCCCGGACAGCGAATCAGGCCGGACTTGCCGGTGCCCCTGTTGTCGAAGGCGGCGAGCGTGTAGCCGGGCATCATCGCGCGCATAAACTCGGCGCTGTCCGCGTCGCCGAGATTGAACGCGCCGGCTGAGCCCTGGCCGGGCCCGCCCGCGACGAGGAACATCACGCCGCGCGCCTGTCCCACGGCCGGCAGGACCTCGACGTTCAGCGAGAGCGTTCCCGGAACGCCGCCGCTGCGGTCGAGCGGGACGTCGACTGTGCCGCACTGGAGCCCGTTCGCCTGGCATTGAGTGAGAGGTGCCGCCGCGCTCGCTCGACCCGGCAGGACCAGGACGGCGGCGAAGAGCAGACCCAGGAGCAGGCGACGACCCACGAAGCACGCCAGGGTAGCAGTGCCGGTGTACGCTTCTAGTGCCCGGTATCCACTAGGGAACTGGAGCTCAAGTGTTCGACACGGTGAATGTGATCGGTTCCGGTCGCGTCGGCTCGGCCGTCTCGGCTCGCCTCCGCGAGCGGGGCGTGGGCGTGGTCGAGAACGCCGAGCTCGTGCTGCTCTGCGTCCCGGACGGAGCGATCGCAGAGCTCGCCCGCGAGCTCGAGCCGGGGCCGTGGGTCGCCCACGTCTCGGGCGCGACCCCGCTCGCAGCGCTGGAGCCCCACGAGCGCCGCTTCTCGCTCCATCCGCTGCAGACGTTCACACGCGCGCGAGGGCCGGAGCAACTGGACGGCGCCTGGGCCGCGGTGACGGCCGAAACCGCGGCAGCGCAAGAGGCAGGCTTCTGGCTCGCCCGGACTCTCGGCCTGCAGCCCTTCGAGCTCGCCGACGACGCCCGGCCGCTCTACCACGCAGGTGCCGCGATCGCGTCGAACTACCTGGTCACGCTGCACGAGGTCGCCTCAGAGCTCTTCCTCGCAGCCGGCGCGCCGCCCGAGGCACTCGTCCCGCTCATGCGGCGGACGATCGACAATGACTTCGAGCTCACCGGCCCGATCGAGCGTGGCGACTGGGAGACGGTCGAGGCGCACCGGCGCGCCATTCGCGCCGCGAGGCCCGAGCTCGAGCCCTTGTACGACGTGCTTGCGGAGGCAACCGCGAGATGAAGACCGTGCACACGATTCCCGAGCTTCGTGCGGCGCTCGCCTCGGCGGGCCGTGTCGGTCTCGTGCCGACGATGGGGGCTTTCCACGACGGACACCTCTCGCTCTTCCGAGCCGCCCGCGACGAATGCGACACCGTCGTCGTGTCCCTCTTCCTCAACCCCACGCAGTTCGGCGCCAACGAAGACTTGAAGCGCTATCCCCGCGACGAGCCGCGTGACTCGAAGCTCGCGCAGGACGCCGGCGTCGACATTCTCTTCGCGCCGAGCGCCGGCGAGATGTATCCGGAAGGGTTCGGGACCTGGGTGGAGGTCGAGAACACCGGCGCCGAAGGCAACGCGCGTCCTGGTCACTTCCGCGGCGTTGCGACGGTCTGCCTGAAGCTGTTCAACATCGTGCGGCCGCAGGCCGCGTACTTCGGTCAGAAGGATGCGCGGCAGGTTTCCGTGCTGCGGCGGATGCTGCGCGACCTGAACCTCGACCTCGAGCTGCGCGTGTTGCCGACGGTGCGCGACGCAGACGGACTCGCGCTCTCGTCCCGCAACGCCTACCTCTCCGATGAAGAGCGCCGAGCCGCAGTCGCCCTGCCGCGGGCGCTCGAAGCCGGCCGCTCCGCCCATACCCAAGAGTCTGACCCCGTCAAGGCGGCACGTGCTGCACTCAACGGACTGGAGCCCGACTACGTCGAGCTCGTCGACCTCGACGGGGCAACCGTCCTGGCCGCCGCCGCCCGCATTGGCTCGACCCGGTTGATCGACAACGTCGTCCTCCAAGGAGAACTGAAATGACAACACGTCCGCGCAAGCCCGCACCAAACACGCCCGCTCCCGGCAAGCTGCCCCTTCCGGAACTGGCCGACCTGAAGCGCCGTGGTGAGAAGGTCGCCATGGTCACGGCCTACGATGCGCCGAGCGGCCGCATCGCAGACGCAGCGGGCGTGGACATCATCCTCGTCGGCGACTCCGCGGCGATGGTCGTCCTAGGTTACGACTCGACTGTGCCGGCGTCGATGGACGAGATGGTGATGCTCACCGGCGCGGTCACGCGCGGTGCGCGCCGTCCGCTGGTGATCGCGGACATGCCGTTCGGCTCCTTCCAGATCTCCGACGAAGACGCACTCCGGAACGCGATCCGCTTCGTCAAGGAAGCCGGAGCCGACGGAGTGAAGCTCGAGGGAGGCGGCCCCTCGATCTCGCGCGTGCGCGCGTTGGTCGGCGCCGGCATTCCGGTCATGGGACACATCGGACTGACGCCGCAGTCGGCAACGATGCTCGGCGGGTTCAAGGCACAGGGTCGTTCCGCCGAGAAGGCGCAGCAACTGCTCGCCGACGCGCGCGAGCTCGAGGCCGCCGGCTGTTTCGCTCTCGTGCTC
>Ga0184638_1000411_pt1 | contig 11911 bp, 11 predicted proteins | sample PLM31_50_b2_FD_133141 | JGI IMG/M metagenome (GOLD analysis project Ga0184638, IMG submission 133141) | Groundwater sediment microbial communities from an aquifer in East River, Colorado, USA - PLM3-1_50_b2 | ecosystem: Environmental > Terrestrial > Soil > Riparian zone | place: USA: East River... | reverse complement strand
GCGGTGGAAGTGCGCGATGAACATCTGCTCACCCAAAGCTACCATGCCATGCTGGCCGCGCACGGGATCGCGCATGTCTACAATCATTGGACCGACATGCCGTCATTGGCGGACCAGCACCGTATGTTGGGAGCGATGTTCACTGCTCCATTTGTTCTTTTTCGTTTGCTCACACCCCGCGGAGTGCCTTATGGCGAGGCGGTGAAGCGCTACAAGCCCTACGATAAAATCGTGCAGCCGCTGCCGGAAATGAGACAAGACACCGCGAAGCTCGCCGATCAAGCCGTGAAAGAGAAACGCCGAGCTTACATATTAGTCAATAATCGCTCAGAAGGTTCCGCGCCTCGGACTATTCAAGCCATCTTTGAACTGATAAGACAGCGACAGCGACCTGGCTCCGACAATATCCACAGATAAAACCAAAAGAATAGGGGCCTCTTTGCACCATTGGGCCTCGGCATTTAAATGTACTCGATGCGCTTGACGAAGCGTACGAAATAGCGTACGCTATGGCGTCACCTTATCAATTAAAGGAGATAACGATGACGACTCTGACCGCAAGCAAGGCCCGATCGAAGCTGTATCGCTTAATTGATGAAGCCGCCACATCTCATCAGCCGGTTGTGATTACGGGCAAGCGGGCGCAGGCGGTTCTACTCTCTGCCGACGACTGGAAAGCAATCCAAGAGACCTTGTATCTGCTCTCTATCCCCGGGATGAGAGAGTCGATTCGAAAAGGATTAAAGACTCCAGTCCAGAAATGCGCCAAGGAGCTTAGGTGGTGAAATGGCAGGTTGTATTCACCAAGCAGGCGCAGCGAGACGCCAAGAAATTGGGCGCCACCGGGCTGACGGATAAGGCAGAAAAGCTTCTTGCCGTACTACAAGAGAACCCATTCCGGACTCCCCCGCCGTTTGAAAAGTTAGTAGGAGACTTGGCGGGCGCATATTCCCGTCGAATCAACATCCAACATCGGCTTGTGTATCAGGTCTTGAAAGAAGAGCGAACTGTGAAGGTGATTCGCATGTGGACTCACTATAAGTAAGCGGCGGGCAGAGTTACGGATTGCTTCTATCGCGGAATAGTTTCCACTACGACAGAACGAGGAATGAGGGTCAGACTAGATTTCTGAAGCTTTTAACGACTCCGCCTACCTTTTGAAACTGCCTGCACATACGACCGCAAGACGGCATTCATGCGGGTTTGATAGCCTGGGCCCTGGCGTTTGAACCAGTCCACGACATCCTCGTCCAAACGCACGGAAAGATGGGTTTTAGCCTGAGGCATCAAAACTGCAGCATTGGCCCAGAACTTTTCATCGGTCTCGGGGATATCGCTGTAGTCGATATCGCGATCTGACATCTGCCTCAAGCGTTCCCAATTCAGTTCTACCGCGGTGCGATTTGGTCTTGGTAGATTTTGCGCTCATGTTTATTCCCCTTCCTCACTGAAACAATCCGCATACGCTGTTCCCGTAGAGTAAACGTCATCACCACCAAGATATCTTTCATTACACCAGTTGCGATGAGACGGTTCTCGCCGTAATTTCTTTCGGTCATCAAGACGAAGGAGAAACGGCTATCGAAAATATGCTTGGCGTTCTCAAAATCAATGCCGTGCTTGGCTATGTTCTGCTGGTTCTTTGCTTCATCCCATTCAAAATCCATTGATCTCTAGTATATACGAAACACCTTTAGATGTATTTATTAGGGAATTATCCTGTGTAATATTGGACGTATGCAGCGGTGTTGCCAATCCGCAGAGGAAACGAATGGAACATCCTGGGGTTCGCCACTATAACCAAGGCGTCCCGTCGTCGTGCGAATATCCCGACTCCACTCTTCCGGAATTGCTGCGACTTTCAAGTTCCCGGTTCCCCAACACGCCCGCTGTTTTGTTTTACGGCAATAAGATCAACTACTTCGAGCTCACTGATCTAGTCACACGTTTCGCGCTCTTCTTGTACAAAATTGGCGTGAGGCGCGGAGACCGGGTGGCGATCATGTTGCCCAACATCCCGCAGGCCATCATCGGCTACTACGGGGCGTTGGCGGTAGGCGCGACCGTCGTCCAGACGAACCCCCTGTATCTCGAGCGAGAACTGGAAATTCAGCTTCGTGACTCGGGCGCCGAAACGATCCTCGCACTGGATCTTTTTTATCCTCGTATTCAATGTATCCAGGATCGCACGGCCGTGCGGCGCATCATCCTCACCAGCGTTCGTGATTTTCTCCCTCCGGTAAAGCGACTGCTCTACCCGATCAAGGCCAAGTTAAATGGACGATGGATATGTGTGAAGGCCGCTCCGTCGCTTTATGATTTCAAAGACGCGGTGAAGGGCCCTCTACATGACCGTGGCGCAACCGATGTGCTGCCCGCGGTCTCGCCGGATGATCTTGCACTGCTCCAGTACACCGGCGGCACGACCGGAACCCCCAAGGGCGTCATGCTGACGCATCGTAACGTCATTGCCAATGCCACCCAGTGCCGGGCTTGGGTGCCTGATTTCAAAGATGGTCAGGAGATATTTCTGGGGGTCATTCCATTTTTTCACGTGTATGGCCTGAGCACATGCCAGCACCTGGCGATCATGACGGCATCCACATTGGTGCTGCTGCCGCGCTTTCAAGTCACGGAAGTGCTCGCCGCGATAGCACGCCATCGCGTCACCATCTTTTCCGCCATTCCGATGATGTTCATGAAGATCACGGAATTTTCGAAGGTATACCGTTACGACCTTCGATCGCTTCGCGTTTGTTTGAGTGGCGCGAGCCCCTTGCATGCCGAAGTGCAAGATCGCTTCGAACGGCTGACAGGGGTGAAGATTTCGGAAGGCTACGGTTTGACCGAAGCGGGTCCGGTGACGCACTGCAACCCCGTCTATGGCGACGGGCCCGTAGGATCCATCGGCGTACCGTTTCCGGATACAGAGGCACGCGTTGTGGACCTTGAAACCGGAGAGCATGTGTTGCCGGTTGGTGAGGCAGGCGAGTTGACGGTGCGAGCGCCTCAAATCATGCAGGGGTACTGGAATAACGAGCTCGAAACACGCGCCATCCTGCGTGATGGATGGCTCTATACCGGCGATATCGTCAGAGAAGATCCGAGCGGATTCTTTTTTTTGTTGGACCGCAAGAAAGATATGATCAAGACCCGTGGAGAAAGTGTCTATCCGCGCGAAGTGGAGGAGGTACTATTCAGGCATCCTGCCGTGAAGGATGTCGTCGTTGCCGGAATGCCTCATCGCCAGTTCGGGGAGGCCGTGAAGGCCTATGTCGTGCTGCAGGACGGCCACACAGTTTCCGAGTCGGATCTCATCACACATTGCCGGCTGTCGCTGGCCGCATTTAAGGTGCCATTGCAGATTGCCTTTCGACAGGATCTTCCACGAACGCTCATCGGCAAAGTCTTACGACGCGCGTTGCAAAACGAAGAGACCGAAAATATCCGCATCGAGGAACAACCGCTGAGGCCGCGCGAGCACTCGGCCGTGGGAGGCGCGTGATGAAGGAAGTCGTCATCGTAGCGGGCGCCCGTACGCCTATTGGAAACTTCGGCGGGGCCCTCAAGGATATCCCTGTACAGAAGCTGGGGGAGTTGGTGGTACGGGAAGTCATCACCAGAATGACCCTCGATCCTGCGCTCGTCGAAGAAGTCATTGTGGGGTGTGTCGGCCAATTCACGGATACGGCCAATGTAGCGCGCGTCATTACATTGATGGCGGGTCTCCCCATTCGCACGCCGGCCTACTCGGTGCAACGAAACTGCTCTTCGGGTCTGCAACCGTTCGTGAACGCCTTTCAGAATATCCAAAGCGAGAATGCGGATGTTCAGATCGTCGGCGGGGTGGAGAACATGAGCCGGGCGCCGTATGTCACCCGGGACATGCGATGGGGGAAGCGGCTCCGTCATACGGAATTTATCGACAGTCTTTGGGAAGGACTGACCGACCCGGTTTGCGGCCAGCTGATGGGACGAACCGCCGAGAATCTGGCGGAGGAATTTGGGATCGGTCGCGAGGAGCAGGACCGCTTTGCGGTCGACAGTCACCGACGGGCATTTCGGGCTCTGCGTGAGGGGCGTTTTAAGGATGAGACGATGCCGCTCAGCATTCCGAAATCGGTGGCCGGGCGTGATGTCGCGCCCACCGTATTGACCCAGGATGAGGGACCGAATGTGGCGCTCACCGAACAACAACTGGCTCTCTACCCGGCTCTGTTCAAGGAAGGCGGAACGGTGACAGCCGGCAATAGCTGTCCCCTGAGCGATGGCGCGGCGGCCGCGCTCGTGATGTCTGCGGAACGGGCGCACGATCTCGGATTGAGGCCGATGGGGCGCATCCGCGGATATGCCTTCGTCGGCGTCGAGCCAACGCGCATGGGGATCGGGCCCGCGGAAGCGCTGCCCTTAGCGATGAAGCGTGCCAAACTTACGCTGGCGGACCTCGACTTGATTGAAGTCAACGAAGCGTTTGCTGCGCAATACCTGACCGTCGAACGTGTGCTGGGGCTTGATCGGGATCGTGTGAATGTGAACGGCGGCGCGATCGCGATGGGCCACCCGGTGGGCATGACCGGCACCCGGTTGGTCATCACGCTGCTCCATGAGATGAGGCGACGGGACGTGACGCTAGGAGCCGTCACGATGTGTGTGGGCGGAGGGCAAGGCGCGGCACTGATACTGGAGCGGACGTGAACTATGATCCCTGCACTTCGAAACCGGATCCGGGAGCGTTTTCGTGGCGCACAACGATGAACGCATTTAACGCGGGATTGCACTATGTACGTCTATAAGGTGGGCGTGGTCGGGGCAGGGACCATGGGAGCACAGCTCGCGCAGGTGGTCAGTTACGCCGGCTTGCCCGTGGTCATCACGGACGTCAACAGCACTGTTGCCGAGCGGGGAATCGAGACCGTGCGGCGCATATACCAAGTCCGGGTTGATCGGGGCAAGATGACCCAAGAGCAACTTGAGCAGAAGATGCTGCTGGTATCGGCGGGCGAACTCACGGAGCTCGGCGACGTCGATCTCGTCATCGAAGCCGTTTCGGAGAACCTTGGGCTCAAGCAGAAGGTGCTCCGTGATCTGGATGCGATCTGCCCGGCCGGTACCATCCTCGCTAGCAATACGTCAGCGCTCTCCATTTCCGCCCTAGGAGCCGCCACGCGCCGTCCGGGAAAAGTCATTGGTCTGCACTTCTTCAACCCCGCGTATGCCATGCCCTTAGTCGAAGTAATCCCCGGACTCGCGACGGATGTCGATACGGTCGATGACATCGTGAGTTTTGCCGAGAGTATCCGGAAAGTTGCGATCGTGGTGAAGGAGTGTGCGGGCTTCTTAGTCAACCGATTACTAATGGCCTATCTGAATGAAGCGATTCTTTGCCTGCAGGAGGGCGTTGCGACCTGCAAAGATATTGAGCAGGACATGCTGGCGTTCGGGATGCCGGTCGGGCCCTTCACGCTGCTCGATACGGTCGGTCTCGACATCTCATATGACGTGGCGAGAATTCTTCACGAAAGCTATGGGCCGCGCATGGCGCCCGCGGCGTTGCTTGGCGAATTGGTCAGGACAGGACGGTTGGGTGTCAAAAATGGGCACGGATTCTTCGAATATGAGGGGCCTGATACGGACAGCCTCCAGTCGCTGATCGACAAGGTAAGGCGTGACACCGGTTGTATCACGACGCCCTGGAAGCCCGCGCGAATCCTCCTCGCGATGGTGAATGAGGCCGTACTGGCATTGCAAGAGGGCGTCGCTTCGGCACGAGATATTGATGTGGCGATGGTTGCGGGAACCGGATTTCCGACGGCGAAGGAAGGTCCGCTGCATTATGCCGATGAAATGGGCGTCGATGCCGTGCTGCACGAACTTAACGAGTATTCGCAGACATTGGGGCCGAGGTTTTGGCCTGCGCCACTATTACGGCGCATGGTGGCGGCAGGATTCACGGGAAAACATACGGGGCGCGGCTTCTTCACTTATGAGATGGCCACCCAAGCGGTTGGAGGGAACCCATGACGGCAGTCACGCAAACGCTGCTTTCGTGCACCGTCGAGAATGCGATCGCCACGTTAACACTGAATCATCCGCCCGTGAACGCCCTCACGCCTGACGTGTTGGCGGAACTTGACGCTGTCTTCGACGCTCTGGCCGGAAACAAGGACGTCAAGGCCGTCATTTTGACCGGAGTCGGCCGCTTCTTTATCGCAGGAGCGGATATCAATGTACTCGCCGCCATCCCGTCGTCCCGTGAGGGTCAAGAGATGGCCCTTCGAGGACAGGCGATCTTCACCAAGATCGAGCAGTTCGAGAAGCCGGTGATTGCGGCGATCAACGGCGTCTGCCTTGGCGGCGGATTGGAACTGGCTATGTGCTGCCACATTCGCCTCGTGGCGGAAGGGGCGCGCCTCGGGCAACCGGAGATCAACCTGGGGATCATTCCGGGTTTCGGCGGCACGCAGCGACTCTCGCGTCTCATTGGCCGGTCAAAAGCCCTGGAACTTATCCTCACCGGCGATCTCATTTCGGCCGCTGAAGCAAAGGTTCTCGGCCTTGTCTCACATGTGGTGCCGCCTGAGGAACTCCTACGTCAGGCCCAGGGACTCTCGCGCAAGATCGCATCAAAAGGTCGGTTGGCGGTGCGGGCCGCCTTGCGCGCCGTGACAGAGAGCGACGAAATGAGCCTTCAGGAGGCGTTGCGACACGAAGCGCAATTGTTCGCCGAGTTGTGTGATTCGGCGGACAAGCGAGAAGGCGTGGCGGCGTTCTTGGAAAAACGCCAGCCGCAGTTCAAGGACGGGGAGTCATGAGAAGCCGTAGGATGGCGCTTTAAGATGGCGGTCGGATCCAAATTAGGGTTGGCATTGTCCGGTGGAGGATTTACCGGGTATCTCTTTGAGATCGGTGCACTCACGGCGCTTGATGATCTGTTCGAAGACGGATTTAACGTCAATCATTTTGATTTCTTCGTGGGCGTGAGCGCGGGATCAGCCGCTGGCGCGCTTATAGCGAATGGTGTGCAGCCGGAAGAGATTCTGCGCGCGAATTTAACTTCCGAGCGTCCATACTACTTCGAGCGGCGCGACATCTTTGTTCCGGCGATCGGCGAAGGCTTCAAAAGCATCGCCCGGGCAATTCATCAGTTGGGACCTGCGGTCAAGCTGTATCTTCGACAGCCCCGCGAGATGTGTCTCATTGATGTGTTGGAGAAGGCACAAGAGACACTTCCGGCCGGTATCTACACACTCGACCCCTTTGCCCGTTACCTCGAGTCGGCATTTTCCTCCAAAGGTCTCAGTAATACCTTTGAAGGGCTCCGAAAAGCGCTCTACATTCCCGCGATCGATGTGGTCAGCGGCAATACGGTCATCTTCGGGGACGAAGGGTGGAGGGACGTGCCTATTTCAAAGGCGGTCACGGCGTCCTCGGCGGCGCCGCTTTATTTCTGCCCGGTCCGAATTGATGGCCACGATTATATCGATGCGGGGATCGGACGGTTCGCCTGCTTCGATGTGGCCACACAGAAGGCGGCGGAGTTCATGCTGATTATTCACCCAAATCCCAATTATCCCAATTGCGGAATGAATGCCGAGATTCCTCGCAATGGAACGTCCGACAATGGGCGACATCGCGGGTTTCTCTCGATCGCCGAACTCGCCACACGCATCAACCTGGACGCTCGGCTGAGCTTGGCGTTAGATCTCCACCGACGGGAACATCCGGATAAATTCTTTGTCATCTTTCCAGACGCTTCAGAGCACCCGATCTTTGACGACCGGACCTTCCTCAGCTTTCGAGACCGCATCAATCTCCTCCGTTGCGGCTATGTGTCCGCGGTCCAGATGGTCAAGGCGCAATTCACGCGCTTGGGACCCGCATTGGCGGCGCACGGCATTTCCATTTCGATGGCCAAAATCGAAGAGCGCATGAGCTTACGAATGGAACAATTCTCCCTGAGCGCTCAGGCAATCCTGCATAGATCTGTCGAGCGCCGCCGTAAACCGCGACCCTCATCGTCGACACTCAGAATATCCGCAGACGAGTCGGCGCGCGCGGCGCGAGGAGCCTGTCGTTGACGGTCAAGGTTGACGCAATCTTTCAAGGTTCGCTGGCAGTCGCTGAGTCCTCGAGAGATACGAAGACCTATTCGGGTTTTATGTCCGGCCTTTTTGAGGGTGTCGTTCGTCGAGATCTGTTTTCCTCCTATTCCATTCCGGGCATGAGCCCCGGCGCAACCGCCTTCGCGCACCAACTTCAAACTCTGCTGGTCGAGAAAGTAGACCCGGAACGCATCGACCGGGAAGCGGAAATCGATGAAGACATTTTCGAGAGGTTTCGAGAGATCGGTGCGTTTGGCATCAAAATCCCGAAAGCATACGGCGGGCTTGGTCTTTCTCAATCCGAATACCATCGAATAGCGACGCTCCTTGGCGGGCACGATGCTTCGACCACCGTGCTCATCTCGGCGCACAATTCCATTGGCGTTGGGGAGCCCGTCAAACTTGTCGGCGATCCCGAGCAAAAGGAAAGATTCTTGCCGCGTTTGGCGAAAGGAGAAATTTCGGGATTCGCGTTGACCGAAAAAAATGCCGGCTGCGACATCTGGGATATCAAAGCGTATGCGATTCCGGTGAGAGAGCATGGGGAGGTCGTGGGGTATCGGGTCACGGCTGATAAACTGTACACGACCAATGCGCCTCGACGAGATAATAAATTTTTGGCCACACTGCTGATCGTCATTGCGCAGATTGTGCAGGCCCCTGAGGATGTGCATCGTCCAAAACAGGAGCGGCAGTTCGGCGCGTTTGTCGTGGAGACGGATTCCCCGGGGTGCAGCTGTGCCCGTCTGCAATTTCTGGGTGTCCGAGGCATCTACAACGGCGAAGTGCATTTGCGCGATGTGTTTGTGCCGGTGCAGAACCGGCTTGGAGAAGAAGGCAAGGGCCTCCGGCGTGCCCTAGAAAGTCTGACGGTCGGCCGGCTCACTCTGCCGGCGGCATGCTTGGGCGTCCTCAAGAAGTGCCTGTGGTTTGCCCGGTTACGCGCGAAAAGCCGTGTCCAATATGACCATCCCATCGGAGAGCATACCGACATCGGCTCAAAGCTGGTCGCCATGGCTTCACGCGTCCTCGCGCTCGAGGCTCTTGTCAGAATCACCGGAATCTGGACCGACGCCAAGCAGGACGTGCGATTGGAATCAGCGGCCACAAAGATCCTGGCGACGGAGTGGGTGCTGGAATCGCTACTGGATCTGTTTCGTCTTTACGGAGGCCGGGCGTTTGAGACACCGGATTCGCTGCGTCTCCGCGGGGAAATTCCGGTACCGATCGAACGCATGATCCGGGACGCCTTGATCAATTTGATTTGGGAAGGCACGAATGGGATTTTGAACCTCTGGATCGGCAGGGAAGGTCTCGAAGGGTATTTCAAGCAGGGGAAGGGGTTTCTCGACATGCAGGTAAAGGAAATGCTGCAAGGAACTCCCTTTTTTGTGAAGGTCATGTCCCGTTCCTTCAATGCCCTGCCCGCATATAAGACGAACGGTAACGGTCACGGCCCTCATGAAGATTGGCAGCGTTTCGTGGAAGCGAAGAGCCGTGAGCTTGCGCGAAAGATTCTTCTGGTCACGGTACGGCATCAGCGGGGACTCGTGCCCAAGCAAATGTTGATGAAACGTTTCTCGAAAGCCAGCATGGATCTCTTCGCCGTGGAAGCCGTCGTGTGGTATGCCTCTCAGAAGGACGTACAAGACAAGGACTTGTTACACGACCTGCTCACGTATTTCTGTTCACGAGTCAAAGAGGACTTCGAGCCCACGCCGTTGTTGTCCACGGCGACAGCATTCTGGGATAACGACAGCACGGTCTACCGACTTTCGAAGGACATTCTTTCTGGAAAAGCCGAATGGCTTGAAGACGGCATCATCAAAATGTCTCCCGTCTGACTGCCTGCACATCCCCCTAACGAACAATCCCTTGCTCGTGGAGCCGATCCACTACCGCGTTCCCGATAGGAATGGACGCAGTTGCCGCTGGCGAGGGGGCGTTACAAATATGGATGGAGCGCGGACCGTTCAGGATCAAAAAATCATCCATCAGCCGCCCGTCCGCCATGAGCGCTTGGGCCCGAACACCCGACTGCGTCGCCACAAGGTCTTTTGCGCGAATGTCAGGGACCAGCCGCTGAAGCCGGCGTAGAAAAAGAGTCTTGCTAAGAGAGCACAGCATCTCCTTGCTCCCTTCACGCCAGTTCTGTGTGACAAAAATCCAAAACGCACGGGATGCCAGAAGGTCCATCGAATCATGCACGTCAAACTCTCTTTTCCGGTAGGCTTCTCGTTTGAGCGCGATGACGGCATTGGGGCCGATTCTCACTTCTCCACTGAGCAATCTATTGAAATGCGCGCCGAGAAAAGGATACCGCGGATTCGGCATCGGATAGATGAGGGCTTTGACGAGGTGCTGTTTCTCCGCGCTCAAAACATAATACTGCCCGCGTATAGGAATGATCCGCATGCCCGTATGAATGCCCATCAGTTGCGCGATGCGATCGCACTGTAAGCCGGCACAATTGATCAGAAAGCGTGTCTTGTAGGAGCCTGCAGTCGACTCGATCAGCAGCGTATCGGACAGCACGCGAATTTGTTTGATCTCCGTGTTGAGCTGCAGTTCTCCATTCGTTTTCTGAATGAGCGCAGCGAATGTCTCCGCAACCTGGCGATAACTGACAATCGCAGTGCTTGGTACCTGGAGTCCCGCCAGACCGGTGCAATGCGGCTCGATTTCCTTGATCTGCTCAGGGCCGAGCTTGATTGCTTGGATGCCATTGAGTCTGCCCCGCTCATAGAGCGTTTCTAGGCGAGGCAGGTCCTCGGCTTCCGTTGCTACGATGACTTTGCCGCATACTTCATGGGGAATCGCATACTCCCGGCAGAACTGCACCATGGCTTGATTGCCGTCCCGGCAATATTGCGCTTTGAGGCTACCTGGTTGGTAATAGATGCCGGAATGGATCTCGCCGCTGTTGTTGCCGGTTTGATGGTGGCCCCAGCGGTGCTCCTTTTCCAGAACGAGGATTCTGGTCTTCGGATGACGACGCGTCAGCGCCCATCCTACGGAGAGGCCGACAATGCCTCCACCAACTATTATCACATCGTATGTGGGCATCTCAGCTTCATACGGTGACACTTAAGGACCATTACCGTCAACTGCAAGGCGAAAAAGCTCACGAGGTGGGCAGCAAATACCCATAACAATCAGTACGAGCATCAGCACTTTCCAATCAAGTCTGATTGGCGACAGGGACCCGCTCTTAATGCGCTTGCCGTGCGTCTTGAGCGAGTGTTACGATGCGTCTCCATGATTGCGCTCGAAAATCAGAAAGCCGCACCGCAACCGGCGGGAACCGGCCTGCAAAAGGAGCAGGCGGTCCAGCGGATGTTCTCCTCGATCGCCCGCTACTACGACCTCAACAATTCAGTTTTGAGCTTAGGATTGCATCATAGATGGAAGCGGGATGCGGTCGATATGCTTGTAGGGTACCTTGTCGCCCGGCGCTTGGAAGATCCCCCTCACCCCCACCCTCTCCCTCCAGGGGAGAGGGATTTGATATTGGATATCGGTGCAGGTACCGGAGATCTTGCGTTACTGGCAGCCGGACGCTTGGGCGACTCGGCCCGCATCATCGCCGCAGATCTGAATCACCCGATGCTGGCCATCGGCGCGAGGAAAGTGCACCAGGCAGGCTTGCAGCAGCGCATTCTGTGTGTCCAAGCCAATGCGGATCATGCCTGCGCGCCGGATAGCAGCTTCGATGCTGTGACCACCGGCTTTTGTCTGCGCAACGTTGGAGATCTTCACGCCGTACTCCGGGAGATCTACCGGGTGCTCAAGCCCGGCGGTCGGCTCGT
>Ga0184638_1000408_pt1 | contig 11932 bp, 8 predicted proteins | sample PLM31_50_b2_FD_133141 | JGI IMG/M metagenome (GOLD analysis project Ga0184638, IMG submission 133141) | Groundwater sediment microbial communities from an aquifer in East River, Colorado, USA - PLM3-1_50_b2 | ecosystem: Environmental > Terrestrial > Soil > Riparian zone | place: USA: East River... | reverse complement strand
GCGCCGGTCGTGGTCGCCGTCGCCGTGTAGCTGTAGGTCCGCGTCGCGCCGCTGCCCGAGCCCGACCAGTTCGTCCCGAGCCCTGAGCCGGCCGGGAAGGTGTAGGAGGCGATCCCCGTATCGCTGTCGCTCGAGCTGGCTGTGACGTCGAAGGCACCGCCGCTCGCGGCGTCGGGCTTGAAATAGACGCGCGTGCCGGAGCCAGGGTAGTAGGCGCCGCCGGTGGCGCTGGCGAACGAGAAGGTGGGCGCGGACGGGTTCGACGTATCGACCTTGACGGTGGTCGAGATCGAGGCGGTGTTGCCGACGTTGTCCGTGCCCGTGAGCGTGTACCTCCAGCAACCGGTCGTGAGGCCGGCCTCGCTCGGATTGCCGACGATCGTGGTGGGGGAGCCGAAAGCGCCGCAGACGTCCGCGGAGCTGTAGGAAGCATTCGTACGCACGAGCGTGGACGAGACGAGGCCCGAGGCGGTTGCGCTCTGGGCCTCGGTGTAGTCCGTGCGGGTCCCGATCGTGAAGTCGCCGTCTGTGTCGTAGCTCGTCGTCCCGGGCCCGCTCGCCGCCGTGCTGTTCACGGTGAGTGCCTCGCCGGCCGGCGCGGTCACGTCGCGAACGAACGCCACGGTGTCGCTCGCGGTGTTGTTGACGTTGTCGGTGACGGTGACCGTCTTGTTGGACGGCGCGGCCACGTTCGTGTTGTCGAACTGGTACGTCCCCGAGTCATAGGTCGACGTCGTATCGCTCGCCGCCGAGCCGGTGAAGCCTGTCACCGCCGTGATCGCAGGGAAGTCGACCTGGCGGACGCCCGAGATCGCGTCGCCGGCGCCGTCCGTGATCGTGAAGTCGCCCGTCGCGGTCGGGTTGTAGTAGTAGCGGTAGCTGCCTCCGCCGAGGCTGAGAAACAACTGGAGACCCGGACTTGCTCCCTCGGTAACGGTCAGGGAGCTGCTCGGGCTGCCGGAATCGGGCGTGACCGTGAAGGACGCCGATGCGCCCGTGTTGTTGTTCCAGTCCGTGACGGTGACGTTCTTCGCGCCGCTGTCGGAGGCGTTCGTCACCCACGTGTAGTTCTGTTGGTAAGGGCTCGTAACGTTCTGGGGCGTGATCGGCACGAACCCGCCGGCCACGGCCATCCCCGGGAAGGTCGCGTGCTGGATGCCGGAGGTGTCACTGCCGCTCGCGGTCACTCGCATCGTGGCGCCGGTGGCGCTCGCGGGGCGGTAGTAGTACGTGGTTCCGCTGATGTAGGAGTCGTTCGTATCCGGGTTCTCGGCGAGCGCCAAGGAGGGTGCGCTCGGGGCTGTCACGTCCGGGTTGAGGGCGATCACCTGTGCGGCCCAGCGCCCGTTGCCGCTGTTGGCCTGGCCGGTGGTGGCGGCAGCTGTGAGCTGGGCCGCCGCAAGCCGGTCCGCATTTGCCGCCGCGGCGATGTTCTGCCGGTCGTAGCGTTCGACCATCGCACCGCCGGCAACGGTGGGAGGAGTCGTTTGGGTGCGGCTGCTCTGGTTCCCCTCGACGTAGACGAGCATCCGGTTCGTCCCGCTCGTCGTTATCCCGGAGACGTTCGCGTTGTTGTTCCCGCCAGTGGCTCCGGCCGAGGAGTCGATTGCGGGCGAGGCGACTCCCGCGTACGCGGTGATGCCTCCCGCCGACGTGCGGTTGACGGCCGTCCCGGCCGGGTTCTCCCAGCTGAAGCTGTAGGGACCGGTGTCCCCGGTGGTGAGCCGCCGGTAGTAGGTCGCCACCGATACCGTCGTCCCGTCGTCCTGCTTGAGGATCGACGTCCAGCCGCTCGGTGGGACCACGGTCAGGGTGGTTCCGCTCATCTGCACTGTGACGTGCGCGATCAGGAGATCGCCGACGACCGCACCGGAGGGCTGCGTCAGCGAAAGATTCGCCGTCTGGGCGCCGCCGCTGTCAGTGGACGTGAAGCCGACGCCGGCCGTCGCGCTGCGAATGACGATCGGGTCGATGACATAGGGACGGGGAAGGTCCTTGTCGTCGAGGGAAAGCTGAAGCTGGGGTCGAGCCTTCGTCCCGCCGAGTGACCAGGCGAGGTCGTCAGGAGTGACGTCCTTGCCCGAGCCGTCGTAGATCCTGACGGGCGCGATTCTCAGGTCGCTGACTTGCCAGGTGCGCGGGTCGATGAACTGCACGCTGCCTTTGGGCCCCACCCGCGGGCGGAGCTGGGTCGAAAGCGACCAGCGCCACGTGTGTTCGCCCTGCGGTCTCTCGACGACGAGCGATTGCTCGGTTCGAAGCCCGTGGACGGAGATGGCTTCGAGGCCGAACGGCGTGCGCCGCGAGACGCCGTGCTGGAAACGCCGCCAAGGGGCGGCCGCGACATCAGCCGAGGCGACTGCAATCGACTGGCCCGCGGACTCGACGGCGAAGCCGCGCGGGTTGAGCTTGACGGTGTGGTTAGGCGCCGGCGCCCTGACGAGGGGCGCAGAGCTCAGCGGCGAGCCCAGCTCCCTCGTCAGGAACACCGATGCGTCGTGTGCCTTTGTGCCGCGGAGAGTGGCGAGCTCGGAGACGGCGAGAAAGGCGGTGAGAAGGAGCGCGGCGGAGACCGCGAGGAGAACAGACGGCTTCAGCGGGCGCACGGCCTTGCCCTCGGCTTTTGCCGAGCGCCTTTTAGGCCGCAGGTCCGGGAAGCTCGCCATGTTCTCCATCCGCGCGCGCAGTGCACGCGGCTCCGGTACTAGGAGTCGGCTCTGGCTCCCGAATTCATGAGCTTTCAGCCCTCAAATCACCCATTTGGGTTAGCGAAATCGGTCGCCTTCTACCGGCGGTCACGCGCCTGGCTTACGACAGGGGTTCGTGTGTGTCGAAATCGGGGGTTGGTACCTAAACCTCGGCCTGAGCTTTAGCTTTGCCTTCCGAGGAGCTCGCCGGCGACCGTCGAGGCGCCCGGGCCGCTCACGAAGACGGCGGCCTCGCCGAGCACGCCTGCGGCCAACTCCGTGGTCGCCGCCCAGCAGCGGTCGAGGGGCGGGCAAGCGCCGCCGGCGACGGCCTCCGGGAACGCAGCAGCGACATATCGCGCGACGGCATCGCGCCAATCGAGGGCGTCCTCGGGACTGTCCCAGCGGAGCACGAGCGCGGCGAGCGCCTCACCCTGTGGGGTCAGGTAGAGCGCCAGGCGCCCGCCGCCCCAGCCGTTCGCCGAGGCGGCCGCGTTCGGCACGCCGAACGCGCGCAGGAGAGAACGGACGTCGAGCTCGCCGAATGTCTCGGAGGTGTTCAGCACGACCGTGCCGATCCGCGCCGGCAGTCGGACGGGAAGGGCGCGCTCGCGTTCGAGGAACTTGTCGACGTGCAAGAGCTGCTCCGTCGTCTGCGGGAACGTTTGCAGGGCGGTGGCGAGCGCCTTGCGCCCGCCGAGATAGCGGAGCTCGGCGGCGAGCGCACGTCCCGGGCCGAGGCCGGCGTCGTGCTCGAGCTTTAGGAAGCGATCGAGCGGTGTCCCGCGCGGCGCGCCGGCGCGAAGACGAGAAGCGAGCGCGGCCGTCCCGTCGACGATCGCCTCCGCAGCGATCGCCTTGTCGCGATCGTGGCGTCGCAACCCGTGGAGGCGGCGCAGGTTGAAGCTCTGGTCGACGAGCGCGCGGGCGAGCTCGAGCACGAGTGACCGTTGCTGCGGCGTCGACGGACGGCGCAGCAGAAGCTTGCGCGCCTCCGCGTCGTACCGGGCGCGCGAGGTGTGCCCGCTCGTCGACTTGCCTACACGGATGGTTCGGGTCGTGAGACCGAGGCGTGCGTACAGCCTTGCGTCGATCTGTTGCAGCGCGCGCGGATAGTCGCGCTCGTACGCGCGGCGAAGGAGGAGGTCGTAGCGCGCGGCGTTGATGTTCGCGGTCGGGACTGCCTGCCGCACCGGCAGGCCGGATCGGCGCGCGGCGGTGCGCAGCAGCGACCCGGAGTCCGGGGCTGCCGCGACGCTGGCCGGCGTGGCGACCAGCACACAAATGACAACTGCCACAAGCGATCTCATTGGCCTGGATATCGGCAGCAAGCCCGGCCGACAGAAGGCGGAAAATCGCCCCTAGAATCGGTCAAGATGGCCACCACAGAGGATCCGGCCCGGTCTGATGAGAGTGAACGCCCGAGCCAGGCTGAAGCCGGGCACGGGATGAATGGCGTCGACGCCGCCGGCGTCGACGAGTGGAAGAGCGAGCTCTACGACGCGAAGCCCGAGCGCCGGGGCGAGCTCTTCTCGACCATCTCGGGGCTCGAGAACGAGCCGCTCTACACGCCCGACAACGTCGACGTCGACTACGACCGGGACCTCGGCTACCTCGGCGTCTACCCGTTCACACGCGGTGTCTACCCGTCGATGTACCGCGGCAAGTTCTGGACGATGCGGCAGTTCGCCGGCTTTGGCACCGCTGAGGAGACGAACGCCCGCTTCCGGTACCTGCTCGAGCACGGCCAGACCGGTCTCTCGACGGCGTTCGACATGCCGACCCTCATGGGCTACGACTCGGATCACGCGCGATCGCTCGGAGAGGTCGGCCGTGAGGGTGTCGCGATCGACTCTCTCGACGACATGGAGACGCTCTTCTCCGGCATTCCGCTCGACGGGGTGTCGACCTCGATGACGATCAACTCGGCCGCGGCGATGTTGCTCGCGTTCTACCTCTGCGTCGGCGAAGAGCAGGGCGTGCCCCGCGCCAAGCTGCGCGGCACGATCCAGACGGACATCCTCAAGGAGTACATCGCCCAGAAGGAATGGATCTTCCCGCCCGAGCCCTCGATGCGGCTCGTGATCGACATGATCCAGTTCTGCGCGGAGGAGATGCCTTTGTGGCATCCGATCTCCATCTCTGGCTACCACATCCGCGAGGCCGGCTCGAACGCAGTGCAGGAGCTCGCGTTCACGCTCGCGGACGGCTTCGCGTACGTGGACGCGGCGTTGGAACGCGGCCTCGACGTCGACGACTTCGCGCCGCGCCTGAGCTTCTTCTTCAACGCGCACCTCGACTTCTTCGAGGAGATTGCGAAGTACCGCGCGGCTCGCCGCATCTGGGCACGTGAGCTGAAGGAACGCTACGGCGCCCGCAACCCGCGCTCGTGGCTGATGCGCTTCCACGCGCAGACCGCGGGCGTGTCGTTGACGGCACAGCAGCCCGAGGTGAACATCATCCGCACCGCTCTCGAAGCGATGGCGGCCGTGCTCGGCGGCACGCAGTCCTTGCATACGAACTCGTTCGACGAGGCGCTCGCGCTTCCCACGGAGAACGCGGTCCGGTTGGCGCTGCGCACGCAGCAGGTGATCGCGCACGAGACGGGAGTCGTCAACACGATCGATCCGCTCGGCGGGTCGTACTACGTCGAGGATCTCACCAACCGGCTCGAGGCCGAGGCGTACGACTACTTCGACCGCATCCGTAAGCTGGGCGGCGTCATCCCCGCGATCAAGGAGAACTTCTTCCAGCGCGAGATCGCCGAGGCGTCTTTCCGCTACCAGCACGAGGTCGAGCAGAAGCAGCGGATCGTGGTCGGCGTGAACCGCTACGAGCTCGAGGACGAACAGCCCCTGGAACTGCTCCGGATCGATCCGGCGCTGGAGGGGAAGCAGATCGCTCGGGTCCAGGCACTGCGTGCGAGACGTGACTCCGCGACGGTCGAAGCGGCCCTTGCGCGTCTGAAAGAGGACGCAGCGCACGAGGATCGGAATCTGATGCCCCCGATCGTCGACGCCTCGAAGGCCTACGTGACCATGGGCGAGATGTGCGATGCGCTGAGGGAAGTGTGGGGCGTTTGGCGTGAGACTCCGGTCTTCTAACCGAGGTTTACAAAAGGGTCGACCGGGAATGACGATGGGCGGTGTCGGGAGCGAACGTCTGTCGGCTGCTTGCGTTGACTGGGCTGAGCGCCCTGCTCTGGGTTGTGCCGCCGGCTCAAGCTGAGCCCGACACCGTCACCACGCTGACCGGCGAGGTGCTCCAGTTTCACTTCTCAGGAGCCTCACTCAACTGTCAGGACACGAATAACGGAACGTTCACGTACGAGTCGGACGCGATCGTCCAAAGCGCGGCCGGCCCTTATCCAGGGACGATGCACGAATCAGGGACGCTCGTGTTCGAGGATGGCTTGAGCAAGACCTTGCACGCCACGTTCACGATCGATTCGGCGGCCGGACATGTGGAAGGCACGAAGACCCTGTCCTTCCCTGACACGACCGTCTGCACCACCATCGGGTCTGGGCCCGGAGAGATCCAGCAGATCCAGCCCAACATGCAGCTGCGGTACGAGGCCACGATCACGACCCCCGCGGGCACGCTCCAGGATCGGGGCTCGGTCAGTGCGCCGATGGTCGCGAACCTGAGCGCGACCGGGACCATCGGGAACATGTCCGAGTCCTTCGCATCGGATCGCGATGTGAACGACCTTGATCTGACGCCGAAGGAGTCGGTGAATGCCCCCGGGACCAACCATACGGTCACGGCGCTCTTCCGCGATGCGGCTCTGGTGCCGCAGTCGGGCGAGACGATCCTGTTCACGGTCAGCGGCTCCTCGGCGGAGACGGGGCAGTGCACGACCGGGTCGGACGGAACGTGCACCTTCACCTACCAGGGGCCTGCGGTCCCGGGTGCGGACCTGATCGAGGGCTGCCACGACTTCGACGGCGACGGGACGACTGATCCCGGCGAGAAGTGCGATACGGCCACGAAAGCCTGGGGCGAAAGCGCGTCGACCGGGGAGGGTGCGTCCGGCGGCGGGTACTTCAACAACAACGTGAATGGGAACCGGGTCGTCTTCGGCTTCGGCGCCCACGGAGGTCCGGTGACTCCGAGCGGATCGTGCCAGCTGATGGAACAGGCCGCGGGCGTCACAGTGCGGTGCCTCAGCGTCACGCTCCTGCTCATCGCCGGAACCCATGCGACCATCGGCGGCGAGGCTTTGGTGAACGGGGTCGCGACGAACTATCAGATCGACGTCGAGGATCTCGCCGACCCAGGGGCGGCCGTCGACACGTTCACGATCGTGACCGACGCCGGATACGCGGCGTCCGGCGTCGTCGAACACGGCAACATCCAGGTCAACTCCGGCTGAGCCGCGCTCTAGACTGTGCTGCGTGGCGGTCCACTTGCGGCGTGGCTGCCGTCGCTTTGCCTGGTGCGGCGGTGTTCTGACTCTCGGGTCTTGCCTCGTCCTGGCCGGTGGTGTGTCCGCGGCCCCGGCTCCGACCGTTTTCGCTCTCACCCTGACCGGGGCGGCGCACCACGAGTGGTCGCACACAACTGCGCCGGTCGAGAACGGCGACTGCGTGCGAACGGAGATGAGCGAGGGGATCCGTACGACGCGGTTCCGCACGAAGGAGCCGGTGGTCGTCCGTCTTCTCGGCGGGCGAGTTCTCCCCGCCGATGTGCGCGGGCTCATGGGAACCGCGACGTTGGCTGGTGCCAACACGATCGACGAGCGCTGCGGGAACGTGGGGAACGCGCAGATCGCGGACTGTGCCCAGACCAGGCGGTCTTTCTCGGGCGCCCGTGTCCGCGCCTCGAGCCCTCGGCGAGGTTTCGTCGGACTCGGCGCAGCTCGCGGCGTCCGGCTCGCCCCGTCGGACTGTCCCCTGGAGCCCGTCGAGGTCCGGCGCCGGCCATTCGGCCCGCCGCTGTCACCGCTGCGCATACCGAAGAACGCCTTGACGGAGGCAAAGGTCGCCAGCATCACGATGAAGGCGACGCGGACCGCGACGACGACCTACTCCCCGCCGGAGGCCGGCACGCTCGAGGAACGGGTCGAGTGGAAGCTGAATTTCGCCCGCGTCAGACCTTGACCTAGACTCCCCGCCGTGGCACGGAAGATCAGAGTCGTCATCGCGAAGCCGGGGCTCGACGGACACGATCGCGGCGCGAAGATCATTGCTCGCGCCCTTCGCGACGCCGGCATGGAGGTGATCTACACCGGACTGCACCAGACTCCCGAGCAGATCGTCGAGACCGCGATCCAGGAGGACGCGGACGCGGTCGGCATCTCGATTCTCTCCGGCGCGCACATGACCCTCGTGCCGCGCATCCTCGACGGCCTGAAGGAGAACGGAGCGGAAGACGTGCTCGTCGTCGTCGGGGGCACGATTCCGAAGGAGGATTCCGACGAGCTGAAGCAACGCGGCGTCGCCGAGGTCTTCACCCCGGGCGTGCCGACGACCGAGATCGTCGACTTCCTCAAGGGCAAAGTTCCGGTTTGATCCGCGTCGAGCGTGAAGACGCGGTAGCGCTCGTCACGATCGACCGCCCGGAGGCGCTGAACGCGCTCGACGTCGGCACGCTGACCGAGTTGCGTGACCGGTTGCGCGAGCTTGCCGACGACGAGTCCACGCGGGCCGTCATCCTGACCGGCGCCGGCGAGAAGGCGTTCGTCGCCGGCGCGGACATCAAGTACATGAGCGGGCTCGACGTCAGGCAGGCGAAGGAGTGGGGAGCGCTCGGGCACGACGCGGGCCGGCTGCTCGAGACGATGCCGAAGCCGACGATCGCGGCGCTCAACGGCTTTGCGCTCGGAGGCGGTTGCGAGCTCGCGCTCGCCTGCGACATCCGCTATGCCGCCGGCAACGCGAAGATCGGCCAGCCCGAGGTCAATCTCGGGATCATCCCGGGGTGGGGCGGCACACAGCGGCTCGCACGGGTGTGCGGGCTCGGCGTGGCGAAGGAGCTGATCTTTACAGGTCGCGTCGTCGATGCGCACGAGGCGCTCCGGATCGGCCTCGTCAACGCAGTCCACGACCCCGTGCTGGACAAGGCACGGGAGACGGCGGGGCTGCTCGCCTCGAAGAGCCCGATCGCGCTGCGTCTGATGAAGGACCTTGCGAACCGGGCGCTCGGCGGCGACCACACCGCGAACCTGGCGGCCGAGGGCGAGACGTTCGGCGAGCTCTTCTCCAGTGAGGACGCCAGGGAGGGCCTGACTGCGTTCGTCGAGAAGCGCGAGCCGAACTTTGTCGGCCGCTGACCTCGAAAGAGGGAGTCCCTTCGCCATGGCTCGGCTCCGGGACTCCCGAGGGAGAGAGGCCAGTGTGTGGAGACGTACAGATCTCACAACCGACGGCGCTCCCACCTCTCTCATCGGTCGTTAAGGCAGCCCGGTTGAGGAGGCGCGGGCGCAAGTTCGAAGCGTCGAATCGCCTGCGAGATTCGGAGAGTGGGCGGCGACAGCTGTCGCCTAGCTGCAAATTCCGTACTTTTTGAAAACCATAAAGACCGATTCGCGTTACTCCACTGCCTGGTGGGACAGAAGTAAGGCAAGTGTCCACGCGCGCGAGCAACCGTTTGATCCGCCCAGTCCTGTGCTTAGGCGTCCTGGCCTGCTCGGCGGCCTTCGTCGACGTCGCGCGAGGTGGAGTCCCAGAGACACCGGCAGCTCCCTCAGTCGCGACCGCCACGCAGCAAGCCGTCTCGACTGTCTCAGCTGCGGCGACCACTCCTCAAACTTCCGCTCCGGTGCCTGGGTCGACGCCGTCGGTCCCGACCGTAGCCACGACTGCTCCGCAGTCCTCTGCGCCGGCACCGGCGCTAGTGCGGCCGCCGACAGTTCCGGCGGCGCCCAGGGTCCCGGTCCCTGCGGTACCACCCGCCAACAGTGCCCCCGCGCTGCAGACTGCACCGGTTCGCGAGGCGGTCTCGACCATACGCGCGACCACCACGGCCGTGACTTCGGCGGTGGCGAGCACCACGAACACGGCGGCGGCGACGACCCGCGCGCTGGTTACACCTGTCGTCGCGCCTGCAGCCTCGGCCATTCGAGAGGCGACGTCCACGCCGACGGCGACGACGCAGGCGCTGGTTACACCGCTGGTTACACCCGTAGTCGCGGGCGTAGCCTTGGCCTCCGCTCCTTCGCTCGGCGCCGTGACGCGCGAGTTGTCCACAACCAGGTCTGCGACCATTTCGCCCTCACGGCCATCGGCGACGAGTGTCAGCGATGGAGCACCCGCGCCGAGCAGGAGTGCCGCCGGCGTGACCACGGTCAGTGGCCCCTCGGCGGACAACGTCGTGACCGTGCCCACGGAGACGATCAGCGGACCGCCCGCGCATAAGCTCGTGACCGTGTCACGAGCGCCGCAGATCGGGTCGGCATTCAGCAGCGCCGTTGGCGACGCTTACCCGTCGCTTTCCGAGCGCCGTGAAGGGACTGAGCCGGCGGGGAGTCGGCTACCGCTTCCACGGCCGCTGCCTTCGCCTGACGGTCTGGCGGCTGCCCTCGGCGCCGCGGGCGGCGGCGGTCTTCTCTTCTTTGGTCTTCTTGCCTTTGCTTTCCTCCTGGTGATCCCGACTGCGGTCCGATGGCTCCGGCCCGCCTTGGCTCTCGGGCTCTCGCCGGCATACGTCGCCCTGAGCGACCACCCCGGCTAGTTCGGGTCTATGAACCCGCGTCCTTGGGTCGACGCGGGTCATTCGTAGCAACCCGAACTCAAAGGAGACGTACAACCATGAAACGTTTGTTGACAGTGCTAGTCGCGAGCCTCGCGCTCGGGCTAGTGGGAGGGGTGGGCAACGCTCTCGCGGGCGAACTCCTACCTCCCCCGCCGAATGGGACGGCCACGCCGTCGCAGTCGGCCACGCAATCCAATGACGGCACGAACACCGCCGACCAGAGCGGAACATCGGCGCCCGTCGTCACGAGCGGCCTGAATCTCGCGCTCGCCAACGGCGGCTCTTGTAATCCGTGCGGAGGCAGTGGCACTACGAACCAGAACAGCGGCAACAACGTCGACGCGTCGAACACCAACACGGCGACTCAGACGAACAACCAGGCCAATGGCGCCGGTCAGACCCAGACCGTCGGCCAGGGCAATTCAGGGAACGCCAGTCAGTCCGCGGAGCAGTCGAACGAGGCCAGCAACAGCGCCGACCAGTCCGGCACCTCGAGGCCGGTCGTCGCCAGCGGCCCGAACGTGGCGATCCTCAACAGCGGCAACGTGAATCAGAACAGCGGCAACAACGTTGACGCCTCGAACCACAACAACGCCAACCAGACGAACGATCAGTCCAACGGCCTCGGTCAGAGCCAGACCGTCGCCGGCAACCACGGCTGCTGCTCCTCCTCGGGTGGAGCCTCGCAGTCGGCTTCGCAGTCCAATTACGGGTCGAACGACGCCTACCAGAGCGGTACGTCGGCCCCGGTCGTGATCAGCGGGGGCAACTACGCCATCCTCAACAAGGACGACGTGAACCAGAACAGCGGCAACAACGTCGACGCTTCGAACACGAACACTGCGAATCAGAGGAACGACCAGAAGAACAGCGCCGGTCAGAGCCAGACCGTCGCGAACGGTGGCGGATGCTGCTCGAGCAACTCGGGCGCCTACCAGTCTGCCGACCAGTCGAACTCGGGCAGCAATACCGCCAATCAGCGCGGAACCTCCGCTCCGGTGGTCTACAGCGGCCCGAACGTCGCCGTCGGCAACGGCTGGGGCCGCGATCTCTGCAACCGCTGCGGAGGCAACGGCGGCACCGTCAAACAGAACAGCGGCAACAACGTCGATGCGTCGAATCACAACACCGCGACGCAGTCGAACAACCAGTCGAACGCTCTCGGCCAGGTTCAGCAGGTCAAGGGCGGCGGCTGGGGCTGCTGCTCCAGCTCCGATGTCGATCAGACCGCGAGCCAGTCGAACACTGCCTCGAACGAGGCGAACCAGACTGGCACGTCGGCCCCGGTCGTGCAGAGCGGGCCGAACCTCGCGGCCTTCAATCACGGTGGCGTCGCCCAGAACAGCGGCAACAACGTCGACGCGTCGAACACGAACACCGCCAGGCAGACCAACAACCAGTCGAACAAGCTCGGCCAGAAACAGTCCGTTCGCCGAGGCGGTTGTTGCAAGCCGGCGCCGTGTGAACGATCGTGCGAGCCCCGGTGCGAGCCGAATCCGTGCCAGCCCCGGTGCGAGCCGAAGCCGTGCGACCCGTGCGCACGTCCTTTG
>Ga0184638_1000405_pt1 | contig 11962 bp, 10 predicted proteins | sample PLM31_50_b2_FD_133141 | JGI IMG/M metagenome (GOLD analysis project Ga0184638, IMG submission 133141) | Groundwater sediment microbial communities from an aquifer in East River, Colorado, USA - PLM3-1_50_b2 | ecosystem: Environmental > Terrestrial > Soil > Riparian zone | place: USA: East River... | reverse complement strand
TATGAGGTCGAGATGGAGCAGCCGCCAGGTTTGATCGACCATCAGAAGGCGCGGCGGCGCGGCGGGGATGTCCAGGCCGGATAGATCGATGTTGCGGGTGACGACGGGCAATCGGCGGCGGACCCTGATATAGGCGGCGAGGAGGCTCTCGACCCCGCGAAGCGCGTGCAGGCCGATCAGGGCGACTGCGGCGATGATCAGCGATGCAGTGCCTAGGTCCCCCTGACGAGCGAGCAGCACGATCAGGCTGAACTCGCGAAAGAGGAAGCGGACAGTGAGACCCAGGTTGATCCGGCTCAGCACCCTATGCAGGTAAGGCCGGCGCACCTTCACATACCAGTCCGCACCGTAGCTAGCCAAGAGGGCGGCCAGGAACAGCCATGCGTTCGGCTGCAACGCGGCTACCAAGATCACGGGGAAGGACAGCAGAAGGACACCGGCGGCGACCGCCACGCCTGGTGACCGCTCCGTGAGGTCCGCGAGCCTTCCGGAGACGCCGCCGATCATGGAGCGGTCTCCCGGCCCTTCTCCGCGAGCGACCTCGCGAGCCGGGCCGCCTCCGCGACCGGCCGCAGCCCGGCCGGTTCGGCCGGATCAAGCCTGCGCACGTCGACCACTTGCCCGGTCAGACCAGAGATGAGGACATCCAGGCTGGTGAGAGCCACCGCGTCGGCATCGAGGAGCGAGTCTGGCGGTTCTTCGCCGAAGGCCTTGGTACGCATGGGCGTGCCGGTCCGCTCCGGGTTGATGCAGTTGACCCTGACACCGAGCGTTCCCCACTCTTCGGCAAGTGCTTGGGTCAGGTTGACCACGGCCGCTTTCGTCGAGGAGTAGATGCTGTAGCCGGCCCGCCCCCGCGTGTACGAGCTCGAGGTGTACATCAGAAGCTGCCCCCGGGACCGCTGCAGATAGGGCAACGCGAGGCGAGCGATCATCACCGGGGCGACGTAGTTCACCTCGATCATTTTCTGAATGACAGCCTCGTCGTTTTCCGCGAGGTTACCTCTGGCCAGCAATCCGGCAGTGATCACGACGTAGTCGACGCGCCCGGTGTTTTCGTACGCGGTCGCGAGGGCGCCGGCGACGTCATCGCCGTTCTCGATGTGGCACCCGTTCTCAGAACGGCTGAAAGAGAAGACGTCGGCGCCGCAGCCACGAGCGATATCCACCACGCTGCGACCGATGCCATAGCTTCCGCCGAACACGACGAGCGTCCGGCCACGCAGGTGCTCGGCATAGTCTGCTCTGCTTCTCGGCTGGGGAACCGACGTCGAGGTCAGCTGAAAGAGCTTGTCCGCGATGAAGACATCCACCGGATGCGTGACCTTGATGTTGTCCTCAGACCCGTCGACAACCTTTATCGGCACCTCGGGGAGGTACTTGAGCACGACGCCGCAGTCGTCGGTGGCGTGGAAGTCAGGATCCTGCCCGGCCAGCTCATACGCCTTGCGTATGACGGAAAGCCGGAAGCCCTGAGGCGTCTGACCACGCCAGAGACGGTGCCGAGGAGGAATCTCGCTGATGACGCCGTCGTCGACGGCGATGATGGTATCGGCGGAGGGGAAGGCGACGTCGACCGCCTGGTACGTGCGAAGCGCGTTCACTGTTTCCCTGATGGTGCGAGCGGACACCAGCGGCCGTACCGCATCGTGAAGCAAGACGTTGCACTCGTCCCGCCCCAGAGCATCGATGGCAATCCTCGTCGTGTCGCTGCGGATCGCCCCGCCGGCGAGGACCTGCGACACCTTCCGATAAGGACCGCTCGAGACGATCTCCTTCGCCTCGTCGAGGAAGTCTGGATGCATGACGACGATGACCTCGTCGATCTCCGGTGCTGCATCCATGGCCGCCACCGCGTGCTCGAGTATCGGTTTACCGGCGATCTTGAGGAGCTGCTTCGGGATGTCCAGACCGACTCGGGTACCAGCGCCACCCGCCAGGACAACGCCGACTGTCCGCAGAGGCGTGTCGTGATACGTCATGCCAAAAGCCGAACTCACATGCGTAGAGAGACGAGATGATGACGGGGCGCAGCAGCCCAATCTGGCACCGCACATTACCAGCCGCTCATCCGCTGGCCTTGTCGTGACCACTCGCCACCATGGGTATCGTCCGGACCCGCTGCGGCCGATAAGGCTGACACCGCGGTCCGGTGAGGCGGCTAGACCGTGACATGAAGCGCCCCCGATTCCCCACTCGCCAGCAGTCACGGGGTGCGCAGGCGAGCCTGCGAGACGAAACTCCGGACGGCTTTGGCAGCCTCCGCGTTGCTCAGGTCCAGGTGCTCGAGGATCGTGTAGCGGTCGGGTCGGGTTCTGGGCGCATAGAGCACCGCGGCGACGAACTCCTCCTCGGTCAGGCCGAGGTCAGCGGGTGTTCGCGGCAGACTGTGGCGCTGCAGGCACCGGTTGATCGCGGTGAACAACTCCCGGTCCTCACGCAGGAATGCAGCGAAAAGAGCCCCGATGCCGGCGAGCTCGCCGTGGTTGCTGGTCCCCGGGTGAAGATGCTCGATGGCATGGAGGATCTCGTGGTCAGCGCCACTGCATGGCCGGCTGGACCCCGCGGCCACCATGGCCATGGCCGACAGCACGAGGGCCTCGGCGAGAGCGGTCAGGAAACGCTCCGACTCGATGCCGTCGGGCCGATGCAGAAGCGACTCCGCCGCCGTCCTTCCGAGGGCGATGGCGAAACCGTCGACCGGCTCGTCCCGCACGTCGTGGGCGAGCTGCCAATCGGCGATGGCGGTGAGGTTGCTGACAACATCCCCCACCCCCGCTCTGACCATGGGCTCCGGCGCCGACCGGACGTAGTCGAGGTCGACGATCACCGCCGCCGGTGGCGTGACGCCGTATGAGCCTTTGCCGCCCTCATGACTGAGGGAGCTCACCGGCGAGGCAATGCCGTCATGCGCAAGATTGGTCGCCACCGCGACCATGGGCAGCCCGAGGCGAGTAGCCGCCCACTTGGTCACGTCAAGTGTTTGGCCGCCGCCGATGCCGACGATCGCGTCATACATCGAGGATCCGATCCTGGTGACGAGGTCCGCCGCCGCCTCCACCGTGCCGGCGTCCACCACGAAGGTCGAGCCATGGCCGAGTGTGTCGTCAAGCCGTGCCAGGACCGCCTCGCCCTGTCCGCGGCCGACGACAACGGCCACCTGGCCACCGGCCGAGATCCGCCGGTCGGCGAGGAGCGTGGCCAGGCTGGCGACGGCGCCTGGTCGAACGTCGATGAACAACGGCGCATTAAGCATGCGCGCTAGTACCGGCATGCGATCTCCCTGGCTTTGGCGAGATCGTCGTGGCTGTCGACCTCCACCCATTCGACAGCGCCGATGGGGGCCGTTGTGATCGAACCGCCGCTGTCGATGAATGTCTGGAAGCCGTCCTCGTAGAACAGGTGCGGGTCACGCTGCCAGGTGCGCTCCAGCGCCCCACCCAGAGCATCACCGGCAGGGGCCTCGACGAGCGTCGCGCCGATGTACTCGGCGTCGGCAAGCGCAGGCGCCAGGAGCTTGCTGATCTTGGTGACCCGCCCGGCGGCGTCGATCGTGAGCTTCATCTCCTCCTCGGCGAGTGGCTTCGCATCGTCCACCGCAAGGACGATGCCGCCTCGGCCCCGCCGGGCGAGGAGGGTCCTCTCTACGCTCGGCGGATGCACCGTGTCCCCGTTGATAAGCAGGACACCTTCCCGCAGGTGATCGCGAGCGAGCCAGAGCGAATAGCAGTTGTTCCAGTCCGCGGCCCGGTCGTTATGGACGAAGCTCAGTCGCACTCCGTGGGTTCGCTCGAGCGCCTTGTGCCGGCCTAGGACAGCATCGGCCCGGTGGCCGACGACGAGCACCACCTCGGTGATCTCCACGCTGGCGAAATTACGCAACGTGAGATCGAGGATGGTCAGCTCGTCCGCGACGGTGAGAAGCGCCTTGGGGAGGTCGTCGGTATGCGGCCGCAGCCGGCGACCCGCTCCGGCGGCGAGCACAAGGCCCTTCATGACGGTGTGTCCTCCGCCCTCTCACGGCTGCGGGAACGATGCACTCAACGCCGAGGTCAGATAATCGGTGGACGACCGAGCCTGAGCATCCGCCAGGCGGTCCGCCACCGTATCGGCTGGCGTGGCCCGGCCGGCTCGCGCCAGCCCTCCGCGAACCCGCTAAACCACGCGCGCAGGTTCGCCAAGGACCGCAGCCGGGTGAGTGTGATCATCGTCCAGGTTGCGAGATATCCAGCTGCAAGGAGCGACGGCAGTCTGCGGCGAGCGAGCCACACTCGATTTCTCGCATTGAGCCGCCAGAACAACGTGTGCCTGCTGGGTGATGTCTGCGGATGCTGCATGACCGAGTCGGCGTCGTATCTGATCCGGTAGCCGTGGTCGAGGGCACGCCAGGCGAAGTCGATCTCCTCGTGGGCGTACCAGAAATGCCCAGGGAAGTCACCGCATACCTCGAAGACCTCGCGGCGAATAGCGCATCCTCCACCGAGGAACAAGGTGACGTCACTGGAGCGCTTCGGATCCCCCGTCCGCAACCGCGGCACGTGGCGTCTCGCGGTGCTCCCCTCATCGTCGACCACGCGAAAGGAAACGATGCCAAGCCGCCGGTCAGCCTCGAAAGACCCCCGAACGTGCTCGACAAGATCGGCTGAGGGATACCATCCGTCATCGTCGAGGAAGAGGATCACGTCACCGGTCGTCTCCTCCACGCCTCGGTTTCGCCCAGCCGGGATGCCGATGTTCTCCGGGATCTGGAGTGTCTTCACCGAGTCCGACAAGGGTGGCACCGGGCAGCCGTTGCCGATCACGAGTACCTCGACTCGCTCACCACACTGAGCGAGAACGCTGCGAACCGCGCGATCGACTTCGAAGGCGCGGTCACCCAGCGTGAGGACCACGCAGGACACCGACAATGTCAGACCAATCTTCGTGACGTGAGAATGCTGATCAGGTGAAGGATCACCTGGACACCAGCGATGACCATGACGGCCGTTGTGACGACCCGTGTTGCGATCAGGTTACCGCGAAGTGAATCGACGATCGACGCCAGGCAGATCACTAGTGACGCTTCGACCGCCCCGGTGATCCGGTGTAGCCGGAGCGATGCCGCAAGCCGGCGGGCGCCCGCTATCCGCGAGCCGGTGAGCTCGCCGGCGGACTCTGGTGCCACATCCAGGCCGCCACGTGCACGTGCGGCGTCGACCAGGTCCGTCTCCGCCTTGATCAGGAGAGCGAAGATCGCGGCGAGGAGGCCGATGACAGTCCAGATGTTCGCGCCCAGCCCGGCAGCGCGGAAGCCGAGCGCGGCCAGCAAGGTGGCCTCGGTCAGGTAGTGACCAACCCGGTCGAGGTAGACACCCCTTACGCTCGACGTACCGCGCCATCGGGCGACCTCCCCGTCACAGCAGTCGAGCAGCAGATAGGCCTGGATCAGGACGACCGCAGTGATGGCGCCGGGGAGACCAGGCAGCAACAGTGCCAGCCCGCCGAGCACGCCGACCACGACCATGATCGACGTAACCGTGTCGGCTGAGACCCCCAGCCTCAGCAGAACCCGCGTCACGTAGATCGAGATTCGGCGCATGTACAGGCGGCCTGCCCAATGCTCGGCGTTCACGCGGTTCAGCGTCGCCGGAGGCTGGCAGACCGAGCGGAGCTCGGCGATCGACGGTCTCGGCGGGCGTGACGGCTGACCGACGTCTGCGGGATGTGGGTCCATGGTGGGCGCAAAGGTAACGCCGAGGCTCAGGTGGAGGCGAGCTCAGGGGTCAGGGATGGTCGGTGCTCACAACCTCTGCGGTGTTCGGGGCTTGCTGACTCGTCGACGCGTGGGCGCCGTGCGCACGACGTGTACGAATGGGCGTACGAGTCGGCGGGGCCTGGGATCGAGGGGTCCTGATCCAGCAGATGGCGCACTCCGTGATATAGACCACCGCAAGCAGGCTCCCAAGGATAGGCAGCCCACGGCGGTATGCCTCGGAACCGGTGACCGCCAGTGCGGCGAGGACCAGCATCCGCCCGTCGTAACCGAGCCCCGCTGTGTAGACCCAGCGCGCCGGACCTCGCCCGAGATACCGCATCCTTGCCACGGAGTCGGTGTGGTGAAAGGCGATCACGACGAGATACGCGTATGCCAGCCACTCGAGGTCCCCAGCGATCACCGCCGTGGTTCTTATGACGAAGGCGTACTCCATAACCCGCACAAGTGCGGGCAGCAGCCAGCCGAACCGCCCTCGGACCGGGCCGCTCCAGCACAGGCCGGTGATCACCACCACCGCGCCGACCGTCGCGAAGAGGACCTGCCTGGATCCAAGTGAAGTGTCCAGTCCGGCAAGTGCCACACCAAGAAGGGCTCCCGCCGCGAGCACCAAGGGGATCTCGGGCAGCCTGACCCGGCCCAGGGCGTATCCGATGTCACGTGCTAGTGGCCCGGCGTCGATATACAGCTCGAGTGCTCCACGGCGCGGCGAGACCTGATCAAGCATGAGCGATCGACCTCAGCATCCTGCCGACCGTCATGTAAAGCGCGGCTACGGTGGTGACGGCGAGGAGGGCGAGAAAGACTTCACGCGGTCCGTACAAGGCCGCCACGATGGAGATCACCAACCATCGCTCGCCGACGGGCATCGTCAAGGTTCGCTTGAGCCACACGAGTGCGGGCACCTTGTTGGTGTTGTCGAGGAGGTCAACCGCACCCCGCGGAAAGCTCAAGCCGGTTGCGCGATGAGACCCGGTGCCCCCGCTCGATCCATGGGAGTGGCCGGCGGCCGACGCGGACGGCTCGACATCTGCAGTGGCCGGGACGTCGTCTCTTAGGTTGATCGGCAGCGTCAGGGGCTCTGGGGCCTCCTCGGCGCGCCACTCCGCACTCCTGACCGCGAAGCCGGCGTCGACCATCTGCCGATAGGCCTGGCCGGCGAGCATCGCAGAAGCGAGCGTCCAAACCCGGTCGCCGCCCCGCACGGCGCCGATGCACAGACCGGCGTAGACGGCGTACTCCTTGACCCGCTCGCTGACCGCGTCGAACCACCCACCGAAAGGGGTGATTCTGCGCGTGTACCGGGCGATCTCCCCGTCGGCACAGCCGAGCACGTACGAAATCTGCAGGACGAGTGCCCCCGCGATGAGCCCAACTCGCGCGCCAGTGGCGAAGCTCACGGCGGCGAGAAGGGCAACGGCGAGGGAGCCGAGCGTCACCTGGTTGGCGCTTATGCCGGAACGAACAGCCCATCTCGTGACGATCCTGGCTAACCGCCGTCCTACGAGCGTCGCATAGAGCCCGTCGTCTGGTCGGCCGCTAGAGACCAGGCGCAACCGGTCCTCGTCCACCTCCCTGAGGTCGACCAGTGCGGCGCCCACCTCCAGCTGCGTGTGCGGGCGGACCAGCACGTACGGGTCGACGGGCACCGCCTTGACCTTCGTGCCCAACCGGACCAGTCCAACCGTCACCAGGTCGACGAGATCGCTGGCCGTGTCCGACATCCGTCCCATGCCAGAGATATTGCGGGCGGCCTCGGCCAGGGTCCCGAGATCGGTTTGGGCAACTCGCAACACACCGAGGCCGTCCCGGTCCGGATCGGTGACAGCGTGGACGCTTGAACCAGCGGATAGCACGATGTCCTCGGCGGTACGCACCCCGGAGCTGCCGTTGTGCCCGCCTACAAGAAGCGCGGTGCCGGATGTCGGTTCGGTCAGGACGACGGCGAGCGCCTCATTGTGTGCCACGATGCCGCCGTCGATCAGGCTCACCTCGTCCCCCTTGGCGAGGGCCTCGTAGGCGTGCCTCACGACCTCGTCGAGCGCGATTCGGATCGTGCGGCAGGCCGTCACGGAGACAGATCCAGGTAACTGGCCGCGGATCGACTCCGCCGTCCATTCGGGCGCGAGTACAGAAACCCGTCCGTCAGGGACGACTTCCCGCAGCTGGGCCACGAGCGCGGCGAGGACCGTCCCCTCGGCGCGGTCGAACAAGGCGGCCGGCTGGGTGCCGTCCATGCCGCCCACCGCGACCAGCAGCGTCGTCAGCTCAAGCTCCCAGTGATCCCCGCCGAACATCCCGCCCACTGTGCTGACGCGAATGCCCTGTTCAGCGACCGTCGTAACACCGCCGAACGCTATCGCACCGAGTCGGGACTGTTCACCCCAACTGCGACGGTCCTTGGTTGCGCTCGGGACAGAGCCGCGGGCGGCGGGCGCTATCGCTGCAAGCTCTTCGCCCCGCGCCCGAGGGCGGGTGGGCAGGTCAGGAAGCCGACACCCCAGGCACCGTGCATCGTCGGGTAGACGAGAGGGAGCCACGCCCAGGCGCGTGCTGGCAGCCCACGCCCGGTGAGGGCGGATCCAGCCAGGATGCCGAGCAGATAGCCGACAGGGGCGAGGAACCCCGCTGCCAGCCATCCGGGTCCGATAGTCACCCCTAGGAGACCGGCCAGCGTGCCAAGCGCCGCCGCGATCACGGCGAGTGGCGCGGCCAGGTAACGCAGGTTGCCCGATCCTCGGTGCTGCCGAATGACGACCCGGCGCCAACGCCCGTAGTGAAAGTACTGACGGGCGAGCGCGCGCACCGTTGAACGCGGCCGGTAAGAGACGCGCATCCGTGGCTCAAACCAGACCAGGCCACCGGAACGTCGGATCCGATAGTTCATCTCCCAGTCCTGCGCCCGCAGGAACGCCTCGTCGTAGCCACCGACACGCTCGAGCGCCGATCGCCGGAATACGCCGAGATAGACAGTGTCGGCGGGACCGGGCTCGCCGCCGGTGTGAAAGCGCGCGTTACCGACGCCCAACTTCGTGGTCATCGCCCGCGCCACAGCCTCCTCGAACGGCGTCTCACCCTCGGCCCACATGATGCCGCCGACATTGTCCGCTCCGGTCGCCTCCAACGTCTCGACGGCGATCCGGAGATAGTCACGCGGGATCACGGCATGCCCGTCCACCCGGGCAACGATTTCGTACTTGCTCGCCGCTAGGGCCGCGTTCAACCCTGCTGGTGTCAAACCGGTCGGGTTGCCGACGGTACGGACCCGGTCGTCACCGGTGGCAAGCTCGGCCGCGATGGAATCCGTGCCGTCCTTGGACGGGCCGAGGGCAACGACGACCTCGAGGTCGCCGACGTAGTCCTGGCCGAGAACACGCTCGACCGCCGCACGGAGGTGCGGCGATTCGTTCAGGACCGTCATGATCACGGATACCTCGGGGAACCCGGTTTGCTGCGGCTCGTCCGCCCGTGGTCCTGCGTGGCGCGCGTTCATCGCGGGCAAACCTAGTGTCCTTGCTGGAAGTCCGCTACCTGCCTCAGTTTGCCTGGCCGGCGGCTCCAGTCGGAGGCTCCGTCAGGAATATCGGCACACCGACCCGAGGTCGACCGGCCGGTCGGTGGACGCGCCGGGCGTGGCAGCCGTGACGGACCTCGCAGTGGACTGTGTCCCTGAGCCGGCACCGCTGCCCGCGGAGTCGCCCGGCGTCGATATCGAGGGGGTCGGCGTGGTGGTCGGGGCGTGCTCTGACGCCTCGATCGCACCCGCCACCTTGTGCCTGATCAGATCGAAATCGGGGTCGACCGTCTTGATCAGCGGCGGGACGAACTGCAGGTTCGTGATCGTGGCGTCCTTCGCCTGGAGCGCGACGTCCACCAGGTCAGGCAGCAGCCGGCGCGGGATATCAGTAGAGACAAGGCTCTTGGCGCTGCGCGCCAGCTTCTGGTAGTTCCGCAGCACCGACCACGGATCGGCCTGGTGCAAGATCGCACCCATCACGCACCGCTGGCGGGCCATCCGGGCATAGTCGTCGCTGTCGCTGCGCGACCGCGAATACCAGAGGGCCTCGTAGCCATTGAGCTCGCGCAGGCCGGGCTCGATGTAGCGGGTGACCGGCACACGGGTGCCGTCAGGTGCGATGCCGCCAATGGGCACCTTCTTGTCGACCCGGATCGTCACACCTCCCAGCGCGTCGATGATCTCCTTGAAACCGTCCAGGTTGACGAGCACGTAGTAGTCGACCCGCACGCCGAGGGTCGCGCTCACCGCCTGCTTGACCGCCTCTGCACCCGGGTTGTGTACACCGGGGAAGAGGTCCTTGTGGTTGACGGCGTACATGTAGATGGCGTTGAGCAAGCACTCGTTCCCGCAGTCGAACCCATCGGGGAATCTCTTGGCCAGCGCCGAATCCTCGGGGAACGGCACATTCTGCAGGTTCCGCGGCAGACTGAACATCACCGTGCGACCAGTTTTCGTGTCGACGCTCGCGAGGTTCACACTGTCGGTCCGTACTCCGATGCGATCCGCGCCGGCATCGCCGCCGAGCAGGAGGATGTTCAGCCGATCGGGCAGCTTGCGTGGCCCAGCTGTCTCCGTGAACACACTGGTGATCAGGCCACGCTGGGCCTGCGCATATCGGGCCGTGAAGACGAGCGGCACCGCGACGACAGCGCAAAGCGTGAGCACCACGACTCCGGCGATCCGCCGCCGCACTCGGTCGAGCCGCCGTGGCCCGCCGAGGAAGGCGCCGCTGATGATGACCAGACACCAGGCGATGGCGACCACGACGGCGCCGTATTCGAGCAGCCTCAGGGCGCTTGGTAGTACTGCCAACTCGAGCAGGAGGCGCTTGGACAGGAGGGCGACCACCAGGAGCAGACCGCCCAGCGCGAGCAGGCACAGGTAGGCTTTGAAGATCATCCGGCCGGAGCGCTCGCGGCCGACAAGGAGATGCCCAAGGCCAGGCATGATCGTCGAAACGGCCGCGAGAGTCAGCACACGGCGCAGCACCTTGTTCGGGTCCGCGACGGAGTCCACCCGAGCCGGCCGGGATAGCGAGTCGCGAGGTGGCTGCGCCGGCGATTGGGGCAGAGCCGTGGCCGAGCCCAATCCGTCGGTTCCGCCGTCTGGATTGCGCTCCCGCGCCTTGTCGACCGCGGGGCGCCGATCCGGCGCGCCCACCGAACCGCGCCTGGTCCGTCCAGTCATCGAGCCCGGCCGCGCTGCCGCTGCCGTACCAGGCCTGCCGGGGCGGCCTCGATCGGTAGGCCCTCCGCTCGCGCGAGTTGGTGGTCGTGACACACGATCACGCTATTCACACAAGTAACACCAGTCACATCGCCACGCCGATCACGTCGCCCGATCACACCGCCGGATTCTCGCGCCGACCGCCGCGCTGGGCCCACTGCACGCTGGACTCACTAGCCACCTTGCTCCGGGATTCCTGGAGCAAGGTGCCCTTCCTTACACCCCCTGGAAACCCGCAAGCCCTTGCCTTTAGGGGCTCGACGAAGCCCCTCGTACGGCACCTCATCGGGTGTCGCCGGTCAGCTATGTTCCGCTCGAGACTGGAGAATTGCTTCCCGTCTGGCCAGCCGGTGCTGCCGGCGGATTTCCGCTTCGGCGAAACGGCGCTTGTCTTCGTCCGTTTCGGGCGAAACGGGAGGCACCTCGCGCGGCTTGCCGTCGGCATCGACCGCGACGAAGACGAGATAGGCGGTCGCCACTCGCTTAGGCGGTACTCCTGCCTTGTCCCACGGTTCGGACAGGACCCGAACACCAACCTCCATCGAGGTCCTGCCGGTCCAGTTGACCTGTGCATGAGCATGGACAAGGTCGCCGACGTGAACGGGCTCGATGAAGGCCATCTCGTCCATGGACGCCGTCACGGTGGGCCCAGCCGAGTGCCGCTGTGCTGCCACACCGGCGACGTCGTCGACAAGTTTCATGATCACACCGCCGTGCACACCGCCCAGCAGGTTCGTATCGAGCACGCTCATGATCCGGCTCAGCGTCGTCCGTGCCGCTGAGGTCGGCCTCGGCTCCTGCGCCCCGCTCACCCCGTTATTCGACCATGGAAGTGGCCCGCGCACCGCGCTCGGCCGACGCTAGGCACGGGCGAGACCGGCCAGAAGCTGGCGCGCCATCACGACCCGCTGGATCTGGTTTGTGCCCTCATAGATTTGAGTGATCTTCGCGTCTCGCATCATCCG
>Ga0184638_1000403_pt1 | contig 11979 bp, 10 predicted proteins | sample PLM31_50_b2_FD_133141 | JGI IMG/M metagenome (GOLD analysis project Ga0184638, IMG submission 133141) | Groundwater sediment microbial communities from an aquifer in East River, Colorado, USA - PLM3-1_50_b2 | ecosystem: Environmental > Terrestrial > Soil > Riparian zone | place: USA: East River... | reverse complement strand
TCACCGCCTCGAGCTGGTCCGCGAGGTCGGCCGCGGTGAGCGCTTGGAACGCCGGCGGGAGGATCGACGGGCCGAGCGGGCTCGGGCTCAGCGCGTTGCGGATCGCGGCCCGATCGAGCACGGGACGCTCGTGGAGCAGGTGCATCGCGTACCCGAGCAGGATCTCCGCCTGGAAGTCGGCGCTCGAGTAAGCGGTCAGCAGGTAATGCAGGTCGAGCGCGAGCGGCGGGTTCGCCAGCCGCGTGCCGTTCCCGTCGTACGTCGGCAAGCCGGCCTCGGCCCAGCCCAGGTTGCGGCTCGTGCGGTAGAGGAAAAGGTTGAGCGACGGCGGCGCCTGCGGGTCGTCGAGCTTGATCGTGTCCGGCGCGACCGCCGTCACCTTGACCGGGCTCGGCGGCGGCGGCAGGGCGTTGATCATCCCGTTGTCGAGCAGGTTTCGGAGCACCGCGCTGACCGCGCCGATGGCGAGCGGGCTGCTCACCGGCTCTCCCGCCGCCCGCGCAGATAGTCGCCCAGCGAGAGCTCCGGCGGCCGCGGCACGGGCGGGCGCTCGGGGCGCCGCGGCTGCTCCTGGAGGTTCGCACGCACCTCGAGCCGGCCGATGTGGACGCGAACGGCCGGCGGCTCCGCGGGGGTGGCGGCGGGCATCGGCACGGCGTGCGCCGGCGCGCGCGCGACGACCGGCAACGCCGGCGTCAGAACCGGGGCGGCGACCGCCACGGCAGCCGGAGCACGCTCCTCGTGTTGCGTTCCCGACGGCGCAGACGACGGCGTTGTGGCCACGGGCTCGGGCGTTCGCTCGCCGGTCTCCCGAGGCGGAGCCTCAACTCCCGGCTCGGCAGGCGGAAGGGCGTCCGCCTCGACACGCATCGCGGCGCTTTCACCGGGCAGCGGCGCCGGCGCCGCGGAGGCCACCGGCGAATCACCGGATCGGCGCGGTGCGGCAGGCGCGCCGAGAGTCGCGCGAGTCGGTGCAGGCGCGACGATCTCTTCGTCGATCACTTCGAGCGCGGCACCGGGCGGCGCGCCAGCTTCGAACAGCGACGGCACGCGCGGCGACGCCGCGGCGCGCTGGCCGACGGCACGCGCGGCGACGCGGCCGATGAAGTCGCTCACGCCGGACCCTCGCGGACGAGCTCCAGGTAGGCGGCGCGCCTGCCGTCGTCGAGCGCGAGCACCTCGGGCTCCGTCCAGCCGTACGCTCGCGCGAGCGCGTCGACTTCCCGAAGAAGCCGTTGCGCATCCGCACGCAGCTCCGCCCACACGAACGCGCCGACGTCGAGGTCGGCGGCGAACACCGCCTCGCAGGCGGGGCACGTGACGTCGACGAGAACCTCCGCCAGCGGATCGGCGTCGGCCATCGCCCGCGCGAGGGCCTCGCGGGCGGCCGGCGGGAACGCCGTCCCGTCCACGTCGCCGTCCGGCCCGGTCGCCGCGGTCACGCAGCGGCCGAGCAGCACGCGCTCCGCGGCCGCCGCGTCGCCGGCCGCGGCGGCGGCGACGACGTCGCGGCTGTCGGGAGAACGCCACGCGACGACGAAACCTGCCGCCTCGAGCCCGGCCGGCGGCGGCGCGTCCGCGGCGCGGGCAAGAAGCGCGTCGGGGTCGACCGAGAACTCGGCCGGCTCCCCGCAATCCGGACAGCGTGCCGTCGCCTCGAGCGCCCCGCCACCGAGCGCGTGATGGAGCGCGAGCAGAAGGCCGTCGCGGCGCCCGAGCGGAAGCCCTGCAAGCACGTCCTCGCGCCCCTCCTCCCCGGCCGCGGCCGCGAGAACGAGCGGCCGATCGAACGCGTCGCGTCGGTCCGCGGCCTGCCAGAGGTCGAGCCTCGCAGCCGCCGACAGGTCCGGCATCGCCATCCGTGAGACCCCTAGGGCTCGGAGAACTGCGGCTCGCTGGGCTCGGTAACGTCGTAGTCGCGCTCCCAGCCCTCGTGCTCGAGCTTGAGCGTCTGGATTGCGACGGCGTTCGCGTTCGCGTCGAGGTCGGGGAGCGCCTGGTACTCCGAGACCCAGGCCCGGTACACCTTGTACGAGAGCACCAGCTGCCCGGCCTCGTTGTAGACGTCGATCAGCACGTCCTTGCGGAAGTCCTTCAGCGACACCTCCGCCCCCAGGCCGGAGCCGAAGTTCCACACCTTGTTCGCCCACGACTCGAACTCCGTGTCGTGCGTGACGCCGCGCTCGAGCGTGATCGGCTCGTACTTCACGCGCCCGGGCGACTTGCGGCTGGTCGACGGGTCGCCGCCTTCGCGGTGCTCGACCACCTCGGTCGTCCGCTTCAGCGCGCCGACCTTGCTCAGGCCGGCCACGTAGCGGCCGTCCCACCTGACGCGGAACTTGAAGTTCTTGTACGGGTCGAATCGCTGAGCGTTGACCGTGAACTGCGCCATCACGCACCCCCTGTCTGGCCGGCCATCTGCTGGATCCGGATGACGACGAACTCCGCCGGCCTCAGCGGGGCGAAGCCGACGGCGATGTTGACGATCCCGAGGTTGACGTCGTCCTGCGTCGTCGTCTCGGCGTCGCACTTGACGAAGTACGCCTCGCGCGGGGTCGTGCCCGCGAAGGCGCCCTGTCGGAAGAGGTCGTTCATGAAGGCCCCGACGTTGAGGCGGATCTGCGCCCAGAGCGGCTCGTCGTTCGGCTCGAACACCACCCAGTGCGTGCCGCGGTAGAGGCTCTCCTCGATGAAGAGCGCCGTGCGCCGCACCGGGATGTACTTCCACTCCGACGCGAGACGGTCATTCCCCTGCAGCGTCCGCGACCCCCACACGACGCGCCCCGCAGCGGGCAGTGTGCGAAGGCAGTTGACGCCGAGCGGGTTCAGCTGCCCGATCTCGCCGTCGGTCAGCGGCACGCTGAACGCGGGCGCGCCGACGACCGTCGCGTCCTGACCGGCCGGCGCCTTCCAGACTCCCCGGTTCGTGTCGGTGCGTGCGAAGATGCCTGCCACCGCGCCCGACGGGACGAAGTTCTCGACATGATCCGGGTAGAGCGGGTTGGGCCGGCGAATGTACGGAAAGAAGAGCGCCGCGTTCTTGCTGGACGTGCCGACGGAGGCGACGCCAGCGACCGCGTCCTCGACGGCGTCCCAGTCCGATCTCGGGTCGACGAGCAGCATCGCGCGGCGCTGCTCGCAGTACGCCGCGGCGTCGCCGACCAGCGTATCGTCGACGTTGCCGTCGCTCGTGTACGGCGGGATGACGAGCAGGTTGAAGATGTCCGCCTTCTCGAGCGCGAAGAGGCCCTCCTTGTCACCACCGCCCGTGAACGTCGCCTCGTCGAGGGGGTCCCCATCCGAGCCCGGCGTGTCGATTCCCGACGAAAGAGACAGGTTCGGATCCCAGATGTCCTCTCCCGGCCCTGGCGCAGGATGCGACGTGGTCGGGAACGTCGGCGGACCGTTGGTGACGACGAGCCGGGACTGGTTCTCGAGAATCGTGTCGATGCGGCGCGGGCTGTCGACGACGGTGACGTTGCGGTACTCCTCCGTCGCGCCGCCCGGCGCCGTGTCCCGCACAATCAGGTTGAAGAGGTCGTCCTCAGTGATGCCGGGGAACTCCGGCGCCCACTGGTCGGCGAGGTCGGGCGAGACGAGGCCCGTCCCGAACTCCACGCGCGCCCGCAGCGCGTTCCCCCACGAGCCGGGGCTGGCAGCTTGGAGCAAGAGCCCGTTCGCGTCGATGGTCGCGCTGTCGGGGTCGGCACCGGCGTTGTAGAGGCGGACGACGATCGCCTGGCGGCCGCCGTTGTTGAATAAGTCCCGGACGGCGAACGGGAGCACGCTGAGTCGCGTGAGCCCGCCGAAGCGCCGTTCGAAGTCGCCGAAGCTCGTGCACATGAACGGCTCGTTCACCGGCCCGCGAGCCGTGCGGCCGACGAAGGCGGCGATCGACGTCGCGACGCCCATGATCGTGCGGACGCCGCTCGGGACCTCTTCGATGTAGACGCCGGGGTAGGTCAGCTGTGCTGGCACGGAGCCTCCTTGCGCTGTGCGTTACGGGGTCGCGTCGCGGCCGACGAGGATCTGGATCTGCGCGTCCTCCCCGGTCGTGTTGTCGAAGGTGAGCTTCTCCGGCTCCTGGCCGAAGAGGGCCACGGAGCCGCTTCCGACCAGGACGTGCGGCTGGTCGAGGATGCGGTCGGTGTTGTCGGCGTTGACGGTGTACTTGAGGTCCGCGCCGTACACGCTGGACGTGACGAGGAGGAGCTCGATGCTGCCGGCGCCGCCGGGCTGGATCTCGACCTCGAGATTGCCCTGGTCGGGAACGTCGATGCTGATCTTGTCGTACGCGTCGACCGCAAGCGTGCGGCTCTCCTTCAGCTTCGGCCCCGCGCCGACGATGGCGCTGATCGTCAGGACGATGGTCTCGGGCATGCTCCTCGCTCCTTCGCGGATGGTTCTCAGCCGGGCGCGTGTGGTGCGCCGGGAGCATCACGGAACGGCGTCACTCCTCCGTCACTGGCGCGTCACCGGTGCGGTGGGCCTCCGCCTCACGCAGCCAGCTGCGCACGACCGCGTCGATCTCGTCAATGCCGGCCGCCGTCACCGTCACGCGGTTGCGCTGCGTCGCGTCGAGCGTGTACGTGATCCGAGCGGCAAGGCGCGGCGGCGCTCCCTCGTGCCACGCCGACACGACGAGCACGGCAGTCGGTTGCCGCGGCGGCTTGCCCACCATTTGCGGTGCATCCTGTGGATGCGCCGTCACCGGACCGTCAACGCAGCGTTATCGCCCAGCGCGTCCCTCGCCGGCGCCGGCACCTACCGGGCGGAGCCCGGCTCCGCCCGGTGGAACGCGCGGGCTCGTCGCAGTGGCAGGCGCTATGGCTCGAGCAGCTCGTCGAGCTGGGAGGACGGCTCGACGCCGAGCCGGTCGCGAAGCAGACGGCGGCAAAGCTCGTACTGCCGCAGCGCCTCGATCCGATTTCCCTCGGCGAGGTGCACCCGGATCAGGACGCGGTGAGCGCTCTCGCGTAGGGGCTCGCTCCGGACCGCCGACAGCGCGGCCTCGAGGGCACGGGCGACCTCGCCCGCGTGGACAAGCCGCTCGGCGACCGCCTCCAGCGCGTGCAGGCTCACCTGGCGGAAGCGCTCCCGCTCGAACAGGAGCCACTCGTCGTACCAGTCGGGCAGAAGCTCGCCGCAGAGCACCTCCTCGCCGGCGTCGAGATCGGCTGCGTCGGCAGAGCCGTCGAGGAGCCGGTGCGCGACGGCCAGCGCGCGGCGCAAGTCGACGTCGACGTCAGGCGCGAGGCGAAGGTGCGTGCTCGTGGCCTCGACGAGGAGGTGCCCTGGGCGGTTGAGCCGCCAGAGCGACGAGCGGAGGCTGGCGCCCGCTCGGTCGTCCGTCGCGTCGATCCAAAGCGTCCCCGCCACGTAGACGCGCTGGAGCGGATGCTCGTGGAGGGCCACGAACGCCAGCAGCCGCTGCGCACTCCGCGGCAGATTGACGAGACGGCCGTCGCAGCGCAGCTCGAACGCGTGCAGCAGCGACAGCGACGCACGGCCAGGGGACGCGGTCTGCACCGTGCGCGTCTCCCTCCGTGCGACCGCGCTCACGGCGTCGCTTCGCAGACCTCGGCAAAGGGCGCTAGCCGCAGGTACGAGATGAAGGAAGGCAACGATCGTCCTTTCTCCGCGTATCTCGGTACCTTCTGCGACCCTAAAGAAGTCGGCACGCCGGGGTCAAGCTCGTCGACGGTCGCCGCTTCCGATGCTTCCAGCACACAGAGCACGAGACGGCACTGGATCGGCCGACGTCGTTATTGGTGTTCAGGCCCTGAGACGCTGTTGATGGGCACCAGACGAGTCCCAAGGTGCCCTGGAGGTGGCGGTGCAGGTGGTTTTGGCGGCGAAGCCGGTGGTGGCGGCGGCCGCGGCGATCGTCTCGCCGGCCTCGAGGTGCGCCGAGCAGCGCGGATGCGGTGGCCGAGGTGGAGGGCGTGGGGTGGGAGGCCGATGCGTTCGCGGAAGACGCGAACGAGCCGAAATTTGCCGATGCCGTCGGCGGTCGCGAGCTCGTCGAGACCGACGTTTCGCTCAGGCCGGTCGCCGAGGTAGTCGCAGGCCACGCGGAGCGTCTTGTCGTCGCGGGGTTGAGAGGTGATTGCCCCCGGCGGGCGGTCGAGAAGCGCTCATGGCACCACCAACGGCTACACAGGCCCGAGGGGAAAGGAGGCATCGATGAAACGCCTGGGCCACCTTGCGATACTTGCGACGCTCGGTGCGATTGCAGTGGCGCTCCCCGCCTCGGCCGAGAGCACACAGGTATTCAAGGCTCCGTTCCACGACTCGTCATCGCCGGCATGCCCGCCTGGCACCGACACCTGCGGGAAAGGGGTCGTGAATGGGTTCGGGACGGTCACTACGAGCCTTACGTTCACGAGCTTCGCCCCTGAGCCTGGCGAGAACTGCGTGACAGCGACACCGGACCGCATCGCCACGCTTGACAGTGACGGGAGCGCGCTGCTGCTTGCGCTGGCCGAGACGATCTGCGATCAAAAGACCTCGGGCACGTTCACGATCGTCGCCGGAACAAGCGTGTTCGACCAGGCAAGCGGCGGTGGCACGATCTCGGGAGTGGCGATTCCCGGCGCTCCTAGTGACACGGTTCACTTCCGGGGCACGATCACGCGTCCGTAGTGACAAAGCGACCACGGGCCAGCTCGATGCTCGGCCTCGGGGCTGGCCGGGCGCCGCGTGCTCAGCGCCGGAGCGCGTGCGCATGAATATTTGCCTTGCAGGGCTTCGGCAAGCCCTCTTCCGGACTCCAACCGGAGACCCCCTCCTTACCATTTTGGGGTTGCGGCAACCAGTGGCAACCAGCGGCAACGGATTTCGCTTGTTTTCGCGGGTTTCGCCGGAGGCCGATTTGCCACCGATTGCCAGTGGCTGCGCCTGCTGGGCTCCATAAACGCTCCATCTTTCGGCGACGCGTCTTGCCGTCAGTCGGACAAGATCCGAGTCGAGAAGGACACCGTCGCGGGTTCAAAGCGTGCCCCTGCTACTCAACCTCGGGAAGTCGGTGCTGCGCACCTCGACTTCTACTAGCGGTTTCGCGTTCAGCGGCCAGGCGGCGTGAGCGGTCGCGGGCTCCCGCGTCCGTGGCTTTTCGAGCCTAAACGGTATTCGTCGTACGCTTTCGGTGTGGTCACGTGCCCTAGCTGCGGCCAAGAGAACCCGGAGGGGTTCCGCTTCTGTGGCGCGTGCGCCGCCACGCTCGAGGCTCCGGCGGCCGAGCGGCGCGAGGAGCGGAAGGTCGTTACCGTGCTCTTCTGCGACCTCGTCGGCTCGACCGCTCGCGCCGAGGGCGCCGACCCGGAGGACGTGCGGGCGCTGTTGTCGGCGTACCACGAGCGCGTGCGCTCGGAGCTCGAGCGCTTCGGCGGCACGGTGGAGAAGTTCATCGGCGATGCGGTGATGGCGCTGTTCGGCGCGCCGACCACGCACGAGGACGACCCGGAGCGGGCGGCGCGAGCTGCGCTCGCCATCTGCGAGTGGGCCCAGGAGGAGAGCGACCTGCAGGTACGGATCGGGATCACGACCGGCGAGGCGCTCGTCTCGCTCTCGGCGAACCCGCGGGCCGGCGAGGGGATGGCCTCCGGCGACGTCGTCAATACCGCCGCGCGCCTGCAGATCGCGGCGCCCGTCAACGGCATCGTCGTCGACGAGACGACATACCGGGCCTCGCGCGGCACCATCGACTATCGGGAGGCCGCGCCCGTCGAGGCAAGGGGAAAGGCAGAGGCGGTCACGGTGTGGGAGGCACTCCAGGCTCGAGCTCGCCTCGGCGTCGACGTCGCCCAGCGCGGAGGCGCGGAGCTCGTCGGGCGCCGCGAAGAGCTCGACCTCCTCGTCAATGCGCTCGCGCGGGTCCGGCGAGAGCGAGAAGCGCAGCTGATCACGGTCGTGGGAGTGCCTGGCATCGGCAAGAGCCGCCTCGTGTACGAGCTCTTCCAGGCGATCGAGGGCGGGGGCGTACTCACCCACTGGCGGCAGGGGCGCGCGCTTCCGTACGGCGACGGGGTGACCTTCTGGCCTCTCGTCGAGATCGCGAAGGCGCATGCGGGGATCCTCGAGACCGACTCCGCCGAGGTGACGGCGGCGAAGCTCGAGCGGGTCGTGGAAGAGACGCTGGGAGACGACCCGGAGGCGAAATGGGTGGAAGAGCACCTTCGGCCGCTAGTCGGGCTCGAGGCGGAGAGTGAGCTCGGCGGCGACCGACGCGGGGAGGCCTTCGCCGCGTGGCGGCGGCTGTTCGAGGCGATGGCCGAGCGGCGGCCGCTCGTGCTCGTCTTCGACGACCTTCAGTGGGCCGACGACGGCATGCTCGACTTCGTCGATCACCTCGCCGGGTGGGCGAGCGGCGTGCCGCTACTCGTCGTGTGCACCGCCCGCCCCGAGCTGCTCGAGCGGCGGCCGGGCTGGGGCGCCGGCAAGCCGAACAGCGCGACCGTCTCCCTGTCACCCCTCTCGGAGAACGACACCGCGCGGCTGATCCACGCACTCCTCGAACAGACGGTGCTGCCGGCGGATGTGCAAACCGCCCTGCTCGCGCGGGCGGGGGGAAATCCCCTCTACGCGGAGGAGTTCGTTCGCATGGCCTCCGAGCTCGGCGACGAGCGCGAGCTGCCGCTGCCGGAGTCGATCCAGGGTCTGATCGCGGCGCGGCTCGATCTCCTCTCCGGCGGCGAGAAGTCGCTGCTTCAGGCCGCGGCCGTGATCGGCAAGGTCTTCTGGCTCGGCACCGTGACCTCCATGGGATCACAGGAGAGGCAGTCGACAGCGGAGCTCCTTCATGCCCTCGAGACGAAGGACTTCATCCGCCGCGCCCGCCGTTCTTCGGTTGTCGGCGAGACCGAGTACGCGTTCCGGCACATCCTCATCCGCGACGTCGCCTACGGCCAGATCCCGCGGGCCGATCGCGCCGAGAACCACCGCCTCGCAGCGATGTGGATCGAGTCGCTCGCCCCCGATCGTACGGAAGACCACGCCGAGATGCTGGCGTACCACTACCTCAGCGCCCTCGAGTACGCGCGCGCTGCGGGTCGGACGACGAACGAGCTCGCCGGGCGAGCCCGCTCAGCGCTCCGTGAGGCGGGAGACCGAGCGTCTGCGGTGTACGCGTTTGCGGCAGCGGTGCGGTTCTACGGCGCGGCGCTGGAACTGTGGCCGGCCGAGGAGGCAGGAAGGCCGCAACTTCTCCTCCGCTACGGTCGAGCCCTGTGGACCGCGGAAAGCGGCGGCTTGGAGATTCTCCTCGAGGCGGTCGAGGAGCTTGTCGCCTCCGCCGACCGCGGTAGTGCCGCCGAGGCCGAGGTCTTGCTCGCCCGGGTCGAGTGGCACCGCGGTCACCGTGACCGCGCCGACAGTCATCTGGAGCGTGCCGTCGACCTCGTCGAGGACGCGCCGCGCTCGCGGTCGAAGGCCGTCGTCCTGGGCACCCTCGCCCGCTTCCATCTCCTGGCAGGCGCGTACGAGGACGCGATTCGCCTCGGTTACGAGGCGCTCAGCCTTGCAGAAGAGCTCGGCCTCGACGAGGTCCAGGCGCAGGCCCTCAACTCCATCGGCGCGGCTCGTTTGAGGAACGGAGATTCTGCAGGTGTTGCGGACGTCGAGCGCAGCGTCGAGATCGCGCAGGCGGCGAACTCGCCGGAGGCTATCCGCGGCTGCAACCACCTCGGCTTCGCGCTCCTCTGCCTCGGTCAGCTCGAGCGCAGCTCCGAGCTCCTTGACGAGGCCGTGCGGTTGGCAGAGCGCTTCGGACACGTGGTGCAGGGGCGTTTCACGCGTGCGGGCCCGCAGCGCGTCTTGCAGATCCGGCAGGGCAGATGGGACGACGCGCTGAAATTTGCCAACGAGCTCGTTGAAGAGACCGAAAGGGGATCGCCCGATTATCACGAGGCCGAATGCCGCGTGACTCGTGCAACGATCCGCCTTGCCCGAGGTGACCTCGAGGATGTCCTCGCCGACTGCGACAAAGCGCTGGAGGTTTCCCGCACGGCGAAGGATCCCCAGCAGCTCGTGCCCGTGCTCGCCGGCTGCGCCAGGGTGTTCGTCGAAACGGGTCAGATGAAGGAGGCGGCGGCTCTGGCCGACGAGCTGTCAGACCTGACGGGCCGATACCGCGCGACGTGGGAGCTGTGCGACATCGCGGTCGTCCTGATCACCCTCGGCCGAATCGAGGAGCTTCGAGCTGCGGTGGACGCTGCCAAGGGGACCAGATGGGCGGAAGCTCTTCAGCACTACGTCACGGGCGAGTTCGAGCGGGCCGCCGACGTGTTCGCCGAGATGGGAGTGCCGCGGGACGAGGCGGATGCGCGGCTGCGCGCGGCCGAGAAGCTCGTGGGTGAGGGCCGCCGTACAGAGGCGGACGAGCAGCTGCAGCGCGCGCTCGCCTTCTACCGTTCGGTCGGTGCTACTCGCTACGTCCGCGAGGCCGAGGCGCTGCTCACGTCGGCTACCGCCCACGATCTCGCCGAAGAGCGGCAGCGGGATCGATGACTCCGATCCCCACGTTCACCTGCCCGCTGGAGCGCGGGGCGAGCAGTACGAGGCAGTGGGGCCGGCGGCACGAGTCCCGGACGATGGGCCACGTGCAGGAATCGTTGGTTGAGGAGCACGGTGAGGGCGAGTACCCGGTCCGTACCGCACTCAGAGCGCGACGGTAAGCGTCAGCGTCGCGGCGACGGCGACCTCAGATGACCATGGAACCCACGTCTCCGGGGGTCGCTCGGTCGCTGATCCATAGCGTGCCCCCGCAATGAGAACCCGCGACAGCCGCGTCGAAGCGTCGCTAACTCGGACTGGTAGGGCTCCAGAAAGGGCGTTCTGGACCTGGAAGCTCCATAAACGGCTCCATACCCACCGCATACACGAGCGCATGCAAGTCAATCCGAAAGGTAAGCCCAGATTTCCGGGACCTTTTGCAGAGCCCTCTGACGGACTCCAACCGGAGACCCCCTCCTTACCATGTGACGTTGACGGCGACTGGTGGCCACCGCGGGCGACGGCCTCGGCTTGGTTAGGGCGCTTCACCGTCGCTGGTCGACGACGCTGAACTGAGGATTCAGGCTGGTCGCGGCGATGAACTCGTGCGAGACCAGGGGCTCAGGCGATCAACCGCCTTTACCTCAACGGTCGATAGTCGCCATGCTCGCCTCTTCGTGGCGCTCGCCGGCTGCCGGGGTGAGATCGTTGAGGCGTGCGATCTGCTCCACGCTCAGCTCGATAGCGTCGGCTGCCGTGTTCTCCTCGACGCGGGAGACTCGTTTGGTGCCGGGAATCGGGGCGATGTCGTCGCCCTGCGCGAGTAGCCAGGCCAAGGCGACCTGTGCCGGTGTCGCGCCGACTACGGAGGCAACGGCCTCGACCTCGTCGACGATGCGGAGGTTCGTCTCGAAGTTGCCCTCGGTGAAGCGCGGGTTGTTCTTGCGCCAGTCGTCGTCGGCGAGCTCCTTGGGGGAGCGGATCGTCCCGGTGAGGAAGCCGTGCCCGAGCGGCGAGTAGGGCACGAAGCCGATGCCGAGCTCGCGCAGCAGCGGTAGGAGCTCGGCCTCCGGCTCACGGGTCCAAAGGGAGTACTCCGTCTGCAGTGCGGTTATCGGGTGCACCGCGTGGGCGCGGCGGATCGTTGCGGGTGCGGCTTCCGAGAGGCCGATGTGCAGGACCTTTCCTTCGGCCACCAGCTCGTCCAGGGCGCCGACGGTGTCCTCGATGGGGGTGTTCGGGTCGACCCGGTGCTGGTAATAGAGGTCGATGCGGTCGGTACCCAGCCGCTTCAGGGAGCCCTCGACCGCGGTTCGGATGTTCGCCGGGCTGCTGTCGAGTGCTCCGGGGCCACCGCCGGAGTGGGAGACGAAGCCGAACTTCGTCGCCAGCACGACACCGTCGCGACGCCCTTTGAGAGCGCGGCCGACGAGTTCCTCGTTCGTGTAGGGGCCGTAGATCTCGGCGGTGTCGATGTGGGTGACGCCC
>Ga0184638_1000401_pt1 | contig 11988 bp, 9 predicted proteins | sample PLM31_50_b2_FD_133141 | JGI IMG/M metagenome (GOLD analysis project Ga0184638, IMG submission 133141) | Groundwater sediment microbial communities from an aquifer in East River, Colorado, USA - PLM3-1_50_b2 | ecosystem: Environmental > Terrestrial > Soil > Riparian zone | place: USA: East River... | reverse complement strand
TGAACAGCGATACCTCCTCGTGTAGGAGCAACCAGCGCGAGATCAGTTGGAATCAGACAGGCCCGCCGGGGCCGGCAGGAGACGACGGGGTCAGTGTCACGAGCTCCTCGCTCAGCTCGGGTGACGCAAACTGCCCCGCCGGCGGCTCGGCGTTCACAGCCGCCGGGGGCAATGTCACCTATGCCTGCAACGGGCTCAAAGGCGACAAGGGCGACACGGGTGAGACGGGACCGCCTGGGCCGAGCGCGGCCTACACCAACTACGGCGACGGCTTCCACGCGATCGGGGATGGCCTCACGCAGACCCTTGCGAGCCTGACGGTTCCAAGCGGAAGCTACGTACTCTCGGGAGCCGTGCAGGCCGGCGGCGTGGGCGGTGGCACGAACCTTCAGTGCTCATTCCTGTCCGGCGGCACCAGCCACGGGCTGCTCGCGGTGATCGTCGATAACGGTGCGCAGCCGATGCTGGGCGACGTCACCCTCGGCCTTGCCTCGAACCGTATCTTCCTACGCTGCTTCGCCCAGGGCGGCACGGTTGAGGCTGCTGGTCAGATGATCGCCACAAAGGTCGGTGCGGTAACGCCGTCGGAGTAGCAAGATCGATGTGCGCCAACGGGAGGCGGGCGGCCTCGCTCAGCGTGCCGCCCGCGACGGCAAGGATGACCTGGCCGGGTTAGTTCCGCCCGCCCGCCTCCCAAGTCCCGCTCCTCGATCCGCAGACCATCGATCAGGGTCGTGCAGGACAAGACTCGTGGTGATCTCCGCGAAGTGCTGGAGCCGGGGCGTGCCTTCGGCCAGGTAGCGCTCGAGCCAACGCATCGCGGCGCGTTCGAACTTTGGCGAGCCGCCGCTCGGCGTAGAGATGGGCGAGCTGCAGCGCGTCCTCGAGCGGAAGGTTCGGAAGGTCGCGAGCTGCGTCCTCGGCCATCCACAGGGCTCGGCGCTCGACGGCCCGGCGACACCGCACGTGGGCGTGAGCCTCTGCGGTCACGAACGTATGTTCCTATTCTTTGCCGAGGCCCGTCCACCGAAACAGGCGAGCCGAAGATGCCGAAGAGGGGTAACTCGGAGTGCTTGTCGCGGGCGTAGGATCGTCTCGTAACCGAAAAGGAGGTCTTGATGGGCGGTTTCAAACGGCTCGTCCCTTCGTTCGCGGTGGTGATCACGGGCACCGCACTCGTGGTCGCGCTCGGGGTCACGAGCTTGGCAGCAGGCTCAGTCCGGACGCCACAGGCAACGACCAGCAGCGAGCGGGAGGCCGGCCCAACCGCGGCAGCCAGTGAGTCCCAGCAGCGTGGCCCGCGTGGCCCGAGGGGCCCGCGTGGCCCGAGGGGTCCAAGGGGACCGGCAGGTCCGACCGGGCCCGCAGGACCGGCAGGCGCTGCAGGCGCCGTAGGCCCGGCAGGCCCCGCAGGCGCGGCGGCCACGTCCCTCTGGGCGGTAGTCGACGCAACCGGCACGCTCGTACGCAACAAGGGTGTCGCCTCTGCCCAGAAGAACGGGACCGGCGACTATCAGGTGATCTTCAGCCAGGACGTGACGACCTGCGCGTACCAGGCCACGCTCGGTGGACCGACCACCGGCCTGTTCATTGGCCAGATCACGGTCGGTCAGCGTGCTGCGATCCCGGCTGGTGTGCGAGTCCTCACGCGGGACAGCGCCGGAGCAGCGACCGACGGGCCGTTCTTCGTGTCCGTCTTCTGCTGATCGTTCGACCTGGGGCCCGTTGCGGAAAGCGGCGGGCCCCAGTCGGCGTCTTCAGAACTCCCGCTCCTCGATCCGCAGGTAGCTCGCGAGCTCGGGATTGTGGCCCTGTACCTCCTCGATGAAACGCACCGCGTCCTCGCGCGCTTTTGTCTATCACCCGGCATCAGCTGAGCTGACCAATCGAGTGGCCTCCGTCTCGCGCAGTTCGCGCCGATGGTTCTAACGCGTGCTCGCCACCGGGGGACCTTCTCGACGGCGTGAATGAACCGCGACGGGACTTGATCCGTAGTACCTGCAGCAAACCCACGTCGCGAAGGGAGCAGACCATGTCCGGTCCATCCGTATTCGCGCGCCGCAGACCGCTGCTGGCCGCCGTCGTTGGCCTCGTTGCAGTTCTGGCCGTGCCCCTGGGGACGCCTCAGGCGGCGCCGAAGGCTAACCGCTTCGACCAGATCAACGCCGTGTCCGACCTGCCCGGCGCCGCACCGATTCTCGACCCGCTGTTGGTCAACCCATGGGGACTGGCGCTGTCACCTACGAGCCCGGTGTGGGTTGCCAACAACGTCACCGGCGCCGCGACCCTCTACCGCGGGGACGGTGGCAGCATGCCGTTCACGAAGGTAGGCCTGGAGGTCACCGTGACCAACGGCGCTCCGACCGGTCAGGTGTTCAACGGCACGACCAGCTTCCAGGTGCCGACGCCGCTAGGCCCCCGCCCCGCAGTGTTCATCTTCGACAGCCAGACCGGTGACATCACCGGGTGGAACCCGGCCAACGGGACGACCGCGGTGGTGGCCGCGCACTCCGACGACGCCATCTACACCGGGCTTGCGCTGCTGCAGACGCCCAGCGGCCCATTCCTGCTCGCGGCGGACTTCCGGCACGCGCGGATTGACGTCTTCGACGGGAACTGGAACCGCGTCAACGTCGGCTCGGCGTTCACTGACCCGGCTCTGCCGTCCGGCTACGCACCGTTCAACGTGGCCGTCGTGGGCTCGTCGGTTTACGTGAGCTACGCCAAGCAGGACGCCGACGGCGAGGAGGAGATCGCCGGTCACAACCTCGGGTTCGTCGACAAGTTCACCGAGTTCGGCCAGGCCGTGCAGCGGATCGCCAGCCGTGGCAACCTCAACGCGCCGTGGGGCTTGGCCATCGCGCCGCCCAGCTTCGGCAAGTTCGCCGGTGCACTCCTGGTCGGCAACTTCGGTGACGGGAAGATCGGTGCCTACACCGACAGCGGGGACTTCCTCGGCTTCCTGCGCGACCGCAACAACGACGTCCTCTCGATCGACGGCCTCTGGGCGCTACTGCCCGGAACTGCCGCGAGCGGAGGGACCGATGCGGTCTGGTTCAGCGCCGGTCCCGATGAGGAGAGGCACGGCCTCGTCGGCGTCATCCGCCCATCGAGCTAGCCGAACATCGACTCCGGGCGCATAGTGCCCGTGCACGCGGGGTACGCATGGGCAAGCGTCCGGCCAACTTCGCACGGGTCGCTACGCGGGCGCCGGGTGAGTTTGCTCATAGAACCCGTTGCCGTCGCGCATCGTCCAACTCTCGGCGATCCGATCGTCAGAGCCGCCGATTGATGATCTGAGCCGCTCGCCGTCCGAGCGCGGCGCGATCACAACGTCCGGCAACGCCGCGAGCGGTCCGCGGGATCACGGCGTAGGCGACGCCGGCCTACTGCCATCGCTCCCACGATCGCGACCAGCGCAGCCCACCGGACTCCCGCGAATCGGGCGGCGCGAACGGACAACCTGTCAAGTCGCAAAGTGCGGCAAGACGTTCCTCGGGCTAGTGCGATATGTTCCAATCGGGCCGGGCGCGGTGGGGCGTGTAGATGGCGGCCCTTTCCCCAATCCACGGTCGGCACCTCGTCCCTTCCTCTATGCCGCGCCCGGCCTGATCCGGTAGCTCGAGACGACCTTTGGTTCCTCCTCCGCAGAGGAGCCCCGGCCGCCGAGGGGTTTTGGTCCGGTCCATCCCCTGCTCTGAACCGGAGACGGCGCTGTCAGGACTCGCGGCTCGCGAGGTAGCGCTCAAGCCAGCGCATCGCCGTCTCGAACTTCGGCGATCCACGCTCTGCGTAGAGATGGACGAGCTGTTGAGCGTCCTCGAGCGGGAGGTTCTGCAACTCGCGAGGCGGCGTCCTGAGCCGCCCAGAGCGCTCGGCGATCGATCGCTCGGTTGTCAAGTTTTGGTGCGTCTACCCCCTGCGTCAACCGCGATCGCGTTGGTCTGCATCAGATGGTGGCATTGGGTCGAGCAGCAGCCATCTGGTGGTGGCCCGGCCCGAGTTCACGAAACGTCTGCGCAGATGACAAAGATCGTCCTCGTGAGCTCCGAATCGGTCCCGTTGACAAAGCCCGGACCCCAACCTCCAGCTGCGGGACTTCCAGCGAGGTACTCGAGAGGAAGTTCCGGAGGTGGCGTTGGCTCATCGACACCTCCGCTGAGAGGTTCCTTCCCCGTCGGGCATCGGGCGGATGAGAGTCTCGACGCCAAGCGGGGGTCAAACGACGACCGGCACGGTCCTCAACACGCGCTTCAGGAACGGCCCCGCGCTCAGACGAGCGCCTCCGAGAGCCGAGCCGGGCGAGCTGTCGATGGGTGGCCGTCTCTTGACGGGGATCGTAGGAGCATGCGGGCGGTATGGTCAGATGGCTGGGACGGGACGTGTCTCCACGTGTGCGGCCGAATTTCGCCAGAACGCTCTTAGTAGATGGTGCGCGGCTACCTAGAGAAGCGGCCCCGGCCGAAGTAGCCAAGGACGGCTAACACGACAATGACAACGATGACGATCCACAGCCAAGTTGGCACGTTGATCCTTTCGTTAGGGCACGCCGACTCTACTGTGAGCAGACCCGTATTTGCAACGTGTGCGGCCTACGCCGCGGGTGACATCTTCGGGGGGCCCCAATCTCCGAGAGGAAAAGGGGGCCCCCACTCTCGAAAAAAGGGGAGTCGGGTGGCTGGCCCGTGTCGAGTAAGACGAATGAGAGGGCCCAGCTTTGCCGGGCCCTCAGTTGAATCGCGTGAGGTCGAGTTACGCGGCGACCAGGACGCGGTCGCTGTGAGCAACGACCTTGCCGCTCGTGATCATCGGCTCGTTGGGAATGAATGTCTCGAGCTTCTCGTCGCGGATCCACGTGGCGACGATCTTCGTCGACTCCATGCCCTGCTCAGGAGTCTCGAAGAGATTGAGCGAGCTGAAGACGCCGTTGCCGGCCTCAACGAGGAAGTAACCCTTGAAACCCGGCAGCTTCTCGAGCTTGGGGACGAGGGTGTCCTTGGCCTTGCGGGTCAGCTCGGCCGTGCGGTTCTGGTCCACACCGTCGTAACGGCGGATGGTTGCATGCATGTGATGCTCCTTGTGTTCCGATCAGGGCAGAAGAGTCCGAACGAACTCCCTGCTGCGCTCATGGCCGGGTGTGACAGTCGAAGAGGAAGTGCTAGAGCCTCGGCGGCTTCAAAGACTTAGCCAACGCGCTGAAGCCATCATAGCTGCGATAAACGCGCGCCGTGTTGCGTCTCCTGAAGACGCTCCCTCATTCGACATATGTCGTGCCGAGATCCGAGTTCTCCGTGGGAGTACAGCGAGCGACGACCAATTCCTGAAGTTGATGTATGCAGGCTGCGGGTTTGCGCCCGTGCACCACGCCCCCGGGCCCCCGGCCGCCCGTTGGGTTCCTGTGACGTGTTCAAGAGGGCGTCTGTTGCCCGCCTGTTGCCCCGGGGTGCGTGGTCCGGCCGCGGCGAAAGAGAAAAAGCTGTGACTTGCAGGGATTTCCATGATGGGCCGTGAAGGATTCGAACCTTCGACCTTGGGATTAAGAGTCCCCTGCTCTACCAACTGAGCTAACGGCCCGGGACGGCCAAGTGTAGCCCCGCTCCTACGGCTTCAGGCCCGTGCAGCGGCGCAGCGATCGCCAGGACGCCAGCCCGCTCCGGCGCGCAACGCCGGTGAGTGCGTGGGGTACCCCGTCCACGATGCGTGCCGGCACCCAGCGGTAGCCCGACACCTTGCGCCCGGTGACGGTGACGAACAGGACGCCCGTCCGCGTCGAGAGCTCGCTCGCCCCGTACCAGACGAAGTTCCCGAGGCCGTAGCCGACGAGTGCGCTGTCCATGCGCCCCGCCCCCAGCAGCCGGTGTGCGTGCCCGCCGACGACGATGTCCGCTCCCGCTGCCACGAGCTGTCTCGCGAGGGTGCGCTGGTCCTGCGTAGGGCACTGCTCGAGCTCGACTCCCCAATGGAGAAAGACGACGACGGTATCCGAGGTCTTCCGGGCCAGGCGCACCTCCCGGAGCAGGCGCGGCACGTCCTTCGCCGACGCGAGCCCGGGCTTGCTCGGGCCCGCGGTCCAGGTCGAGATCAACTCGTCGTCGATCACTTGCGTCGCTCCCAGGACCGCGATCTTCTGACCGTTGATCGTGCGCCGGAACGGCCGGTACGCCTGTTTGCCGTCGAGACCGATGCCGATGACCGGGAAGCGGTGGCGCTTGGCCGCGGCGAGCGATTCGCGCAACCCCGCTTCGCCGTAGTCCAGCCCGTGGTTGTTGGCCATCGACGCGACGTCGACGCCTCCTTCGCGGAGCGCCACGAACGCAGCCGAGGGCGCGCTGAACGCGAACTGCTTGGCGACCGGAGAGCCGCCGGTCGTGATCGCCGTCTCGAGGTTCACGACGGCGAGGTCGGCGTCGTCCAGCACGGGCTCGATGGCTGCCAGCAGCCCGGCCGGGTCGGCAGCCAGCTTGGACGCGAGGACTCCCTCGAAATGGACGTCACCACCGAACGCAAGGACGACCGGCTTTCTCGCGACCGACCGCGGCTGCGTCGTCGATGCCTCTCCGCGCCCGGTCGGGAGCACGTGCAGCCCTGCGGCCATCGTGGCGGTGAGCAGGGCCAGGACGAGCGCGAGCTTGGCGAGTCGAGGCACAGGGCTGGAGACGGGGTCGAGATCCGGTTCCGGCCCACGATAGCTCGCCGTTGAAGTAGGCTCGGCGTCGGTGCGCAAGGGGATCGTTCAGCTCGTCGCGATCGGCATCGTGCTCGGCGTGCTCGTCACGCTAGTGGCGGTCCTGTTCCAGTGGCTACCCACCTCCGCGAGCGAGGAGTTCGATCGGATCCAGGACATCTACTGGTTCGCGACCGTGCTGTCGATCGTGATCTTCTCGCTCGTCGGAGCCGTGGTCGTCTATTCGGTGTGGAAGTGGCGCGTTCCTCTGGACGACGATGCTGACGGGCCTCCCATTCACGGTCATACGGGACTCGAGATCGCGTGGACAGCGGTTCCCGCGATCCTCGTGATCGCGCTCGGGATCGTGAGCGCCGTCGTTCTCTCGGAGAACGGTCAGGCCGGCGACCGGCCGCTGCAGGTGAACGCGATTGGCCAGCAGTTCACCTGGAAATTCAAGTACAGCGACTACGGTGATCTCACGACGGGCGAGCTCGTGCTGCCGGTGGACCGCGAGGCGAAGTTCACGATGACGGCGGTGGACGTCATCCACTCTTTCTGGGTGCCGAACTTCGGTCAGAAGATGGACGCGGTGCCCGGAATCGAGACGACGATCCTCGTCACGCCGACACGAACCGGTGAGTACGAGGTCGTCTGCACGGAGCTTTGCGGGCTCGGGCACGCGACGATGCGCGCGAAGGCACGCGTCGTCACGCAGGCCGAGTTCGACACGTGGATACAGGAGAAGCGAGCGTGACCGCGACCCATCACGACCCGCCGCACGAGGAGTATCCGGCTCATTTCGAGCCGCCGCACGGGCCGACGTGGAAGCTCCTCTTCGGAGCGGGGCTGGTGCGTGGCGGATGGATGGGTGCCGCAGGGTTCGTCTTCGGGATGCTGCTCGTCCTCGTCCTGCGCTGGTGGTGGAGCTGGGAGCCGTACTGGAACACCGAGGTCATCCTCGCGGTCGGGGGAATGGTGACGGCACCGATCGGTTTCCTCGCCGGGATCGGGTCGTTCGACTACTGGCTGTACTACATCTCCGGCCGTCCGACGCGCCCCGAGGACCACACCGGCCACGGCGCCCACACGTGGAAGGACTACTTCCGGGTCAACACCGATCACAAGGTGATCGGCATCCAGTACCTCGTCACGACGTTCGTCTTCTTCACGATCGCCGGGCTCATGGCGATGTTTTTCCGCGCCGAGCTCGCGCAACCGGGGCTCCAGTTCGTCGACTCGCAGACGTTCAACGGCCTCGTCTCGGTTCACGCGACGCTGATGATCTTCCTCTTCGTCATCCCCGCGTTCGCCGGGCTCGCGAACTTCGCGGTGCCGCTGATGCTCGGTGCGCCGGACATGGCCTTCCCGCGGCTGAACGCCCTTTCGTTCTGGCTCCTCCCGATCGCGGGGACCATGTTCGTCGCGAGCTTCCTCGCGCCCGGCGGCGCCTTCGGCGCCGGCTGGACCGGCTACGCGCCGCTGTCCGAGGGCCAGCCGCTCGGCCAGACGTTCTTCAACATGGGCATCCAGTGGGCTGGGGCGTCGAGCATCATGACCGCGCTCAATTTCCTCGTCACTATCATCACGATGAGGGCGCCGGGCATGACGTTCTGGCGTATGCCGCTGCTCGTCTGGGCGAACTTCACCACCTCGCTCCTCGTCGTCATCGCGACCCCGTTCATCGCCGGCTCGCAGTTCTTCGTGATGTTCGACCGGATCATGCACACGAGCTTCTTCACCCCGGACGGCGGCGGCTACGTGCTCGGCTACCAGCACATCTTCTGGTTCTACAGCCACCCGGCCGTCTACATCATGATGCTGCCGGGGTTCGGGATCGTCTCCGAGGTCATCTCCTCGATGTCCCGCAAGCCGATCTTCGGCTACCGGCTGATGGCGCTGTCGTTGCTCGGGATCCTCGTACTCGGCTTCTCCGTCTGGGCGCATCACATGTTCGTCGCGGGCATGGCCGACTGGCTGCGCGTGCCGATGATGATCACGACGCTGCTGATCGCGATCCCGACCGGTATCAAGGTGTTCTCGTGGACCGCGACGCTCTGGCGCGGCCGAATCCACCTGACGACGCCGATGCTGTTCGCACTCGGATTCGTGACGATGTTCGTTATCGGCGGACTCTCGGGGATCTACCTCGGGTCCGTGCCCATCGACATCGCCGCCTCGGACACCTACTTCATCGTCGCGCACATCCACTACGTGCTCTTCGGAGGGTCCGTCTTCACGATCTTCGCCGGCGTCTACTACTGGTTCCCGAAGATGACCGGCAGGATGTACGACGAGCGCCTCGGGAAGTTGCACTTCTGGCTGACCTTCGTCAGCTTCAACGCGACCTTCTTCCCCATGCACTACGTCGGTCTGCGTGGCATGCCCCGGCGTGTGTCCGACTACGACTCCGCATTCGGCGACCTGAACTTCGCGATCACGATCTCGTCCTTCGTCCTCGGCGCCTCGTTCGTCGTCTTCGTCTACAACATCATCACGAGCTGGGTGCGCGGGCCGATCGCCGAGTCCAACCCGTGGCGGGCGCATACGCTCGAGTGGCAGGTTTCGTCGCCGCCGCCGATCTTCAACTTCGACGAGATCCCGCAGGTCGTCGGGGGCCCGTACGAGTACGGAGTTCCGGGCGCGCGGCACGCGGTCATGAGTCCGGCCAAGGAGGCCAAGGAAGCCCAGGAGGTCCACGCATGACGGACGACGTGACCTCCGTCCTCGTGGTGGCGAACGAGACGCTCGTCGGAACGGAGCTCGTGGACGCCGTACGGCGACGCGCCGAGCAAGGCCCGATCAAGGTTGCAGTTGTCGTTCCCGTCACGCAGCCCCGTGAGGGATACGTCGTCTACCGGGACACACGCCGTGCGGCTGCCGGTCGCAGGCTCGACCGCACGCTCGAGTCGCTTCGTGCCGCAGGCATCCCCGCACACGGCAACGTCTTCGACGACGAGCCGCTCACGGCGGTCAAGGACGTGCTTGCCTCGGAGGAGATCGACGAGATCATCGTCTCGACGCATCCGGAGACGACTTCCGGCTGGCTCCGTAAGAACCTCGTCGACGAGATCCGTAAGGCCGCAAGCGGGAGGCCGGTCGAGCACGTCGTCTCGGACGTCGCCGCCCGCGCGGGGGTCAAGGTTCTCGTACTGGCGAACGAGACCGTTCTCGGAGACCCGTTGCTCGATCGGATTCGAGCGCGAGCACGGCAGGGCGCGGCGAGTTTCCTGATCGTCTGCCCGCAAAGCGATCCGACGAAGGGCGAGCATCCGGAGGCCGAGCGCCGCCTCCGCTCGGCGCTCGCGATCCTCCGCTCCGAAGGGCTGGACGCCCTCGGGCAGATCGCGCACCCGGACCCGTTCACCGCAGCGATGGAGGCGATCGAGGACGAGCGGATGGACGAGATCATCGTCTCGACGTTCCCGGGAGAGCGGTCGGGCTGGCTCCGCCGCGATCTGGTCGGACGCCTCCGCTCTGAGAGCGGCCTTCCCGTCGATCATGTCGTCGCCGAGTCGCCAGTCGAGGTTGGCCAGTGAGCAACGCTCGCCTTCGGTTCGCGTTCGTCGGGGAAACCATGTTTCCCCAACGCACCCCCTTCTTCTTGAGATCGTGGGGAACCTCCCGGTTCCCCACACCCTTCCCCGCTCATGACCCGGGGGCCGGCTCATGAGCGCACACGGGGAGGCGCTGCACGACCATCACGGCCCGCCGGAGGCCAATCAGAGCTCGCGAGTCGATTCGCGCACGCTCGGGATGCTCATGTTCATCGGGTCGGAGATCATGCTCTTCGGCTCGTTCTTCGCCGCCTACTTCTTCGTGCGAGTCGTCAACCCGAGCGCTTCGCCCGAGTGGCCTCCGGAGCCGTACCACTTCCCCGTGTTCGTCGCCGGTGTGAATACGGCGATCCTCGTGACCTCGAGCTTCACGATGCACTGGGCACTGCAGTCGATCAAGCGTGGCGAGCGCGCGGGCTTCCTGGCCGGGATGGTGCTGACCTTCGTCATGGGACTCGCGTTCCTCCTGACCCAGGTCGTCGAGTACCTCAACGTCGGGTTCAACACCGGCGACGGCGCGTTCGCCTCCGTGTTCTTCGGGCTGACGGGCCTCCATGGCGCCCACGTCGCGGTAGGGCTCAGCCTCCTCCTGATGGTCATCATCCGCGGCTTTCGCGGCCACTTCACGCCCGAGCATCACCACGGTGTCGAGCTACCGGGGATCTACTGGCACTTCGTCGACGTAATGTGGATCGTGGTCTACGCGACCGTCTACCTCCTCTAGGAAAGCGAGGACGCCGTGGAGAGCCCGTTTCGTAGCGAAGCCGCGGCCTTCCGGTTCCTGCTGATCACGATCGGCGCGTTCGCGCTCATCGTCGTCGCTTCGACGATCGACCCGGCTCTTGGTTTCCTCGTGTTCCTGGTCCTCGCCGGGGCAGCCGTCGCGATCTACCTCCGTCAGCGCGGTCCCGCGCCGGACCGCGAGCACGTCGAGCACGTCGGCGCGCCCGACGAGCGGCGAATCCTCGTCGTGGCGAACGAGACAGTCGGCGGACAGGAGCTCATGAGCGTGATCAGCATCCGCGCCCTCGAGTGGAAGTCCGAGTTCTTCGTCGTCTGCCCGGCGCTGAACTCCCGCCTCAAGACGTGGACGTCAGACGAGGATCCGGCTCGTGCAAAGGCGCAGGCGCGACTCGGTGCGACCTTGGAGCGACTTGCCTCCGTTGGGATCGAGGCTCGAGGGGAGATCGGAGACGGAGATCCACTCGTCGCCATCGAAGATGCAGTGCGCGCTTTTCATCCCGACGAGATCGTCGTCTCGACGCATCCCGAAGGCCGGTCGAACTGGCTCGTTCGTGGGGTGCCGGACGCCGTTCGCGCCCGCTACGACGTGCCGGTCACGCACGTCGTGGTCGATCTGGAAGCCGAAGCCGAGGCCGCAGCTGAACCGGCCGACGACGCCTAGCGCCCCGCAATCGACGAGACGTAGTCGGCGACCGCCTGGATCTGCGCCGCGTCGAGCGAATCCTTGAACGGCGGCATCACGCCCTTTCCGTTCGTCACGCGATCGACGACGAGGTCCTTTGGCGGCCTCGCGGCGTCGAGGTTCGGGCCGACCGTGCCGGACGTTCCCGCGTCGGCGAGCGTGTGGCATCCACCGCAGTTCGCGGTGAAGACGCTCTTGCCGTCGGTCTGTCCGCCGGGTGGCGGTTTGGACACGATCCCCGTTCCCGCGACGGCCCCGATGTAGACTCCGATGTCCGTCGCGGCCTGGTGCTGGTCGGCGACGCAGAAGGCCCCGGCATCCGTCCCGTCCGTACACACGGG